>Ga0214923_10007224_pt1 | contig 12186 bp, 13 predicted proteins | sample LL1510_MetaG_FD_177993 | JGI IMG/M metagenome (GOLD analysis project Ga0214923, IMG submission 177993) | Freshwater microbial communities from Lake Lanier, Atlanta, Georgia, United States - LL-1510 | ecosystem: Environmental > Aquatic > Freshwater > Lake | place: USA: Georgia | collected...
GTTGTTGAGTCAGATGACGAGGTAGAGGATTCGCTCTCTTACTTTGAGAAGTTGGCTGGCGACGAGTAAGCCACCTGCCTAGCAGCACGAAAAGGGCACGCTTCGGCGTGCCTTTTTCTTTTTACATACTTCCTCGTTCTGCTGCCTTGAGTGTTGGATCGTTGTTGCGAACACCGCTTGATTGTGGTGTGTTCACAGTCACATTGTTGTTGGTTGTTTGAGGCGCAACCACAGAGTTTACGCTCCCTCCTGTTGCTGTTGTGGTTTCGCTTCTTAGTGCATCTCTGCCTTGTTCTAAATTGTTTAGATACTGCTGTGAAGGGTTGTTTCCAACATTTGGGATTATTGTTCCTGTTGGAATTGGCGGAAGAGGAGGAAGTGTGGTTTCTATTGCTGATGGATCTATTTCTTTGATTCTTTTTCGGACTCCTTCTGTGTCGGGCCCAGCACCGTTTTGTGACTCAAAATCTGATAAAATTTTGAGTGCCTCTGTTCCTGTTATATCTTTCTTTTGAACTAATTCTGGAAGTCTTCTCCAGTCTTGTGCTGCTCGTTTGATATAATCTGGAGAAGAAACTGCTGCTTGGTGTGCTGCTTCTACTTTTTTGTCTAGTTCGGCTCGTTTTCTGTCTCTTTCGACATCCCCAAAAGTCCATGTGTCTGATTCAAACATTTTTTCAGAGAGATTTGTGCCAAACAACGAGTCTATACCTTTGTTTACCAAATATGCACCGCCAAGACCTATTGCTGCTCCACCCATAGCCGCTCCTACCCACGGTGCGGCAGCAGCAAGTCCTCCCATAATAGCAGGAGCAAATCCCGCAATAGTTTGTGCTACTACAGGAACATATTCTACTATGCTCTTGAGTGCGTTTCCAATAAAATCGCTGATGCCTCCACTTTTTGTTCCACCACCTCCACCCATTCCCATCATCTTTTTCAGTTTGCTAATCATGTCTATGTTGGTGTCTTCGCCCTCTCGCTTTGCCTCTTCTTCTTTTAGTTTCTTTTCTTTGGGATCAAATTCACCAATCAGCAGATTCTTAATATCAGATACTTGAACCAATATTGATTTTAGAGTTTGGATAGAGTCTTTGCTAAACCCTACACCCATTCCTCTTAAACTTGAAGCACGAGTTCCTCCGGGAATTGGAGATTCTGGTGGTGTGATATCAGGTGATGCTCCCAAACCAATATCGGTATCCAAATCTCCAAACTTTCTTCCGTAGAGACTTGTTCTACCTGCTCTTGAAATTTCTTCAGTTAAAGACGAAAGTGCTTCGCCTTCTTCTTCTTTTCTTTCTCTTCGTCTTTGAAGATATCCACCAAGCAGTCCGCCTATAAGCGGAATCTTTCTAGCCATTTTTTCTGGAATTGTTTTTGCAAACTCTTTTATAGATTCTTTGATTGCTGCTCGTTTTCCAGATTCTTTGGCTAAAGGCTCCTCAATCTTTGCAATCATTTCCATGATTTTTCTAACAATCACTTCTTGTTTGGGATCGCCTTTGGGGAATACATTCTGTAATACTTTTTTATAGGTTTGCAGCCTTTGTAGAATTTTTCTTTTTTCGGCTACAGTTTTTGCTTTGGCTGCTGCTTCTGATAGTCTTACTACACCTTCAAGAATTTCATATGCAGCAGACTGTTCTACAGTTTTATCGTATCGTTTTCCAAATATTCTTTCGTTTTCTGTTACCAATCGTTCAGCGGTTTCACGAAGACCATCCAGTAGAGCGTCTTGTAGTTCAGACTCCTCTACTCCAAGTTCTTTCATGGTTTGGAGTATGGCTTTTCTAAAACCAGAAACTTGTTCTGTTATCGTTTCAGGAGTAATAGTAGGTCCAGCGGCAACGGCAGCAGGAGCAGTGGATGGCGGAGTCACCACAGTTGTTGTAGTGGTAGCCACTTTTGATTTTTTAGGATACCGTCCCTTTATTCTGGCTTCTTTAGGGACATCTCGTCTTCCTCTGCCCGGTCCTTTTTTTGCCATTACGCCTGTTTCCTATTTTTTGCCTTTTCTTTTTCTTCTTTCAAATAAGATATAAGCAAATTTATGTATACCTCTCGTTCCCAAGGAATAAGTGCCTCTATTTCATTCAAAGAGTATTTGTGGTGCTGTAGAAGTGAAAAATTAGTTTTATAAAATGCTGACAGATCAGTATGCGTCAGCATCAAAGAAAAAAATCGGTAATGTTCTCCAGTTTTATGTGAACTTTGTTTTTGCAGTTGGGACAAGTAAAATCAAACTCGTATTTTATGGACGGAGCAGACTCCAAATATTGAACTATCTGTTTAAACTGCTCGGGTAAAAGAGTTTCTATGAACAAATCAATGTCGTCCTCATTTACACTACCACGATCATATACTTCGTCTTTGTAAACAACTTTGTCTATGCACGAATACGCCATTTCAAACAGCATGGACGCTTCATCTTTGGTTACATCTAAATCGTGTATGGACGGATATCTCATAACAAGAGACACATCATCGTTTATTTTTATGTTTGGATTCTTTTCTTCTCTAATAACGGTGTTTTGAATTTTGTCTATGTTTAATTTGATCGGAGTTTTACCTTCACATGACGAGCATTTCACAGTTGGTTTTAGTTCTTCTCCAACAGATTTTGCTCGTATTTGCAACATGGCATGATTCGCATCGGCAGCACATATCTTTTTTGTGTCTAGCATATTGTCTGTGCAAGCCAATACCATGTTTCTAACAGATTCGATAACTTGATTTGGGTTTCCACTTTGGAGTGCTACCAGAAGCACTTTTTCTTCCTTTACCAAAAACGGTCTGAATTTCACTGCTATTCCACTAACAGGAAGTTTCATGGTGTAATACGGTACTGTAGACGGAGCAAGACGAAGTTTTTCCATAGTGATTCCTTTATATCAAAAATTACGATTTTTTGGGTGTAAAAATATTTCCTATGCCAGCGAACACATCTTTTGCACCTTGACGAACCCCACCAAAGAATGAAGCAATCCCAAGCCCATCACCATTATTCTTTGAAATTTTTGCAGAGTTGGACGGAATATTTCCGCCGTTATATTCGGGAAACTGACGAACAAAAAACTGTGATGTGTATTTTCTAAAACACAAGGTTACTTCTTGGGTCAGATATTCGTTTTCTCTGTCGTTTGCAAGACTTAATTCGCCAATAGTTTTAGGGAACACTTCTTCCACCAAAGAGGTGTACGCCAGTTGATCGCTACGATCCAGTACATGGATTGCTAAATTTCCCACATAATTATCGTAATATCCTACCTTATAATCGTTGTTGTTCAGCACCGCACTCATCCATTTTTCAAAAAATCCACGCTCCCCCATGTCTCTGGACAGGATGTATGTAAGGTTTATTTCGCCGTTATACAAAATTTCGTAAGGCATCTGTCGTGTTGGGCCATAGATTCTGTATCCAACAGTAGAGATATTTCTGCCCGGAACTGTTACATTTGAGCAGCGTATCATAAGGTTTGGAACTTTGCTGTAGTCGCCTGCCAAAGCCTTTGGTAGTTGAAACTCTGCCACATATCTGTTGGTTGTAAGAAACCCGTTATCCAAAATGTTGGATATCATGTTTTCTACTTTGGATGAGCCTTGGAATTGTGTCATGTGTTGTCTCTTCCGATTACAGAGTTGTAAGCCATACGACGAATTCCCATTTTTCGCCCTTTCACAAACAGGGCAAGATCCACATCAACCAACACATCCCAAAATTCATGCGGTATGAGTATTGGACGCTTTCTAAATCCTTGAATCATATAGTGACGGTAGCACGGTCTAAAAAATGCAAATTTTCTAGGACCGTTCAGCCTTTCATATGTAGCCCCCAAACGGGTAAGTCTTGAATCTCCTGTTTTTCTTAAAGGAAGGGTGTTTTCTATGGCATTGAATAGTTGCCGTCTCCATTTTTTTGCTATGAAATGCAGATTCAACCCTTCAAAACCATTTTTGTGTACCTTTGTGATGATTACCAGCGGGAAAACATCATACGCATTATCCGAGCCTATGAATCGTTTGTCTTGTGGTTTATATTTGAAAAACACCATTTGACCGGGCATGAATCGTGATGGTATTTTTAATTGATTTTGCTCGTTCAAGTATTTCAATAACTGCACATATGACTGGTCAGTTCCGCCCAATCCTGCTATAGTGTCTTCAAGCAAGAGTTGTAGTTCATCAGCACTCATGTCTTGTGCCTAAACGGTCGTCTTCGGTCAGCACTCGGAACTCCCATCCACGCCCTTCGGCAGCAGTTTTAGCCGCTGCCCATTTAGCCTTGTTGGTGATCCAAGTTTGGGCTTCGTACAGGTAGTTGCGGGTACGCTTCTTGGGTTTCTTGGGTTCTTGTGTCTGCTTTTTGGGCTTTACCTCAATCAGCATGGTCTTAACTCCGCCATCGGTGGTACGCATCTCCACAATGAAATCCACATAGTAGCGGTGGGGTTTGCGATCCAGTGGGCTGATGTACGGTATCACCACCTCTTCCGACCCCCATCGCAGCACCGTTTCGCTCAAGTCACAGAATTTCATAAACCGCCGTTCCCACATGGAGCGGTATATGATTTGGGTAGGGTTGCCCATGTATTTGGACGGGTTGGTTGGGCTAAAATATCCTTTGTAGGGCATATAGATATGTAGAACAGCCCACGAGGAAATATCTAAATGGCATTACCACCAATCAAAGGTCAGGGAATCGGATCACTAATAGTCCCACAAGAACAACTGGATGCTGATTATTGTTGGGCAACCAACCGCCCAAACACTGGTGCAAACATTCAACGGGAACTGCTTGCACCACAAGGTGGCGAGAATCCTGATGTAAACAAACTAGAGTCATATACCCCAAGCGTTCGTGGTTCTAGAGAAAAACCAAGCATTATGCGGTATCCTTTTGATATTGGTAACGCAAAAAGTGAGATGCCCCATGTCATGCAGTTCAAGATTTTTTGGAGATGGGAGAATCCAGAGTTTGCGGCACAAGCAGGCAAACTAAAAGCAGAGGCAGAACAAAACTTGGAAACTCTTGTTAACACTACAAGTTTAATAGAAGATGGAAACTACAATATTGATGCTTTGATTGGAAATCCAAATTTTGGATTAGATTATTCTGCACAAGATTTTGGAAATGCTACACGAATGTTGTCTGATCCTTCTTTTGTTGACGCAAAAAATCCGTCTAATGATAGAAATTTAGCAAACTTATTGAGTAATCCAGAAACCCGAGAAGAGGGAAGACGGATTATGGAACGAAATGTTCGTAGTGCGACAGATCGTGTTGATGCAATATCTTCTGATTTTAAGACTGGAGATAAAAATTTTGGTTCTACTGATATTACAAAAGACCCAACCGTATTGAGTGGAAGATTTAACAGATTAACTAAAGAGGTAACTAAAGGAACAGAATTGGATTCTTTTTTGAGCAGTGGTGGTTTTAATCAAAGAGATCCACAATATGACCAAATGGTTTCAATATACTTGCCCATATGTACTCGCATTAACAACGAAGAAACTTTTGCGTATACAGATGCAGACATGAAACTTGCTTCTGGAATTGTTGCAGGATTGGGAACTGCTGTAAATGGCATTAGACAGGGACAATTAGGTGTATCTATGCTTGAACTTGCGAAACAAGCAGGAATTGCTTATGCAGCAAATGCTTTGGCTAATACTCCGGCTGGTTCAGTAATCACTGGTTCAGTAATCACTTCTTTGACTGGTTTGGTTTTGAATCCACGAATAGAAAAACTGTTTCAACAGAAAGACATACGAAACTTTAACTTTACTTGGGATTTATATCCACGAAATGAAGAAGAAGTTAAAATGATTCAGTCAATAATTGAAACATTCAGATATCACTCACATCCTGCTAGATCGCGTTCAGGTGATGCTAAACTTGATCCACAAATCATGTTGAGAGTTCCCGCCGAATTCACCATAAAGTTTCTGTCTTCAGCCAAAGGAAACAACGGTGGGGGATTTGTGGAAAACGAATACATCCCAAAAATCTCTAGATGTGTTTTAACAAATATTAGTGTAGATTATACACCTAATGGAGTGTTCTCCACTTTGGAAGATAACTCTCCAACAGCATACACTTTGACACTTTCGTTCTCCGAAATTGCTCAACTTACTCGTGAGGATGTGGAGGCTGGATTCTAATGTATTTCAAAGACTTTCCAGTTCTTCCGTATCCTGTTTATGTTGGAGACAAGCGAATCCATGTTTTGGCAAGAAACATTCTTCGTCGTGTGGCACTAACAGAAACAGTAAACGACAAAGCAGTTTTCATAAACTACGATTTAAAAGACGGAGAGCGTCCAGAGCATGTAGCCAATCGGGTTTACGGAAACGCAAACCACCACTGGCTCATTCTGCTAACAAACGAGATAACCGATCCGTATTACGGGTGGTATATGTCTCAAACTACATTGGAGCAGTATATTCAGAAACGATACTCTGGGATGGCTGTTTACTTTTCCGAAACAGCATCGGGCGGATTCACATACAATTCGTATTTTCACAGCGGTTGCACTCTGAATCAGTCAGGCAATTCTCAATCCATCAAGGGCTACCGCGATACATTCTGTGAGTTTACTGTGGAGGCTCCTGTGTTTGGTGCTGGTAGTGCAACAGTTAGTCGTCCTGATGGTGGAACAAGCGATATCTACATTCAAAAAACAACTCCACAATATACAGCAGTTCACCATTTTGTGGTGGAGCGACCTACAACAGGTGAAGGCTCAAGCGGAGCACAGCAGTTTCCTATAGTTGATCCGCTGTCTAAACAGGTCGCGGATTACGAAGAATTGCCTCCTGTTTTGGGAACACGAGTGCCTCCAATTGGAATAGGTGGAGCCACAGGAGCAACTGTGGAATTTTGGGAAACCTATATTGGACAGTATATGGGCGTATCAGGCAGCGAAATCAACCTGTATTCTGTGACCAATCAAATGTATGAACAAGACAAAAATGACGCTCGTAGAACCATAAAGGTGCTGAACCCTGCATTCTTGACCCAAGCGTTGGACGAGTTGAAGGCAGCATTGGGAGTGTAAACTGTGCCTAATTTTTATGGAACAGACATAACCAAAGCCGGTGACTACAAAATCATAAAGATGGTTTTGCGGTCGGGTGTTAGCGACGATTATGTGGATATTCGTGGTCTGTATTCTAATTTTGAAGTGTTTGAAGACCTGTTTTCTCCGTATATGACTGCCAAAATTCAAATGGTAGACTCGCTGAATCTGCCCGAGCGTTTGCCTATACGGGGGCAAGAAACACTAGAGTTGGAGTTTACCACAGACTTTCCAAACGCTGTTCCCATAAAGAAAACCTTTAAGGTTTACAAGATTGACAGCCAAACCATAGACGAAAACGGCAGAGGTCAAAAGTATACTCTCCATCTTATGAGCGAGGGTGGCTACTTTAACTACACAGAACGGTGTGGGTATTCAGTTAAAGGTAAAGTTTCAGACATGGTTGTTCAAGTGTTTGCCAAACACTTTCCAGAATATCTGTGGAAAGAAACACTAGCAATTCAACAAACATCCGACGACTATTCGTATGTGCTGCCACAAAACTACAGCCCATTCAAAGCAATTACATGGTTGGCAACACGAGCAATAAGCGGAGTGGGTGCAGACTACTCTCCGTATCTGTTCTATGAAACTTTTGATGGATATAGATTTCAGTCTTTGTCTAAAATCATAGAGAACGGCGAATCTGCCAAAGATCGCTACTATTTCATAAAGAGTAATGTGAATCGGAATCCAGAAACCAACGAAGGTTCGGGAATACAGGTTAAAGGAACTGCAAATCTTCCCGGTGTGTATAACAGAATACAGTCTCTAGAAGAAGTTTCTCGTTTTGACATGATAGAAAACATTGGTTCTGGATTGGTTGCGTCTCGTATGAGTGTTCACGATTTGGTGACGAAAGAAAAAAGAGATCAGGTTTTTTACGAGTCTAATGCTTTCGGTGACATGAAAAAATTAGGAAAACTTCCCCACTACAGACCCGTGGAACAAAAGCAGACCAACGAGTTTTTTGCCAAAAGCAACTGTGCCTACTTTTACCTGCCGTATATGGCAAGAATTGAAGAGTATTTCTTGAAAAGAAAATACATGATGAATGCCATGATGACACAAAAACTAGCAGCAGAAATATACGGTGACAGCACCAAACGGGTGGGACAGGTGCTGGAGGTTTTTGTTCCCAAAATTTCTGCTGATGGGCATCTACTAGACGAACCACATGACAAAGTTTTGAGTGGAGACTATTTGATTACTTCGGTGTGTCATTGTTTTGGTAAACACTACACTTGTAAACTAGAACTTTCAAGAAATTGTATGGGAGTATGACATGAAAGAATTTGCAGGACGAGAAGGATTCTATTGGTGGCACGGTGTGGTGGAAGATGTGCTTGATCCACTAAAACTTGGAAGATGCAGAGTTCGTGTGTTTGGTTATCACATGGACAACAAGTTGGAACTTCCAACAGAAGACCTACCGTGGGCATATCCCATGCAGCCTGTTACAAGTGCTGCGGTTTCGGGAATAGGCACTTCTCCAACAGGACTGCTTACAGGTTCCCATGTTTTCGGTTTTTTCAGAGACGGAGAATACGGGCAAGAGCCTGTTATAATAGGCTCTTTTGGAGGTATGCCACAGCGTGGCCCCGCTGTTGATGACACAGGATTTTCTGATCCTGATGTAAAATATCCTGTTGTTTTACCTGAATACTATCCGCTTGGTGTCTCTAAAATTGGTGAGCCTGATACCAATCGCCTTGCTACCAATGGAGACGACACGACCATAAGAAACACTCCTATTGGACTGCGAAAAATAACCAGAGCCAAAGACATTGCAAGCACACCCGATATGAAAAGTAGCAGCAAATGGAGTGAACCTGAAAGTCCATATGCTGCGGAGTATCCAAAGAATCATGTTCGCTTTACCGAAAGTGGTCATGTTCAAGAGTTTGATGATACGCCGGGGTCTGAACGCATACACACCTATCACAAATCAGGAAGTTTTTCCGAGATTGGAAACGGCTACACTGAAAATGTTCCAAACGGATCAAAAGTTGAAAAAATAGTTGGAAACGATTATGAAATCTGTTACGGTGACAAAAAGGTGTATATTTCTGGATCAGATGGGTTAGATGTGGTTGTGAGTGGAAATGTGAATCTCACTATCGGTGGTGCTGCAAACATACAGATAGACGGAACTGCTAATATCTACGCACGAGAAAATGCCAATATAAAGTGTGGAGGGTTTATGAAAGTTTCAGGCAAACAGATGGAATTTTTCTCCGAGGAAAATGTGGCATTCTCTGGAAAAAGCATTTCTTTTATAAGTGATGCAGGAGTAATGGTGGTAGGGCAAGACGGAAAAATATTGATGAATTCTGGAGAACCAGTAGTTAGACCAAAAGCAGTGGAGATATGATATGGCAAGAATTTGTAGAGCAAACGCAGATAAAGCAGGCGGATTGATATTGGGCGGAAGTTCAACGGTTTTTGTTGACGGATATCCTGTGGCTTTGTTGGGAGACTCTATAGAAAGACACGAGCGAAGTCCACATGATACTGCAAAAATAATAAACGGAAGTCCAAAAGTTTTTGCAGACAACATACCTGTTTGTGTTGAAGGATATAGCAGAGGTACATGTGGTCACATAGCCACATCTAGTTCTTCTGTGGATATTGGATAAGGTTAAAAATGGCAGAATACACCTTTACAACCAAAGAAGAGTGGCAAGCAGCGTATCAAAAACTGGGTCGTTATGAAGAAATAAAAGGAGCAGTTCTAGACGGGGTTGGTAGCCCATTTTGGAAATTGTATGAAAAGGAAGCAGGTGCAGACAGATTTGAAGACGGCATACCAAAACGCAAAAAAATTATGGAAGATTTTTTGAATGTTGCCGCAAACGATTTGGCAGCAACTCCGGGTATAACCGAACTAAAAGTTCTATCTGGTGTTAAACGACAATTCAAAATCACAGGTCAAAAAGGATGGATTTCTGCTGAAAATGCTGTTGTTGCGTCTCCAAAAAATGAAGAGACAAAAGCACAGGCACAAAGTATACAGAAAGTAAATTCTACTGTTGATCCACCAAAGGAACAAGAACTTAAACAAGAGTATGGTTCTTTGGTTAAAAACACAGGCGGAAACACTCTACCGACCGCAGAGACAAGAGAAAAACTATCAACCGATCAAAAAACACAAATTCAACAGAGCACCGAACTGGGAAAAGCGTCAGAAGATCAGCGTCAAGCACAAGCAGATCAAGATCGCCAAGCAGCAGTTCAGAGTGGTTTGCCTGCTCCACAAGAAGAAAAGGAGTGCCCCTGTGGTGCTAGTGTAACAGACGCAGAAAAAGACGCACTTAATTGGGGAAGGCAAAACCCTGTGTTCCAAAATCCAATGACAGGACTCATCAACAATACACAGGGTGGATTTGCAAACACACTCACAAAGGTAAACTCAGTTACCGCTCTTTTGGGTACACTTGGCGGACAAACAAGTGAAATTACAACACTCACCAATACTATTGGTAATATGCAGGGAATTTTAACCAATTACCAAAACACTTCTAACAGGTTGTCTGGTCTTCCTTTTACTGGAGATGGGCCTGATTTGTTGTCTTTGGTTAGCACGGTTGGTGCTGCTGTTAATTTTCAGTGTGCGCTGGGCATTCCGGGTTTAGATGTGGGTGCAAAAGTGGGTTTGATGACTGAAGACGGAAAATTAAGACTGAATGTTGCTTTAGGGTTGAATGTGAAATTAAGCAAACTGCTTGATGGTTTGGATTTAGGTGGCACATCGGCGGGAATACGAGAAGGACTAAACAAAATAACAGGCGAGATAAACAATATTACAGGTGAAATAAATAAAGTCGCAGGAGAAATTAACGGCTCAATATCAGAAGTAAATGGGATGTTTAATGATGCTTTAGACTTTGTTACGCAGTTCACAAATATAAATTTTGCGATGAACTTCTCTAACGATCCGTGCACCAAATTTGGTGTGGGATTCCAACAGGGAATATTGAATCCAGAGTTTATAGAGAGGGCTAGACGGGCAAATCCTCTCAACGCAGCACAAAATCCCGGATTTGGAACCGCATTCAGATGAACGAATCAACAGAAACAGTACTACCCATGAAAGACATTTTATTTTCTTTCGGAGAGATGGCAGGTGCTCTACTAGTTGGTTTGGGTATAGGTGTGCTTTCTGTCTTGAAAAAGAAAAATATTATGCGGGGCTGGTTTGCAAAACAAGAAACCGTAAAAATGCAAGCCCACACCAGAGTTCACGAAACCCTGACTGAATTGCGTATGCTGGTTCGTGCGTCTCGTGCAGTAATATTTCAATATCACAACGGTGGCAGGTTTGCTGACGGAACATCCATAAAACGCTTTTCTGTTACCCATGAGTCGTGTGCGTCTGGGGTATCTGGAATGATTTTGGAGTCACAAGATGTTCTAGTTACCCGATACATGGAGTTGATTGAATTGCTAGACCACAAGCCCAACCAAATTATTGCAGTTTCTAGCCTATCGGAAGGTTCACTTCGTTCAATACTAGAGATAAATAATGTGGTATATTTTTCACTAGGAAAACTGAAATGCCAAGATTCGCTTACTCCTATGGGTTTTGTGTGCTGCCACTGGTGTGGTTTTGAGGAATTGGACAAAATGCACGAAGAAGGCGTTTCTGACACATCACTTCAAGAAGTCATAGAAAACAGTATCAGAACCATAAACAACCACCTCTTGATAGCACACAAGTAATGCCCTCCTATCTGTCCAACAATAATCCAAACACCACAGCACCGTCGTATTCGGACATTGATCCGTCCATGCTGATGAACACTAAAACCAATGACCTGATGGTGCTTCAAAACACCAAGTCGGTGCGTCAGTCTATTATGAATCTGCTGATGACTGCGTATGGAGAACGCTTGTTTCAGCCAAATATTGGAGGTTCAATTCGTGCTCTGCTTTTTGAGCCTATTGATCCTCTGACCACTTTTGAACTACGAGACAGAATACTAAACACCCTACGAAACCACGAGCCACGAATAGGAACCCTGTATGTGGATGTGGTGTCCCAACCAGATTCCAACTCGTATAGAATAGGGGTTGAGTTTACCATTCGCGGAACGGGTGA
>Ga0214923_10007225_pt1 | contig 12184 bp, 6 predicted proteins | sample LL1510_MetaG_FD_177993 | JGI IMG/M metagenome (GOLD analysis project Ga0214923, IMG submission 177993) | Freshwater microbial communities from Lake Lanier, Atlanta, Georgia, United States - LL-1510 | ecosystem: Environmental > Aquatic > Freshwater > Lake | place: USA: Georgia | collected 2015-10-15
AGGTTACCCCTAAAGGCGAAACCACACTCACACCAGAAGAAAAACTGTTGCGGGCCATCTTCGGAGAAAAAGCCAGCGATGTGAAAGACACTTCATTGCGCGTGGATCAAGGCAGTTCGGGCACGGTGATTGACGTGCAAGTGTTCACCCGCGAGGGCATCACCCGCGACAAACGCGCTCAGCAAATCATTGACGACGAGCTCAAGCGCTTCCGTCTGGACTTGAACGACCAACTGCGCATTGTGGAAGCCGATGCGTTTGACCGTATCGAAAAACTGTTGGTGGGTAAATCCGCCAATGGCGGCCCCAACAAGCTGGCCAAAGGCAGCAAAATTGACAAAGCCTATATGGCGTCGGTGGACAAATACCATTGGTTTGACATTCGCCCTGCCGATGACGATGTTGCGGCTCAACTTGAGAGCATTAAAAACTCCACCGAGCAAACCCGCCACAGCTTTGACTTGGCATTTGAAGAAAAGCGCAAAAAGCTCACCCAGGGCGACGAATTGCCAGCCGGTGTGCTCAAAATGGTCAAGGTGTATTTGGCGGTCAAACGCAGACTGCAACCAGGCGACAAAATGGCCGGCCGCCACGGCAACAAAGGCGTGGTCTCTAAAATTGTGCCGGTAGAAGACATGCCCTACATGGCAGACGGTACGCCTTGCGACATTGTGCTCAACCCCTTGGGCGTGCCTTCACGCATGAACGTGGGTCAGGTGCTCGAGGTGCATTTGGGCTGGGCCGGTAAAGGGATTGGCCAGCGCATCGGCGACATGCTCCAAGCCGAGGCTAAAGCGGCCGAAATTAAGGGCTTCTTGGAAAAAATCTACAACGTGTCCGGTCAAAAAGAGGACCTCTCCAAACTGAGCGAAGCACAGCTTCTCGAAATGGCGGGCAATTTGACTCACGGCATGACCTTTGCCACCCCCGTGTTTGACGGAGCGGCTGAAGAAGACATCCGCAGCATGTTAAAGCTGGCTTACCCAGAGGCCGTTCAAAAGGCCAAGGGCTTAACCTCAACGCTCACACAAGCCCATTTGTACGATGGTCGTTCGGGTGAGGCATTTGAGCGTCCCACCACCGTGGGTTATATGCACGTGCTCAAGTTACACCACTTGGTGGACGACAAAATGCACGCCCGCTCCACGGGTCCTTACTCCTTGGTCACGCAGCAGCCCTTGGGCGGCAAGGCCCAGTTTGGTGGCCAGCGTTTTGGCGAGATGGAGGTGTGGGCACTGGAAGCTTATGGTGCTTCTTACACCTTGCAAGAAATGCTCACCGTCAAGTCCGACGATGTGCAAGGCCGAACCAAGGTCTACGAAAGCATTGTCAAAGGCGAGCACGCCATTGAGGCCGGTATGCCTGAGTCGTTCAATGTGTTGGTCAAGGAAATTCGTTCCTTGGGCCTCGACATTGAACTGGATCGCACTTAATTAAAGGATAGCGTCACATGAAATCATTACTCGACCTGTTCAAGCAATTCACACCCGATGAGCATTTCGATGCCATCAAAATTGGCTTGGCTTCCCCTGAGAAAATTCGTTCGTGGTCGTTTGGCGAGGTTAAAAAACCTGAAACCATCAACTACCGCACCTTCAAGCCTGAGCGCGACGGTTTGTTTTGCGCCAAAATTTTTGGTCCCATCAAAGACTATGAGTGCTTGTGCGGCAAGTACAAACGTCTCAAGCACCGCGGCGTCATTTGTGAGAAGTGCGGCGTTGAAGTCACCCAAACCAAGGTGCGTCGCGACCGTATGGGCCACATTGACTTGGCAGCACCTTGTGCCCATATTTGGTTCTTGAAGTCTTTGCCTAGCCGTTTAGGCTTGGTGCTCGACATGACCCTGCGCGATATCGAGCGTGTGCTGTACTTTGAAGCCTACGTCATCACTGACCCCGGCATGACCCCGCTGAAAAAATACGGCATTTTGTCTGAGGATGACTTTGACGCCAAGTTCAAGGAATTTGGGGATGAATTCGTCGCCAAAATGGGTGCTGAGGGCATCAAAGAGCTCCTGCAAGGCATTGACATTGAACAGGAAATTGAGCGCTTGCGGGGTGACCTGACCGGTTCAGAGCTCAAGGTCAAAAAGAACGCCAAGCGTCTTAAAGTGCTGGAGGCCTTTAAAAAGTCAGGCATTAAGCCCGAGTGGATGGTGTTGGATGTGCTGCCTGTGTTGCCGCCCGACTTACGACCTCTCGTGCCCCTGGATGGCGGACGATTCGCAACATCCGATCTGAACGACCTGTACCGCCGAGTGATCAACCGCAACAGCCGTTTGCGTCGTCTGCTGGAACTCAAGGCCCCTGAAATCATAGCGCGCAATGAAAAACGCATGTTGCAAGAAGCTGTGGACAGCTTGCTGGACAACGGTCGCCGCGGCAAGGCCATGACAGGCGCCAACAAGCGTGCACTCAAGTCTTTGGCCGACATGATCAAAGGCAAGAGCGGTCGTTTCCGCCAAAACTTGCTGGGCAAGCGGGTGGACTATTCCGGTCGTTCAGTGATCACCGTAGGTCCTACCCTCAAACTGCACCAGTGCGGTCTGCCTAAGTTGATGGCTTTGGAGCTTTTCAAGCCCTTTATCTTTTCTCGCCTCGAGGCCATGGGCATTGCCACCACCATCAAGGCTGCCAAGAAAGAAGTGGAAACCGGCACCCCCGTGGTGTGGGATATTTTGGAAGAGGTCATCAAAGAGCATCCGGTCATGCTCAACCGTGCGCCCACTTTGCACCGTTTGGGTATCCAAGCTTTTGAGCCCATTCTGATTGAAGGCAAGGCCATTCAGTTGCACCCTCTGGTGTGCTCGGCCTTCAATGCCGACTTCGACGGTGACCAAATGGCCGTCCACGTGCCTTTGTCGGTGGAGGCCCAAATGGAAGCCCGGACCTTGATGCTGGCATCCAACAACGTGCTCTTCCCCGCCAATGGTGAGCCTTCCATCGTGCCGTCGCAAGACGTGGTGTTGGGTCTGTATTACGCGACTCGTGAACGCATCAACGGTAAAGGCGAGGGCATGGTGTTTGCGGACACCACCGAAATGCTGCGCGCGTTGGAGGGTGGGCATGTGGAAATCACGGCACGCATCAAAGTAAGGTTGACGGAGTGGACCAAAGACAAAGCCACCGGCGAATTCAAAGAGCAGACGAATTTGGTGGACACCACGGTGGGTCGTGCACTGCTGAGTGAGATTTTGCCCAAAGGCCTGCCCTTCTCGAACTTGAACAAAGCACTCAAGAAGAAAGAAATCTCTCGCTTGATCAACGCCTCTTTCCGCAAGTGCGGCTTGAAAGAAACCGTGGTTTTTGCAGACAAGCTGCTGCAAAACGGCTTCCGTTTGGCCACCCGTGCCGGTATATCCATTGGCATTGACGACATGTTGGTGCCCAAGGAAAAGTACGAAATCATTGAATCTGCCGAGCGCGAAGTCAAAGACATCGAACAGCAGTACGTGTCTGGCTTGGTGACTGCCGGTGAGCGTTACAACAAAGTGGTGGACATTTGGGGCAAGGCGGGCGATAGGGTGTCCAAAGTGATGATGGATCAGCTGCGCACTGAAAAAACCGTCGATCGTCACGGTCAAACTGTGGATCAAGAGTCGTTCAATTCCATTTACATGATGGCCGACTCTGGTGCTCGTGGTTCTGCAGCTCAAATTCGCCAGTTGGCGGGTATGCGCGGTTTGATGGCCAAGCCTGATGGTTCGATCATTGAAACCCCCATCACGGCCAATTTCCGTGAAGGTCTCAACGTGTTGCAGTACTTCATTTCGACCCACGGCGCGCGTAAAGGCTTGGCCGACACTGCCCTTAAAACCGCCAACTCCGGCTATCTGACTCGCCGCTTGGTGGATGTGACCCAAGACTTGGTGGTCACCGAAGTGGATTGCGGCACTCAAGACGGTTCACTCATGCGCGCCATTGTGGAAGGCGGTGAGGTCATCGAATCTCTGCGCGACCGTATCTTGGGCCGCACAGCCGTGGACGATGTGATTCACCCCGAAAACCGTTCGGTCATTGTGACTGCTGGCGACATTTTTGACGAAGACAGCATCGAGGAACTTGAAGCCGCGGGCGTGGATGAGGTCAAAGTGCGAACTGCGCTCACTTGCGCCACCCGTTTTGGCTTGTGTGCCAAATGCTATGGCCGCGACTTGGGCCGTGGTGGTCTTGTGAACATTGGTGAGGCAGTAGGCGTGATTGCGGCTCAGTCCATTGGCGAGCCTGGCACCCAGCTGACCATGAGGACTTTCCACATCGGCGGTGCCGCATCTCGTGCGGCCGTGGCCTCCAGCGTGGAAGCCAAGTCCAACGGCGCTATTGGCTTTAACGCCACCATGCGCTATGTGACCAACGGCAAAGGTGAGTTGGTGGTGATTGCCCGTTCCGGCGAAATTGTGATCCACGACGACAATGGTCGCGAGCGCGAACGTCACAAAGTGCCTTACGGTGCGGTTTTAACCGTCAAGGCAGACCAAGTCATCAAGGCTGGCACCATTTTGGCCAACTGGGACCCGTTGACTCGTCCCATCATCACGGAGTTTGCAGGTCTAGTCCGGTTTGAAAATGTGGAAGAGGGTCTTACCGTTGCCAAGCAAGTGGACGAAGTAACTGGTCTTTCCACCCTGGTGGTGATTGACCCCAAGCGCCGCGGCGCCGCCAAGGTGGTTCGCCCACAGGTGAAGCTGATCGATGCTTCAGGCAACGAGGTCAAAATTCCTGGAACCGATCACTCCGTGACCATTGGCTTCCAAGTGGGTGCTCTGATTCAGGTTCGCGATGGCCAAGATGTGGGCCCAGGCGAGGTGTTGGCGCGTATTCCTGTGGAAGGCCAAAAAACCCGCGACATCACGGGCGGCTTGCCTCGTGTGGCCGAGTTGTTTGAGGCCCGTACGCCTAAAGACAAAGGCATCTTGGCTGAAATCACCGGCACGGTGTCATTTGGCAAAGAAACCAAAGGTAAAGTCCGCTTGCAAATCACCGACCCGGATGGTCAAGTGTCTGAAGAACTGGTGCCCAAAGAGAAAAACATCTTGGTCCATGAGGGACAAGTGGTCAACAAGGGCGAACACATTGTGGACGGCCCCGCCGATCCGCAAGACATTCTCCGGTTGTTGGGTATGGAAGAGTTGGCCCGCTACATCGTGGACGAAGTGCAAGACGTGTACCGCTTGCAAGGTGTGAAGATCAACGACAAGCACATCGAAGTCATTGTTCGCCAAATGCTGCGCCGTGTGGTGGTCGAAAACTCAGGCGACTCCACCTACATTGCTGGTGAGCAAGTGGAGCGTTCGGAGATTTTGAACACCAACGACGCATTGCTAGCAGAGGGCAAATTACCTGCCACGTACACCAATTTGCTGCTGGGTATCACCAAGGCCTCTTTGTCTACCGACAGCTTCATCAGCGCGGCGTCCTTCCAGGAAACCACCCGCGTGCTCACCGAGGCTGCCATCATGGGCAAGCGCGACGAGCTGCGCGGTCTGAAAGAAAACGTCATTGTGGGCCGCTTGATTCCTGCTGGAACCGGCATGGCTTACCACAAGGCTCGCAAAGCCCGCGAAAATATGGACGAAGCAGAACGCCGTGCCATTGCGGATGCCGAGGCACAAGAGTTGGCTGGAGGTGAGGTCCAAGAAGACGCAGGAGCCGCTGCAGAGTAACGCCCGGTTACTTTTTAGCCCACTGGCGCCAAGCGTTTTTTTAAATGCTTGGCGCTTTTTTGGGACCGTATGACCCAATCGCCTCCTCTTTGGCAGCAATTGCTCCTAACGTCGCAGGCTTTGCTGTCTGTGTTGCAAGGTACCTCCGCCACTGTCGCCCTTGAGGCCGTGCATTCGGACCTCAGGCCAGGTGTGCAGGCCTTGCTGTTTCATGTGCTCAGGGGCTTAGGGCAAGCACATTGCTTGCGCGCCTTGTTGGCGCCCAAGCTTCCAGCTCCAGAGGTGGATGCGCTGCTATGCGTGGCGATCGCCCTATGTAGCAATCAGGTTCTTGCGCTTTACGATGGTTTCACTCTTGTTAATCAAACCGTGGAAGCAAGCAAGCGTAGTCCCAAGTTGCGCCGCCATGCTGCTTTTTTTAACGGGTGTTTGCGACGCTATTTAAGAGAGCGGCCAGAAATGTTGGAGCAAATCAAGCGTCACGATTTGGCCCAATGGAACTACCCTAGATGGTGGATTGAAAAGGTGCGCTACGAATACCCAGAAAACTGGCAAGCTATTTTGCATGCAGGCAATCAACAACCGGCGTTGACATTAAGGGTCAATGTGCGGCACCACAAAGTTGAAGCGTATCAACAAATCTTGCTGGAAACAGGTATCGATGCTGTAAGAAATGGTGAGTTTGGTTTAAGCCTCTCGCAAGCCTTACCTGTGATAAGGCTTCCTGGTTTTGAAAAGGGCTGGGCGTCGGTTCAAGATGCAGCAGCTCAACTTGCCGCACCATTGCTATTGGACGCCTGTCGTGACGTAGGCCTTATTGGGTCTTTAAACATTCTGGATGCTTGCGCAGCGCCCGGCGGAAAGACAGCTCATTTGCTAGAGCTGAAAGCGGGCAAGGTCACCGCACTTGAGATGGACGCCAATCGTGCCAAACGGATTCAGGACAATCTAGGCCGCTTAGGGCTCCAGGCTGATGTTCTGGTGGGGGATGCATCCAAGCCCAGCAGTTGGTGGAAGGGGGAGGAGTTTGACGCCATTTTGCTGGATGCGCCGTGCACGGCGTCTGGCATCGTGCGACGACACCCTGACATCAGGTGGTTGCGGCGGGAGACAGATGTTGGGCAGATGGCTAGGCTGCAGGCTGAATTGCTAACTCAATTGTGGCCATTGCTCAAAACCGGCGGTTGTTTGATGTACTGCACCTGCTCGGTATTTCAACAAGAAGGGCAGCAACCGATCGAATCGTTTCTTGAGAGCAACAATTCTGCGCGTCTCCTAGCCTCTCCGGGGCACTTAATTCCTAAAACACTAAGCGCCCAGGTCAAGCTCAGCCAAAATGCAGTCATAGATCATGATGGCTTTTATTTCGCAATCCTTCATAAACAGGCTGAATCACTTAGGGCTTAGCTGCTGCTTAGACTTTTTGGCAGTTCTGGCTTTGGGTTGTTTGTCCTTTGTGGGCGTCAGTGCCCACGCAGGGGGTGTTCAAGCAGAGCAACTCCAGATTGAAAAAAGCGCAGAGGGTTATGCCCTCTCCACCTTGTTGACTTTTGACATCAGCCCGGCTGTGGAGGATGCCTTGCTTAAAGGCGTGGCCGTCTTTTTTGTACTAGAGGCTGATGTTTTTCGCGACAGATGGTATTGGGTTGATAAAAAAGTAGCTGGTGCACAGCGGCAAATGCGGCTTTCTTACCAGCCTTTGACGAAGCGTTGGCGGTTAGGGGTGGTCTTTAGTGCAAGCCCAAATGTCAGTCTAAGCGCCGTTGAAAGTGCGGTGCCGCCGGTTTACTTGAACCAACACTTTGACAACCTGTCAGATGCACTGGTTTCCATGAAAAGAATCTCAGGCTGGAAGGTGGCGGACCTGCAGGAGCTTGAGCCTAATGCCAAACACCGATTGGAATTTAAATTCAAGTTGGATGTCAACCAACTGCCTAGGCCATTGCAACTGGGTGTTCTTGGCCAAGGAGACTGGTCCCTAAGTACGTCCCAAATCCTTAAATTTGTGCCCGACCAGCTTCCATGACAAGCAATCTCAAATTTTGGGCGATATCAAACCGTTCAGCGTCTGCACCTAGTAAATTGGGATGGCTGATGGGTCTGGGTTTGTCCCTGATGCTGGGTTTGGGCTTGGTACTGTTCTTTTTGTTGATGCAGGCCACCAACAACCAAGCCATGTATGAAGACTACTACGGCAGCTTGTTTGTGCTCAATATCGTGGTGGCAAGCATGCTGGCGCTGGCTATAGCTTGGTTGGGTTACAGACTCCAGCAACGTTTTAAGCAAGGTAAGTTTGGAAGTAGGCTGCTTTTAAAGTTGGCGGCCGTATTTGCATTGGCTGGATTTGTGCCGGGCTTGTTGATATACGCCGTGTCCTATCAATTTGTGTCCCGCTCCATCGAAAGCTGGTTTGATGTCAAGGTTGAGGGTGCTTTAGAGGCAGGCTTGAATTTGGGTAGGGCAAGCTTGGACAACCTCTCAGCTGATCTGGCCACCAAAACCCGTGCAGCAAGTCAGCAAATTCAAGACACTTCCGAGCTAAGTGCGGCGCTGGCCTTGGAGCGCATTCGGGAGCAAATGGCTGCGCGCGAGGTCATGCTGTGGAATTCTGCTGGCAATTTGTTGGCCAGCGCTGGTACAACTCAAGTGCAATTTGCGCCACAACGGCCCAGCCCACAACAGTTTCGAGCCGCCAGAAGCCAAAGCGTCACATGGGTAGAGGGGTTGGATGAGGCTTTGGATGCTCAACATGCCGTGGCCATCAAGTCTTTGGTGATGGTTCCTGTTTCCTCCCTCAGGATGACAGAAGACACCCGATTTTTAATGGTCACTTTGGGCGTTTCTGCCAATTTGGTTACCAATGCAAGTTTGGTTAACGAAGCCTACCGAGAATACCAAGAGCGAGCTCTAGCTCGAAGTGGTTTGCAGCGTATGTACATTGGCACTCTGACGCTTAGTTTGTTTTTAGCCGTGTTTGGCGCTGTCTTGCTGGCTGTGGTTTTGGGAAACCAAATAACCCGGCCTTTGTTGTTTTTGGCCGAAGGAGTACGCCAAGTTGCTGCAGGTGATTTGACGCCCAAAATGGTGGTGGAGGATCGTGACGAGTTGGGCGGTTTGACCCGATCTTTTGCGGATATGACCCAGCAGTTGGCTGACGCCAGGGCCACTGTACAAACCAGCATGCAAGAGGTGAACACCTCCAAAACTCGTTTGCAAACTATTTTGGACAACTTGACGGCCGGTGTGATGGTGTTGTCGCCTCAAGGCGAAATTCGCTCTGTCAATCCAGGTGCTTCCAAAATTTTACGTTTGCCCATGAGAACCTTTATAGGCCAACACCTTAAGGATGTTGTAGGGTTAGAAGTTTGGGCCTTACGTGTGCATGAGCAATTTGAAGAGTTTTCGGCGACTCATACGGTTGATAGTCCAGATTATTGGCAGAGCACCTATGAGTTAGGAGGCCAGCATGCCATGGCGGGTAACTCCCATATGAACAGCATGAGTTTGATTGCGCGAGGCGCACTTTTGCCTGACCAAGACCGGTTGCTGGTGTTTGACGATATTTCTGAAATGGTGTCGGTGCAGCGCACTCAAGCTTGGGCCGAGGTGGCACGCCGCTTGGCACACGAAATCAAAAACCCCTTGACACCCATTCAACTGTCGGCAGAGCGGCTTGAAAAAAAGCTCACAGGAAAATTACAAGAGCCCGAACAAATTGTCATGGCCAAGTCTGTCAAAACCATTGTGGACCAAGTAGAGGCTATGAAGCGCTTGGTCAATGAATTTCGTGACTTCGGACGTCTGCCTTCAGCCGAGCTTAAGCCGCTCAACCTCAACGACTTGGTTCGTGAAGTCTTGTTGCTTTATGGCGGTGATGAGCCCAATACTTTCGGCGTAGATTGCGATTTAGCGCAAGACGGCCCTCTGATTCAAGGCGATGCAGAACAGTTGAGGCAAGTGCTTCACAACTTGATTCAAAATGCACAAGACGCTACCGATGCGGCACACCCAGAAGGTCCAGCATCAAAAGTGTTAGTTAAAACGCTGTGGCAAGCTGATAGGCATCGCATGCGATTGCTTGTGACTGATGGTGGAACGGGCTTTCCAGAACACATTCTCAAGCGCGCTTTTGAGCCTTATGTGACCACCAAGGCCAAGGGCACTGGCTTGGGTCTGGCAGTGGTTAAGAAAATTGCTGACGAACATGGCGCCCGTATAGACATTGCCAACCGAGAAGAACATGGGCAAATTGTGGGAGCGCAAGTGTCGCTATCATTCTCCGCGTTACCAATAACTTAATCCTGCGCATTTGCAATAAGCACGACATGGCCAACATACTGGTGGTAGATGATGAACTTGGCATTCGGGATCTCCTATGGGAAATACTGAATGATGAAGGCCATCACGTGGAGTTGGCAGAAAACGCGGCCCAAGCCCGGGCGCACAGACAAGTCGAGCGTCCAGACTTGGTCTTGTTGGATATATGGATGCCCGACACCGATGGCGTGACGCTGCTCAAAGAGTGGTCTGCGACGGGTTTGCTGAATATGCCCGTCATCATGATGAGCGGACACGCCACCATCGACACTGCTGTGGAAGCTACCAAAATCGGCGCCTTGGCTTTTTTAGAAAAGCCCATCACACTTCAAAAACTGCTCAAAACAGTGGAGCTTGGCTTAAGTAAAAGTTTGCCTAAGCTTTCGGCGCACAGCCATGGTGTGTTAGCAGCGGGAGTGAACTCATCACAATTTTCAACTCATGAAATAAGTGCTGCAGCCATTGTGGAAGAGCTACCGCCCGAGCAAACCTTTAACCTAGACAAGCATTTGCGCGATGCACGGGACGAATTCGAAAAAGCTTACTTTGAATTCCATCTCTCAAGGGAAGGCGGGTCTATGACCCGAGTGGCCGAAAAAACTGGCCTTGAACGTACCCACCTTTATCGCAAACTCAAGCAGCTTGGAGTGGATCTGAGCAAGGGTAAGAAAATGGCCTCTTAAGACCAGACTCTGCAATGAGCCCTGTTACACTCCACAACCATGGCCCGGTAGCTCAGTCGGTAGAGCAGAGGACTGAAAATCCTTGTGTCGGTGGTTCGATTCCGCCCCAGGCCACCATATTCAAAGCCCAATCCTTCTCGGTTGGGCTTTTTCACATCTGGGCTTTCCCCAACCTATGCGCGGTTTCCGCCGATTCTGCGTGTGCCATAGGCGCCGGCAGGCCTGCCACAAAGCACCCGCTTACCCGGTCAGTTTGACTCTTTCTCGGTCTGGGTTCTTAAAAAAATATCCTAGAACTTCTCCAGGCGAGCATACACAGAAACCCTTTGACGACAATCGCTTACTGTTGATGCGCTGCACCGGGTTCGACGCATGGACCGCCTGCCGACAATAGTCTAACCCGATACCTGTATGGCGGCGATCGTCAGCCCTTGGGCGGGTGAGGATCATTGCCGTAGCTGTTGCGCATCGCGGATGCGACCATCCTCACCATGAATCAGCACTTCGCTGCGCTGGTTGATTGCGTTGTCGCAGGCGGCACGAGTGCAACTGCTGGCAGGGCTGATTTTTGGCAACTGATGGTCGACACCTGGCTGGAGCCAAAGCGGCTAGCGCGACGTCATCGCGATCACGATGGTGCCAGCTTCGCTGCCTCTGTTTGTCCTTCTGGATGCCCGCATCCCGGGAACAGGGCGGACGTTTGCCGTTGCCTGCAATGCCCCCTTGCTGGGGTCCCAGGACGACGCACCCGAGTAGAAAAGGACGTAATAACGATGGCGCAATAGGACGTATTCATTGCCACCCGGCATTGCCGCATTGCAACACCGAAGGGTAAAATGTAGACAACAAAAATAACCTTCGGAGGTGGTCATGCACTGGTATCTCGTCCATACCAAGCCCAGACAGGAAAAGTGCGCCCTGGATAACCTCCAGCGCCAAGGGTTTCAGTGCTATCTGCCCACCCTCCCGTCCGAAAAGCTCCGTCAGGGCATGCTTAGGGTGGCGGACGAACCCCTCTTCCCGCGTTACCTCTTCATTCGCTTGGGCCAGGGGGATTCAGCCCCCAGCTGGGCGCCTATCCGCTCGACCAAAGGCGTCAGCCGGCTGGTCAGCTTTGGGGTGGAGCCGGCTAAGGTGGCCGATAGCTTGGTCGAAGCTCTGCGGGCGCAGGAGATCTCGGTGCAGGCGGAGCCGGAACGCCTGTTCAAACCCGGCGAACGCGTCCGCCTGACCGAAGCGCCCTTTGCTGGCATCGAAGGCATCTACCAAATGGCTGATGGCGAGCGCCGCGTTATGGTGTTGATCGAACTGCTCTCCAAGCAAGTGCGGGTGCGGGTTGAACTGGCTAACCTGCGCAAGGCCGGCTGAAGCGCCACCCAAACATTTCTCAAAGTCAGGACGGTGTGGCAAAATGCGGTCATCCATTAGTCATTCTGCAGCAGTTGCAACTCTAAAGGCTCGAAATTCCCCTGTTAAGCCCTGCTGACCGCGCTTGCTGATCGTGAAACGGCACAGCGGTAGC
>Ga0214923_10007226_pt1 | contig 12183 bp, 10 predicted proteins | sample LL1510_MetaG_FD_177993 | JGI IMG/M metagenome (GOLD analysis project Ga0214923, IMG submission 177993) | Freshwater microbial communities from Lake Lanier, Atlanta, Georgia, United States - LL-1510 | ecosystem: Environmental > Aquatic > Freshwater > Lake | place: USA: Georgia | collected...
TTATGTTGCTGGAGATGCTGTATTATCATATTTAGGAGGTCCTGGAGCTACAAATGGTGCAGGAGTAACACGAATTAAATTTGCAGATAAAAGAACTGGGCTTGATAAAAACCTTAGCATTTTAGATAGTGGTGTTGTTTACAGAGGATTATTTCCCCATACTTTAGGGTATAAACAATTGCTTAATCAATTTCAAAATCTTAATGGTAATATTAATAACCAACTTCAAGATTTTAGAAAAGAAGTAATAGATACTACTAGTACTTCTGCTTCTTCAATATTAGCTATAGCACCTAATTATAATACTCAAAACAGAGATGTTCGATTTGCTCAAGGTAGTCCTGGAAGAAATTCTAAAGATATATTTAAATATGATATATCTGCATACTCTAATAGAGCATTAGATCAAATAACAGCTTATACCCCATATGAAAGTCCTACAGTTGATCCTGCTGTTCCTGAAGATATTATTAAATTTAGAATAGCTGTAATTAATAATGATAAAACAGATGGGTCTGCTGTTTATTTACATTTTAGAGCATTTATAGATTCATTTAGTGATGGTTTTAATTCTACTTGGAGTGATACATCATATGTTGGTAGAGGTGAAAATTTATATAGTTATGGAGGTGGGTTTACTAGAGATGTTTCATTAGGGTTTACTATAGTAGCTCAATCTAAAGCAGAATTAATCCCAATGTATAATAAACTAAATTATTTAATTTCAACTTTAGCACCTGATTATACTACTACTGGGGCTATGAGAGGAAGTTTAATTAGATTAACGGTAGGAGATTATCTTGTGGAACAACCAGGCATACTTAAATCATTATCATTAGATCCTTTTTCAGGAACATGGGAAACTGCGATAAATACTTCAGGTGGAAAAGATAATACTGTAGGTGAATTACCTCATATAATTAAAGTCACAGGATTTGGATTTACTCCTATTCATGATTTTGCCCCAAGAAAATCAGCAAATCCTAGAAATTCATCAGATACCCCATATATTGCTCTTGGTGATAATAATAGACTATATGATACTCTTTCTAATTATTAAAAATGAACAGATACTCAGATATTAGAATTTTAAAAAACATAAATCCTAATGTAGGGGTTTTAAATGCACCTTACTATAATACTACTTTTTATCCTGAAATTTCATTAAATGAAAGTGATATTTATGTAATTACTACTTTTGGAGATAGATTAGATTTATTAGCATTTCAATTTTATAATGATTCTTCTTTATATTGGATAATAGCAGCTGCAAATCCTGAAGTTGTAGACTTTGGTTCACTTTTTATTACTGAAGGAAGTCAAATTAGGATTCCTAGTAACCCATTGCCAATATTAACTAATTTTAAGAATTTAAATAGTTTATGATATATGCCATTAATAGGACAACCTTTTGACCAGTGGCTGGTAAAACAAATTGATTACCGCCAACAAATATTAGGAGTTTTTAATAATCGTAATAATGAAGTCCTTAAGTATTATACTTTAAGAACTCCATGGTTACGAGTAGCTAGTTCTATTAAACTTCTAGAAAAAGTTCCACAATTTAAAGTTACATTAGATACGAATGGATCAGTAATAAATAAAACCCAAATTGAACCTTTAGATAACCCTACATATAAACGATTATTAGGTTTAGGGTATAATAAAGAATTTCTTGATAATGCTGCTCAAAATTTTATTCTTCAAGGAGGAGCTATTAATGATTCATTTGCAATAGCTGGTGGTTTATATAATGATACTAACAATATTCCTGGTTTTAATTATACTCGTGATAATCCTAAATTTTCAGCTTATGGGTGGGGTGGGAATACTGGACCTGGATCTAAAGGTTTTGTTCCTCTTCCGGGTGTAACAGATGCTAGTATAGAATATTTAAATAATGGATCTATAACTAAAACTACGATTAATATTAAATGTTGGAATAGAAGACAATTTGCTTTAATAGATGCTTTATATTTAAGACCTGGCTATAGTTTATTACTAGAATTTGGTTGGAACATGTATTTAAATAAAAATGGAGAATTAACTCAATTTGATTTAACTCCAAAAACATTTACAAATTTTATTACTCAGGTTCCTGAAGGTGCTGCTGGCAGTCAAGAAAAACAATATGCTTTATTCAAAAGTATGAAAGAAGATAGAGAAACATATTGTGGTAATTATGAAGCAGTTATAGGTTTAATAAGTAACTTTAGTTGGAATTTTAATCCTGATGGCAGTTATAATTGTCAAGTAAGTTTAACTGGGATGGGAGATGTAATTGAGTCTTTAAAAGTTAATACAGTTGCATCTAAAAAAGAAGGAACAGAAAACCCAAGTACTAACATTTCTGTTTTTCCTCCGGGTGCTATTGTTATAAAAGATTCTACAGTTACCGCAGCAACTAGTAATGAAAATACTAAAGACGAAAAAGGAAACGATAAAAAAGTTAAAACCCCAGATGCTAAGTCTTTAGCAGATGCTAAAGCTAAAAGTAAAAATACTAAACCAGAAGAAACAAATCCAAACCCTGTAGTAGCAAATAAAGACAAAACTGAACTTCATAGAATACTTTATAACATATATAATGAAACCCAAATTGCTTCAGGCCTTACTGTAGAAAAAAATAGTGGTAAAGATATACAAGTCTTAGATATTCATCTTCCAATACCTATACCTTATGAATATGAAGAAGATGGAAAAAAAATTCCACCTTTTACTCCTAAAGATAAAACTATAACCGGAGGAATTTTAAGAGTACCTGGGGTTACTGTTCAAGACGGAGATGGTAAGAATCAAAAATTTACTGCACCCCAAGTATACATAACATTTGGAACTTTATTAGGTATACTTCAATATCATTTTGTTCCGGGCCATAAAACAGATCAAAATAATTCTTCTGATAAAAGTCAAACTTTTCCTATGTTTTATTTTGATGTTAATTTTGGAGACTTACAAAAAGATAACACTTATATGCTTCATGTTCCTGGTCGCTTTTCAGCAGATCCAAGAATATGTTTAATCCCATATGAAGCCCCTGTTTTTAAAGATGTACAAGATAAAATAAAAATACCTGATACTAAACTAAATAATGCTTTAAAAAGAGATGATGCTGCTAAATTTATAGTAGGAGAAGTTGATGGAAATCCTTACGTTGGACGTTTGTGTAATATTTACATTAACATAAATATAATTTCTCATCTTTTAACTTCATCCCAACCTGATGAAGATGGTGGAATCTCAGTATTAAGTTTACTACAAGGTATTTTAGATAAAGTAAATACTTCCTTAGGAAGTATAAATGATATTCAAATCTTTAGTGGGCAAGATGGAAAAATTAGTTTTTTTGATAATGCTCCTTACCCTAAGGATAATCTTGATAATAAAACAAAACCATCAGATGATAAAATTTCGGGACCTAGATATGCTAGAATAAATTTATATGGGGGTGGGCAATTTTTAGAAAGCCCTCCAGTTGAAGGTTCTAATGATTATAGTCCTTATTTAGATCTTACAAATTCTAAAGTATCTCAAAATAATTCTAATTATTCACTTCAAGGAAGTTTTGTAAAAAATATAAATTTAAGTGCTGCTATTCCTAAAAATATGTCTTCAATGATTGCTATTGGAGCTCAAGCAGGTGGAACACCAGGTGCAGCAACAGGATTTAGTTCTTATAATACAGGTTTAATTGATAGAGTACTTCCCACAAAAGTATTTTTACCCCACCCAGATGATGCTACTGAAAAAGTAGATATAGTAGAAAATTTTAAAAAATTATTAGACACTAGAAAACAACAATAATATGGCTGATGTAATAGTACCTCCCCAAGTTGCTAATACTATAATAGTATTAGGAATTATAAATAGTGAAAGTGATTGGGATAAATTTGGAGTAGAAGAACCATCATGGAGAGATCAAGGGTATTTAAATAGAAATCAAGACATAAGAAATTTACAATATACTATAGCTAGAGGTGGTAAATTTAATGCTTTTATTGCTAGAGAAGGAGCAAATCGAGCTGAGATATTTAATTCATATAATCCATTTCAAAGAAGTGCTATAGGAAATAGCCCAAATGAACAAAAAAATATAGTTATTCTAAAATCAGATGTAAGTGATTTTTCTCATGATGATTATAAAGTAGTTTATAGTGATAGCGGACGAATTTGGTTTGTTAAATTAAAAGATAATACAACAATAGCAGGAACTGTTGTTTGTATACAAATAGGAAACGGTAGTACTGCTACTCCTTATCTCCCTCAATATACTATAAATTTAGATACACCTGTTAAAGGAAAAACAACATATGTTGGAAAAACACCTAAATTAGATGATCGTTATGAAGATGAAGGAGATTATAAACCCTTTATGGCTCTTCTTAATGAAATAACTGCTAATATAAAAGGAGTTCCTGTTGAAGATTTTAGTGGAGGTGGTGGTGGCGGTGGTGGTAGCTATTCTGCTCCCCCTCCCCCTCCACCCCCTAAAGGTCCTATATTATTAAATGTATATAATAATTTAAAATTCAATGATGAAGATATAAACGAATTTATATCTGTAAATCAAACTCATACTAAATTATTATTAAAAGAATTATCTAAATATCAACCACCTTCAACAGGTAGTAATAAAACAGAACAACAATTACCTCCCTCTTTTTTACCATTTGAATTATCTTTAGATGTAGATGGTATTTCTGGAATGGTTTTATTTCAAAAATTTTTAGTAACTAATGATGTATTCCCCCCACAATATGAAGATAACTTTGATTTAATAGTAACTGGGGTTAATCATACTGTAAATCCCCAAGGATGGAATACTAGTATTAAAACAAGGGTTACACCTTCTGATCCTAAAAATAAAGATGTACTTCGCCCTCAAGTTTTAGATAAAAATCCAAACACTCCATAATAAAATATTAACATGGCTTATATTCCTAAAAATCAAATAGTTACTAATCTATATACTGAAGGTAATGAATTTGTAATAAAAAGTACAAAAACCCCTTACCAAGGAGCTTATTGGAAAAAATCTGATGGAACTTTTTATACTGGAAAAAATCCAAATGAAATCCCTAGCATAGAAATAATTTTAGCAACCAAAACAATATCAGCACCCTCAGAAGGTAGTATTACAACAATAACCGTAGGGAGTTCTAATATACCCCCGGCTTATGTACTTGATGATCTTATATCATTACCTACAGGACTTAAATATAGTCAATTAACAAATGCTCCTCTTGAAGTTCTACTTAATACTCCTCAACTAGTAACTGTCCCACCTACTGAAAATGACTATAAATTAGGATCATATACCAGATACATGTTAACTAAAATAAATGATTCTACGTTTTTAGAAGTAACTAAAACGACATATGATAAGATAGTATCTCATGATGCCGTATGGACATGGGAATTATATACTCCATTTACTATTCCTTGGACTTTAATAGGTGATGAAGATTATGTTTATAATACTAATGGTAAAATAGTTGCTTTAACCGAAGAAAGATTAGGTAAATATGGTTTACAATCATATTTTGGAAACGATTATACTCAATTTTATAAAAAATCTTAGATTTAATTTGGATTTTGTTTAAATCCTTAGTATCATACCACATACGACAAAAGGTTATGTTTTGGTTGATTGAAACAAAGGAACAATTAGATGATTTTGCATCAAGACTATATGAAAAAGTCTTTATAGAAATCATTCCATATAGTAATACCGAACATCCAACTCAAAATCAAATATGTGGTGTGTATGTTAGGCCGTTAGATGCGCCTAAAGGTTTTGTTATATCCATTAGTCATAGCGAGACACTATCACTTGATATAAATGAGGTTATAAACGTATTAAACAACGTAAAAACCAAATATGTACGTGATAAGAAAGAATTCTTACATTATTTTGTTATGCAAGGGCTTTATGATATCACACTCTCCTCTCCTCCATATATACCATCCCCAACTCCAACTCATACATTTTTTTATAGCAGAAACGAAACTAAAACAGATATAAACAGAATAATACCCATAGTTAAACATTATGAGTATTGTGAAAAGATTTTTAATGATTTAAAAGACAGAGTAAATGAACCAATCAACGAATTTTACAACAACAAAGCCACAGTGGTATTCAACGCCATCGAACGAAGTGGTTTACGAATTGATCAAGGGCGATTTAAAGAGAGTTTTTACAATGCAAATTCCGATTTCGTCTATACTCAATACAACTTCAAAACCCTCACAACAAGACCTTCAAACAGATTTAAAGGAGTAAATTATGCTGCTTTACCTAAAGAAAATCAAGTAAGGAATTGTTTTATACCCCGTAATGATACTTTAGTAGAGCTTGATATTAGTGCTTACCACCCTACATTATTAGCAAAATTAGTAGACTATGAATTTAAAGATAAAGACATACATGGTGAGCTTGCAAAAATGTATCAAGTAGATTACCAAAAATCAAAAGAAATTACATTTAGGCAATTATACGGAGGGATATTTGACCAATATAAAAACCTGGAATTTTTTAATAAAGTACAAGCTTATACAGACGATTTGTGGGATAACTTTCAATATATGGGGGAAGTTAAATGCCCTATTTCGGGTTATGTATTTTATAAGAATAAGCTTGAAGACATGAATCCGCAAAAGTTATTAAATTATTTACTTCAAAACTTGGAAACTTCTAATAATGTAAATATATTATGGGAAATATTTAAGTTATTGAAGGGTAAGAATACTAAGTTAGTATTATATACTTATGATGCGTTTTTGTTTGATATAGATAAACAGGAAAAAGACACATTTAACGCAATACTTAAGGTATTTGAAACTAACAATTTACAAATAAAAATGAGTTATGGATACACATACGACTTTACAAAGGAATCATAATATGTATGAACCGACAAACATTTATGATTTTGACCTTTTAAACATTAAAGATTTGAACAATAAGTTATTTTGCACATTCACTACACTCGAAAACTTAGATGGTTTAATAGGCAGTATTACTGCTCGTTATTCTATCATGTACAATAAAATATTTGTACTGTTTATTAAGAGTAACAATGAGTATGTTTGTACATACAACATTGATCAGGTTAATGCTGCTGATTTGCCTTCAAATACTATTTTAGTACATAGAAAAAAAGATACAAACACCTTATATACTATAAACGCCCTTAACGAATTAATTAAAAAGTTAAATGGTGGAGTAGTAGATACGAAATTCCCAATTAATTGGCAGCATTATAAAAATGCTATTTTATTAACTCAAAATAATGAGTTAAAACAATTAAATACTAAGATCTACAAGATAGTAGAACTTGGAGTTAATTAATTTATTTCGTACATTAAGTTATAAACAATTAAAAGTTATATACTATGGATTTAAATGTAATCAAAAAGCGCTTGGAGTCACTAAACAAGCAATCAAACAACAGTAGTGGGGGTGAAAAGAAAAATATATTCTTTAAGCCATCTTTAGGTAAACAGGTAATTCGTGTTGTACCTTCTAAACATAATAAACAAATTCCATTTACTGAAATGATGTTTTATTATGGTATTGGTAGTAAAAATGTAATTGCTTCTCCTGCAAATTGGGGTGAAAAAGATCCTATTGCTGAATTTGCAAAACAACTACGTCAAACAAATGATAAGGAAAACTGGCGTTTAGCTAAAAAATTAGACCCAAAAGTTCGTATTTTTGCACCTGTAGTAGTACGTGGTGAAGAAAATGAAGGAGTAAAATTGTGGCAATTTGGTAAAGAAGTTTATCAAGATTTTTTAAACATGGCTGCTGATGATGAAATCGGAGATTTTACTGATATAGTTAGTGGACGTGATGTTAAATTAAATACAGTAGGACCTGAAGTTACAGGTACGCCTTATAATAAAACAACAATTAGTACTTCACTTAAAGAATCATCTTTATCAGAAAATAAGAGTTTAGTTGAAAAATTACTTAATGAACAACCTGATCCTCTTAAAGTATTTAAAAAGTATACTTATGATGAAGTAAAACAGTCACTTCAAGAATGGTTAGCGCCTGAAGAAAGTGATGAAGAAGGTACTATTAGTTCTGAACCTGCTGAGTCATTTGAAGATGAAACTGCTAAATCAAATTATTCATTAAGTAAAAAAGCTACTCCTAAGAAAACTAAGGGTGCTCAATTTGATGATTTATTTGATGAAGATACTCAATCTGAAGAGTCTCCATTTTAATAACAAATAAAAATTATGGGAAAAAAATCTAAATCCTTATCGGAAGCCGTCTCCTCTGAAATTAAATCTAATTTCAATTTAGATGGTTTTAAAAATAAAAAAGGACTTAGCTCAAAAGCTAAGTTTAAAGAACAACATTGGATACCACTTTCAGAAGCATTTCAAGAAGTAACTTCAGTACCTGGTATTCCTATGGGTCATATAGTTTTACTTCGTGGTCATTCCGATACTGGTAAAACAACAGCTTTAATTGAAGCTGCAGTTTCAGCTCAAAAACGAGGTGTTTTACCTGTGTTTATAATTACTGAGATGAAATGGAATTGGGAACATGCAATTCAAATGGGTCTTGAAGTTAATACAGTTGTAGATAAAGATACAAATGAAGTAGTTGATTATAATGGTCAATTTATTTATGTTGATAGAGAGACTATTAATACAATTGAAGATGTAGCTGCTTTTATTTTAGATTTACTTGATGAACAAAAGAAAGGTAATTTGCCTTTTGATTTATTGTTTTTATGGGATTCTATAGGATCTGTTCCTTGTGAATTATCTATTAAATCAAATAAGAATAATAATGAATGGAATGCAGGTGCAATGTCTACTCAATTTGGTAATAATGTAAACCAACGTATTACTTTATCTCGTAAAGAAAGTTACCCATATACCAATACTTTAGTTTGTATTAACAAAGTATGGACTTTAAAACCTGAAGTACCAATGGGCCAACCTAAACTAATGAATAAAGGTGGTTATGCTATGTGGTTTGATTCTACATTTGTAATTACTTTTGGTAATATTATGTCTGCTGGTACCTCTAAAATTAAAGCTATTAAAGATGGTAAACAGGTAGAATTTGCAAAACGTACTAATATCCAAATTGATAAAAATCATATTAACGGTGTTACGACTCGTGGAAAAATAATTATGACGCCCCATGGTTTTATTGAAGACACAGAAAAAGCTTTGAAAAACTATAAAGATACTCATGCAGATGCTTGGAAAAACATCTTAGGGGGTGTAGATTTCAATGTAGTAGAAGAAGATCAACAATACGAAGATATTACTTCCTACGTTAACGAACCGGATTGATTTTATGGATAAAAAAGCATTACTAAAACTCCTTGACAATATCCAGGAGCATGGAGAAGAGACTGAAGAGGGACAACGCATTCTTTTAATAGATGGTTTAAATTTGTTTTTTAGAAATTTTGCAATGCTCAACATGGTTAACCCTTCAGGTGTTCATATTGGGGGTTTAGGTGGCTTTTTACGTTCATTAGGCGCTTTAATACGTCAAATCAATCCAAGTAGTGTTTATGTAGTATTCGACGGAGCAGGTTCTTCTCATAATAGGAAGAATTTGCTTCCCGAATACAAATCAGGAAGAAATATTACTCGAATTACTAATTGGGATGTATTTGAAAATTTAGAAGACGAAGAAGATGCTAAAATAGATCAAATCGTTAGAGTAATTCATTACTTAAAAACACTTCCATTAAAGACAGTTATAATTGATAAAGTTGAAGCTGATGATATTATAGCTTATTTAGGGTCTGTTCTTCCTAAGTCACCCAAAGATAAAATATTTATTGTATCTTCAGATAGAGACTTTATACAGTTGGTAAATGAAAATGTTATTGTTTTTCGTCCTACAGAAAAAGAGTTTTATACTAATGAAACTGTAAAAGAAAAATTTGGTATGCCTGCTCAAAATTTTATCTTATATAAAACACTTTTAGGTGATAGCTCTGATAAAGTAAAAGGTGTTAGAGGATTAGGTGATAAAGGGTTATTAAAAAGATTCCCTGAATTATCTACTCAAATTCTAACATTAGAAGATATCTTTAAAATTAGTGAAGCTAAACTTAAAGAACATGTTATATATGCTCGTATCCTTAATGATATGGACAGTATAGAAAAAAATTATAAAATAATGGATTTATCTAATCCTATGATGGATGAAAAAGACAAAAATTATTTAAATAACGTTATTAATTCTAATGATATTAAATTTATACCTGAACAGTTTTTAGCTATGTATAATGAAGATAGTTTAGGTGGTATAATTAGAAACGTTGAGTTTTGGATTACAGATATTTTTAAAAATTTAGTTATAAAAAAGTAGTTATATGACATTATTAAACCTCAATCAATACGGACCTCACTTTCAAACTAAGGTATTATCTTCATTGTTAACACATAAAGATTTTCTTATTAACATTCATGATATACTTAGTGATGAATACTTTGATAATCAAGCTCATAAATGGGTTATTAAAGAAATACTTAAGTATTATGATAAGTATCATACTACTCCTTCAATGGATGTATTAAAAGTAGAATTACAAAAAGTAAGTAGTGATGTTTTAAAAATATCTATTAAAGAACAACTTAAACAAGCTTATGATGCTTCTGAAGAAGATTTAAAATATATACAAGAAGAATTTTCTACATTTTGCAAAAATCAACAATTAAAAAAAGCGTTATTAACAAGCGTAGATTTCCTTAATGCCGGAGACTATGATTCTATCCGAAACATGATTGATAACGCGCTTAAATCCGGACAAGATAAAAACATAGGACATGAATACAACAAAGATATTGAATCACGTTTTAGAGAAGATCACAGGATGGCTATACCAACTCCATGGGAGCGAATTAATGAATTACTACAGGGGGGCCTTGGAAACGGAGATTTTGGCCTTATATTTGGTAATCCAGGCGGTGGTAAGTCTTGGACATTAGTAGCTTTAGGGGGTTATGCTGTTAGATTAGGATATAATGTAATACATTATACATTAGAACTAGGTGAAGCTTATGTAGGTCGCCGCTATGATGCATTCTTTTCAAATACACCTGTAGATAAAATATTTCAAAATAGAGATAAAGTTGAAGAAGTATTAAAAGAAATACCAGGTGAACTTATTATTAAAGAGTTCCCTACAGGAAAAGCAACGATATTTACAATTGAATCTCATATTAAAAAAGTAATAGATTTAGGTATTAAACCTGATTTAATTATTATAGATTATGTTGATCTTCTTTCTACAAAGAAACGTACTACTGACCGTAAAGGAGAAATAGATGATATTTATATTAGTACCAAAGGTCTTGCACGAGAGCTTAATATACCCGTATGGAGTGTATCACAAGTTAATCGCGCAGGTGCCAAAGACGATATTGTAGAAGGAGATAAAGCAGCTGGATCATATGATAAAATGATGATTACAGATGTATGTATCTCCTTATCTCGCAAACGTCAGGACAAAGTAAATGGAACTGGAAGGTTTCACATTATGAAAAATAGATATGGAATGGATGGTATTACATTTGGGATTAAAGCAAACACTTCAACAGGACACTTTGAAGTTCACGACTACGATGAAAATGAAGAAGAAGATTCTACACCTTCAAGACCCCAAAACACAATACAAACTATAGATACATTTGATAAAGCTCTATTAAAAAACAAATTTTTTGAACTAAGTAAGTAATAACCTAAAATGATTACAGAACCACGAATTTATTATAAACCGTTTGAATATCAAGACGCGTTTAATTTTTACAAAGACCAACATAGAGCACATTGGTTAGCAGATGAAGTACCATTAGCTTCTGATTTAAACGATTGGAAATTAAAATTAAGCGAACCTGAAAAGAATTTAATTGGAAATATATTAAAATCATTTGCTCAAACCGAAGTACATGTTAACGACTACTGGTCAACAAAAGTATCAGTATGGTTTCCAAAACCAGAAGTACAAGCAATGGCTCGTGTGTTTGCTGATTTTGAATCAATACATGCTGAAGCATACGCTCGTTTAAATGAAGAGTTAGGTTTAGATGATTTTGCTGCTTTTATGGAAGATGAAACATCTAAAAATAAAATAGAACGTTTAATTGAAGTACCTGGCACTACAATAGAAGAAAAAGCATTATCAC
>Ga0214923_10007227_pt1 | contig 12182 bp, 11 predicted proteins | sample LL1510_MetaG_FD_177993 | JGI IMG/M metagenome (GOLD analysis project Ga0214923, IMG submission 177993) | Freshwater microbial communities from Lake Lanier, Atlanta, Georgia, United States - LL-1510 | ecosystem: Environmental > Aquatic > Freshwater > Lake | place: USA: Georgia | collected...
GCTCCGTCTAGGCTCCTCCTAGGGCTCCTCCTAGGGCTCCTCCTAGGGCTCCGTCTAGGGCTCCGTCTAGGGCTCCTTTTAGGGGTCCGGTTAGGATTCCACCTTTTGTGGCGGCTTCCACCAAGCAAGTCTAACTTTCGTTTTTTTGAACTTGAACCTTCATCCTGCTCAACAGGGGCTGCTGCGGATGGTGCAGAAGCTGCAGAAGCGGCATGTACTACATCTAATGCATCCGCAGGTGGCATAAATACATCGGCTGCCTCAGGTGCTGGTGCTGCCGCAGGTGCTGCCGCAGGGGCAGAAAGGTTTCTAAACTGTATTGTTCTTCCTGATTTATATTGTCCTTGTCCTCTTATGTATTTATCAAACTGTTCACGTATGTTTCTTCCCCTCTCCGTTTCTTTAAGAATTTCCAGATTAGACGTTGTTTTAGGGTTGGTCAGCAGGTATTCTTTCAACATAATACGACAAGATGTAGGCATGTACGCTTCTTTTAAATTATATGGGCGCTGTTGTCTTAGTTTTTTAAAATCAAGACCATAATGATTTTCCTCAATATAGTTCATGGTAATGTAGTCTGCTATAAAATAGTTTACCATGTCTTCATTAAAAACAGTCACTGGCTCTCCTAGCGGCACTCTAAAGTCTAGATTTACCCGTAAATTAAGTCCTCGCACAATCTTTTGACCTAATTCACTTTGCCAAAACGGCAACCGAAACGTCAACAAAAACGTAATTCTAGCATAGTCTTCCGTTCCAAAACGCACCAAATCAAAGTATTTGTTTACCTTTGGGTCTATTGCGTTTAACAATGTCCAGTCATCATTATCTGTTTTATCAGATAATGGTTCTCCAAATTTATACGCAAAGTTTTTTCCTAAATAGTCTGCTTTGTAAAACTTACTGCTTCTGTATTTTACATCGGGCATGTCTTTTAAAGGAGGAATATAGTGTAAATTTTGAGCTATAGTGTCCAAAAAACTAATTGAGAACCCATGACCGTCACTAGGAAACCACAAACCTTTAGTGTCAAAACCAGCCTCAACGTCTGCATATTGGTCTCCACCCATGTGTTCACCTGTAGATCTATAAAACGCCTGTTTGATATTTTTTTCTCCATTTGTGTAGTTTACCTTAATAAATAAACGGCCATCATACTCCAGTGGCCCAATGACCCCCTTTTTGTTAAGTAGTGTAACCCTCATGCGCTCCCCAGTTTCCGTGTTTACCACCTCATCTGTTTCGTACTCTGAGAAATAAGCTGGAAACGGATTGTAGTCGTCCTCAGGCTGAGCTGCTGCCGCTGCTGCCATTACAGTTTTTTTATGTATAACAAACATTTTTATTGACAACTTGAAAACACGTTGGATTCTCCGTGGTTGTTGATTATCCGAGTTGTGCCCACGGCGCAGCACTGAGTTGCAGTTGGCAAACAGCGCACCTGCTCCGTAAACATGTATGGATTAGAAGTAGACGCAATCCAAGGCGTACAATAGTTTTGATTACAATTCGCGGCATAACAAGCTTCTGGGTTAGGATCATCTGTACAATCAAGAGCGTTACCCCAATAAGGTCCTGTTCTTAACAGATCACATCCTGAGGTATACTTGCTCTCCAAAATTAACTTGTAGTAATCTTTGTTTTGCGTGGAAGGATTTAACAGGCTTTGAAAGTTGCAAGTCCCTGCAGTAGCCGCAGCGGCATCACAGTCAGCCTTTGTATTAAAAGATTGTAAACCAGTGTTACTGTAACCGGCTTGCAACCATTGCGCAGGAGTGCGTTGTATGCAACAGGGAACGTCTTGGGTGTTAAAGCGCCATGAATTACAGTTTACAGCCTGTGCTTCACACTCGGATTTGTTCTGAGTGATTAACACTGGTTTGTCAAAGGCAAAAATTGGATCTGTTGGGTTACCTTGATAACAACATTGCGTTCTAGTGTTATTAAACATCCAACACTGGTCATTAAAGGGACAGGTGCATACAGCATCAGCAGCTTGACAAGCCGCCATGGTTGCATAGTTGTTGTAATTGGGCTGTTTTGCAGTGTTAAACTCAACCGACCACGTTAAAATGGCTAAAACAAGAGTAGCAGGATCATTATGGCAACAAAGCGTAGTATTGTCTTGCACTGTGTTTACTGCGCTAGGTGACAAAAAATTAAGCAATGTAATATTGACTTGATCAGGACCACACACACTGTTTTTTGAACAAAAATTTAAACCACTCTGACCTGAGCGTGTTGTTTGTGAAGCAATCAAGTAACTAGAAGTTTGATTACAATATATTTTCCCATTACTTATTGTAAATTTTTCAGAGGGCAACGCGCTTGACACTGATACTATTGCGTGCCATAATATAATATCATTTTGTAATATAGTTAAATTGTAGTACATACACATGGTTTGATCAAGTGTTTCAATTCTAAAAGTGACAGGATTGTACACAAACATTGCTTTGGCGGCATTAATGGAATTTAAAAATCTAACGGGCTCTTCAGCTTGAAAGTAATTGCTGTCTTGATAGAACAACGTCACTGGCGAAACAAATCCTGCACCAGCAGCATTAAAACTAAACGTTAACAGCTGACGCCCCTTTAAGTTGTCTACAATGTATTGAAGTACAGGTTGAGGAATAGACATTTATTTATTGTCAATCAAAATTTAATTAAACACGCAAACCTCATTCTTTACAATGGATTCATTACAAGAAGAACCCGTATCTTTAGCCATCAAGTTGACAATTTTGTTGTGGGTGTTTTTAATACTTACATTCTTGTTCTTGGATGTGCTTGTCATATATTGTACTCTCATGGGGTGCAATAATCAGTAATTGTTTTTTTTGTCAATTAGTCTTCCCCGTAAAAGTACATGACAGCTTGTTCTAAAACTTGATAGTTGTTATGTCTCATCATTTCTTCATGATTGCCTACAGGTCTTAGCGCATTTCTGTCATAATACAGCCACTCGTCAGCATATGGATCCAACACATAACACACATAATGTCCAGGTTGGTACACAACCACCGCACGCAACCGTAATTTGGGACTGATTTTATCTAACGTTTCATTGGGAATAACCTTATATTTTAGCAAGTGATGTTCTACAGGAAACCCTTCTTCATCTACTTCTATACCATTTATTTTTCTTGAAATGGTGCGCTGATTTCTTTGTTTTGAAATGGTGCGCTGATTTCTTTGTTTTGAAATGGTGCGCTGATTTCTTTGTTTTGAAATGGTGCGCTGATTTTCTTGCCTTGGAAGAGTGCGCTGAATTGTAAAACAAATATAACGCGCTCTCAACTCCGTTACAAATTCTATAAAATAATTATACCTTTTGAATTTACACATTGGTGGATCTCTGTTAACTTCATCTTTTAGCAACAATTGTTGCAAAGTATATGGTGTATGAATAGATGGTGACTGGGGAAACCGTAGTTGGTACTGGAAAATGTCAGGTTCTGGAGTTACATGTTCACACTCGGGCTCGGGGTTTTGGCTTGCGTTAGAGTAATAATATTGAGTTTTTTCTATATAAGCTACTTTAAGTCCCAACAAATTTTCTAAAAACAAAACAACCCCTTCAGGTTCGCCTTGATCTCCTATTCTTATAATGGGCATGTTTGACATGGCTCTACAACTAATAAAAAAAGTAATTAGACGGTTTCTTATGTTGTTAATTTGTTGTAAATTATTGGTTTGAAACGCTTGGTATAGTTCTTGTAATTTATGCACGGCACCTATTCGGTCTGTGTAGTCCGCTTGAACAACTTGTTGAATTATAGACCCCACTTCTGTTGACATTTGAAAAGAAGCATTTACAAGTGTTTCTTTTCTAAAAGGGTTTAACGTAGAACTTTTAAAATTAGGGATATGATCAACACAAAAGTCTTGAGACATGTCAAAAAAGTGGGTCTTTACAAGCCGCTTTAAAAACAAATGTTGTAACAAAAACGTAGTGGGAAACATAAACATACTCACAAGAACCGTGTTAAAATAACAATTATTGCTATCAGTTGTAGGACCGTAGTAAGTTTGTAACGGGGTTGGGGGATCGGGTAATCTGTACTCACCTATTTCTGGTACAATATACCCCGTTAACCACTCATCAAATAAATTATGTAAAATACGTATTTTCAATAATCTGTTTTGTAAAATGTGCAATTCTCTACTAACCACATCATCTCCCTTTATTACAGCATCATACATAATGTTATTTTTTGTCTTGTAAGCAGGCATTTCATCATGCCTTTCATTTAAGACTTCAATCGTTTTATCAGTGGTCAACAGGGCGCTAAAGTACGGTTCTGCCCACGGTGTTGCAATGTCCTTTTGTAAAAACACAGGTTCATGGTTTTCTGGTAGTCTTTGAAACTCAGGCCCTGCAGAGGTAATACGGTCTACAATATGTCTTGCTTTGTCATAAAATTGATGGATGCTGTCTGGTTTTTCACGCCATGACGGATCTTCCTGAAGAAGCTCTTCTAGACTAGAGGGTACAAAATATAATTGATACTCAGTGTCTTGCTGATACACCCGCAACAGGTCTGGCCAAGTCACTCGTAAACGCAACAGGTTTTTCCAAACTTGAAACCGGTCTACAGGAGATGCTTCTAAAGATTTAAACAACAGGTTGGTCATCATGTACGCGTCATCCCTGGAGCTGTAGTCTTGTTCATACAAGTACACTTGTGTCATTTGAAAACATAAAAACAGCAACATTCTAGCTCTCTCTAGCTGAAAGTGTAGACTTCCAGGTGAAATGTTAATGTAGTAGTTTTTTACAATAATGTACAAACTGTTTGTCATGACAATAGGGAGCTCTTTGTTAAGTATAGGCTGTAGGGCGTAACACAAGTCTGTTAACAATGCCAAAATGTTAAAATGATTAGAATCCATTTTTTTATTATTACTCTTGCATTATTTTCGGTACTTTAAAAGCTCTGTTTGTACTTCTTTTTGTTTTTGAAGCAGCTGTCTGTAAATGACTTCATTTTTAGCCACAGTGGGAGCTTGAGGCATAAAATAAGCGTTTGATATATTATTTTGAGGCATAGATGGGGTTTGAAGAAACCTTGTCACATCCAAACCCCCTGTTTGTTGTACTTGCAGCCGATTTTCTTTTTGAAGCGCTAACGCCACTTGTAGCACCAGTTGGTTTGTAGAAGTAGTAGACTCAAAGTTCTCTTTTGGGAAAAGCCCCTTCAAGTACTCGTTTACAAAAAAACCCAAATTAGAAGTTTCCGTTTTAAACACATGACATATATACAACATATTGCGGAACTTGGCTTTAAAAAACACATTTCCCTCAAAATAAAGCAACGTGTTTGCCGGGTTTTCAAGTTCACGTACATACAAATTGATGTTGGGTATAATGGAGACAGTGTATCCTCCCAGCTCCAAAATGTAGAACGCGTACAGCAACTGAAACAGGAGCAGTTGAATGTCCTCTGTAGTGGCTAGAATTTTCCAGGATTGAAGGGGATGAGATAACCACGGTTGCACCAACACCACTTTTGTGCTTTTTTCAGTCTTTTTTTCAGTCTTTTTTTCAGTCTTTTTTTCAGTCTTTTTTTCAGTCTTTTTTTCCGATGGACAGTTGAACCCCACGCCCAAAATGGCATTAAAAAAAGGGCAAATATTGAACTGTTGCACACGCTGTATATAACTAATTAAGTGCATGTTAACGTCCCCATCATCAAAAAACTCGGTAAGCCACACTCTGTTGTATTTTTTTCCCAACAAAGTAAATTTCTTGTTTAGTGTACAAGTATATGTTTTTTGATTGTCTGTAGAAATATTTCTAACTTCCTGGCAAGTTTGGATACATTCGTGTAGTTCACACACGTTTTCTAAAAACAATTGGCTGCACCTGGCACCCATTTTTTTATTTGATTATAAAGTTATAATTTTTTTTACATAGAAAAAGACACTTGCTGCAAATCATATTGCTGCATGGTTAACTCCGCCTCCAAGTTACGCAACTGCTCCAGACTGGGGCCAGCGTTCAAAACTGTGTCTTGAACAGTTGCTGTTTTTACAACGCTGTTCTTAAAAAAAGCGGCACTCACATAACAAAAAATCTCTTTTTTGTCTTGTGGAAGAGGCTTGACATTGGACATACTAATATTTCCCAAGTTTGCCAACGCGTTAACCACTTCACGCATTGGTTTCAGCCTGGACATAAATTCAAGTGTATATCCAAGACGTGGTTCCAAAAAAGATGAGATTTTAGAATTGTTTAACACTACATTTCTGTCTTCTGGATCTAATAAAAGAGCTTCCAACAACGGCACCAAGTAAACATCCTGCATATGTTTTTGTTTTTGGTTGCGCATATGTTTTTGTTTATGAAGAAGATTAAACAAGTACACTATCAACTTTAAAAAATCTTGTGACTCTGTCACTGTAGATCTGTAAGAATATATTTCTTGATCTGTTTTCACATATGGGTTTTCTAAATAAACAATGGAAGCCCTGTCAAAGTCAAAGATTCTAGCAAGATTATAGGTTTGAAATTGGTAGTACGTTGTAGTTGTTTCCGTTGTAAACCCTAAACACAAAGAGTAAGGTTCTTCAAACGTGTCCACCAAAATGTTGGATCCATGCAAATCATTATGAGCCACACCTGCCAACTGCAAAACCTCTACACCATAAGCCACTTGAAACATGAGACGAAACCAAGAATTTTTAGTTTGTGTTATTGGTTTTTTATCCAACAAAAATAAGAACTTTGTTTTTACACTGTCTGGGCCATGTATTTCAGATAAAATTACACAGTATGACAAATTTAATTTCTCAATTTGATCAACACCCAAAGAATTTTGTAAGGCATTTTTTACTGAGATTTTTTTTTTTATATTGTTGCCTATTATTTGTAAAACGTCTTTGTACTTGCAATTAAAACCAACGCTGTACACTGTACTAAAAAAAGGACACATGTTTTGCCAAGTCAAACGCATAATAACATTAGAATAAATAATGGATTCATTGTACAATGCACGTAAGGCTTGTAAGTTTTTTTTATAATTTCTATGCCTTTTTAATGTGTAAGTGTGGGGGTTGACAAACACTTTAGCAAACACATGGGACACAGAGTCTCCGTCGTAGTGTGTTCCTTCTTTCATTTGTAATGTCAACTGTATGCTAGGGGAGGCGCTACTTGTTTTTTGTTTAAGTTCAGCCTCCTTTACGCACTGACTCACAGCACAGGGGTTTGATAACAAAGCTAAATTACTACACTCACCTCCCATTTGTAAAGTTTAATAAGCCAAATAAAGTGGTTTTAATTTCTACTACGAAAAATAAAAAATGAAACTAAAAATTAGAAAGTTTGACATGAAAAGTATGGCCCCTGACGCCGTGGTGTTGCTAGTGGGCAAACGAGGCACTGGAAAAAGCACACTGCTTAAAGACATTTGCTATCATATGAAAGACCAGCTCCATTGCGGCATTGCCTGCTGTCCCACGGAAGATTCAGTAGAGGGCGCAGATGGGTTGTCGTCCTTTATTCCCCCACCCCTCATCCATGAAGCGTACAAGCCTCAAGTGGTAGAAAAACTGCTCACGTACCAAAAAAAATACATTAAAAAACACGGCAAAGACAAGGCCAAACGGCAATTCATCATTCTAGATGATTGTATGTATGACAAAAAAGCTTTACGGGGCACGGAAATCCGGCAAGTGTTTATGAACGGTAGGCATAGAAAGTTGTTTTTTATTAACGCGGTGCAATACCTGTGTGACTTGACACCCGACTTGAGAACCAACGTGGACTACGTGTTCTGTTTAAAAGAAAACATTTTGAGTAACAAGGAGCGGCTGTTTAAGCACTACTTTGGCTGCTTCACGGACCTGCAAACGTTCAGTCAAACCATGGACGCACTGACTAGCAACTTTAGTGCCATGGTCCTCAACAACAAAACCCGGAGCACGGCGTTAGAGGACCAAGTGTTTTGGTACACGGCCGATCACAAGCTGCCGTCGTTTCAAATGTGCCACCCCGTGTTTTGGAAGCTCTCCAGTGAGTGCTCCATTGACGCGGAGGATGAGGACGAGAGTGACGGGGAAAGCAAAGCTGACGGCAAAAGCAGACGGGTGTTTATTAAAAAAATTAACAGCCTAGAGGACGAAGAATAAAAAAAAACTTTTGCATTTTCAACTATGAAATGAAAAGAAAAAGTTATGTTGTTGTACGGGATTGTGAAAGGCCCTGTGAAAAAGTTGTGGTGGTGGTTCAGAATAAAGTGTGGAAAGCTATAAATAAAAATGCATCCGTACGTGTGTTATTGCTTGGAATCTAGCACAACAGCCAAGACGTACGTTGGAGTAACCAACAATTTAAAACGCCGGCTCCGGCAGCACAACAGAGAGCTGCAAGGCGGCGCCAAGTATACCAGCACCGGAGGCCCTTGGATATTATCAATCTTAGTAGGCCCTTTTGCTACGCACCAACATGCGCTGCACTTTGAGTGGCACTGGAAACACTCCCCACCCAAAAAAGTGACGGGTTTAAAAGGGCGGCTCATAAAACTACAACACATGGTCACTGTGAAAACGCCTTGGCCGCTGCAAGTGTATGCCTTGAATCCAGAGCTATTGTGCCACAGGACCATGCCAGAGATGCCAGGCATGCCGCCCAGCGTCACCGTTGTAGACAATATTGAAAACATTCTTGGCGTAAGTAAAAAATAAAAAAGCCCATGTTCCAGACATTTAAACAGCACTCACTCTATGTCCGCAAGGAGCAGGTGGCCAAGTTAAAAATAAAATACCCGGACCGCGTTCCCGTCATACTAGAAAAATACCACGGCACAGTCAGCGCTCCCAACATTGACAAAAACAAGTACCTAGTCCCCCGAGATGCCACCATTGGCAACTTTGTGCACACCATCCGGAGACGGCTACAAATGAGTGAAAGACAGGCGTTATTTCTGTTTTGCGCCTCCACCATCCCACCAGTGTACGAGCTCATGAGCTCTGTGTATGAGCAGCACAAGGACGACGACGGCTTCCTATACATGAGCTACACCACTGAAAATACGTTTGGGTCAAAATAAAAACATTGTTGTTTTTACCTCTTTTTAAAAACAAAGAAACATTAAATGGAGAGCAAACAGGATCCGTTGGTGGTGAAGCTGCTTGAAAAAACAGGCGTAACCTGGAAACGTGTGCCCCGGCGTAAAGACCGGGTGCGCCTGTGCTCCGGCTCAGACGCCCGGCTGTATGAGCTGGAGGATGACGAAAAAATGTCCACTCAGCTGGGCACTCGGGAGCAGATTCTTAAAATCATTGAGCCACAAACGTCGGTGCTCAGCAGTGTGGTCAACCCAGACAACACCGGTAGCGCCAATGGTGGTACTTTTGAGCCCATGGAGTGCTACTTTGCAGAGGGGCAGCAGGATGTATATGACGCGCTGGACGACGCCGGAAAAACTGAGGAGGAGGCTCAAGTGACTCAGATTGCCATTACAGACAAGGGCATTTACTCAGACAATGCATTAAATGAGCTGCTGGTGAATGCGGTGTTGCAGCACTTGTTGACCAACTCGGTGACGCCGCACTTGCTGCATGTGCACAAAATGTACTACCACCCCCGGGATGGCGCGTCCATGTGCATGGAAAAGTTTGACTACAACCTAGACGAGTTTGCCCAGCGCCGGAGCTGGACGTGGACCCTAGAAAAAATGGGCGTCATTGTGTTTCAGGCGCTGCACGCGTTGTACGTGCTGCAGACCGCGGTGCAGTTTAAACACCATGACCTGCATGACCAAAACGTGGCTCTTGTCCGCATTACCGAGGACATGACGTTCCGGGGGCAGAGCTTGAGTGCCGCCTCCCACTTTGTGTACACGGTGGGTGATCAGACGTACTACGTTCCCAACATTGGGTACCTGGTGAAAATTGTGGACATGGGGTTTGCTAGTGTGACCGTGGGTGGACGAAGAATGCAGCGCGTTGACATGAACCATTTTAATGACAAACCGTCCTCTTACGGCTACTGGGACGCCCAGTTTGAGGGCAAGCGGTCTTACGACGTGCAAGTGTTGCTGTCCAAATTTATTACCCCCACGTTTCACAGCTTGGCTAAAAAAAACAGGGACATGAAGCAGTTTTTGGAGGTGTTGTACTTTACGGCGCTGGGTCCCAAGGGTAAGAACGGACCCAAGCAGCGTCCTTTGGTGGTCAATGATGAGCCGGCGTCCGACTTGATCCACAAAGTGTTTGGACCACCCCAGCCCAGCCGGAAAAAAAACAGCGGCGTGTCTTTTGTGACCCCACCGCCGCCTCCAGTGCCTCAAGTTACAGCCTCTAACACGGGTGACAGCGCCTCTAAACAGGCACCCCGCAAAAAAGAAGTAGAGGGTGTAACTTACAACGCACTGGCTGACTTTTCCACCCCCAACCTGGAGGAGGTAAGGAACACGTACACTACATTTTTTAAGTTAGAATAAAAGTAAACATGTCTGGTTTAGCCGTCAAGATTCAAGAGTTAGAACAGGGTGCCCTACAGGCAGCCCATAATCAGTGCAACAATTATTGTTTTTTAGACAACTGTAACAACTGCGCAGTAGGGAGGCTGTATCAAGCAGCTACACTAAGGCATCACATACAACGGGTGCAACCGGGTTTTAAACTCCCACCACTGCCCGTGCGCTTGTACAAAAAGACCATAAAATTTTTAGAACAGTAACCTCAATCATTTTTTTTATAACTTGCGCTTCCATGGCTAGATTATTGACAGTGCTTACTGAAGTTAAAGGCTCCAAAGTGGTGCTTCACGCTCAACTAAAAAATGACGACGTGGCCAAGTGCGTGCTTACTTGGTTTGCCCATCAGCAAACTGCCCACGTATGGTTGTCTGTTCCTGCTCTGTATCACGGTCACGGCGTCACCACGTTTCAAAAATTCAATGGCACCCTGCAGGAGCTACAAGACCACTTTTCAAAACTGTTTCATGAACTGGTCATGCTCTTGTTGCCCGTTATGCAGGGACGCAGCGGTGTAGACATGTTGGTGTACAAACTTCAAGGGGTACACCCCCATGTCAGCGCCCTTGTTCGTTGCCTCATTGCTCTCAAAAAAAATGTTCACGTCAACAAAAAAAGAAATGACCAAAAAAAAATTGCCGCTCTCCACTTCAGACTCAGCGCCCTTAGTCTTGCAGGCACCTCAACCACCTCAACCACCGCAACCAACCCAGCCGCCCAAAAAAGAAAAGAAGGAGACGGCGGCTATAGAGTGGATGACAGTGCCTCAAATCAGGCAGCTGTTGAATGAAGTGCGGCAGCTGACGCTAGAAAACCGGCTAGAGTTACACACTATTTTATCTAATCAAATGACAGTAGAACAGTTTTGCACTTTCTTTGCACTAGGTCAACACAAGAAGCGCTTTCAGAAAAATTAAAATGTTGACGTTGTAAATAAAAAATGTCTTGCCCACAGAGTTTGCTGAAACCGGATCCTCCTGCTGTGCCTCCGGCGTTGTACAATTTTTCGTACTCCTCTCTCTTTCCCAAACCGTACTGCCCCAAGTGCGGCTACGGCTACAACCCCAACAACGAGTGCATTGACTATGAAAAGTACCAGAACACACTGCAAAACGCCGCACTGTACACCAGCGGTTCCTGTCCCTACGGCCACATTCAACTTCCAGGCACCACTGGCTGCACCAGCTTATTAACCGGCGCTTTCCGGGCTCCTGAAGAGTCTGTGGTGGCCAATGGTCAAATTGTCCAAATTGCCCCCCGTCGCTCCACTAGCTGCTGCGGTAACAGCTGCCAAAACTACTAAATAAAAAAAAGAACATGTTTATTGCTTTTTTTCTACAAGTACTTGGGAGATGATGGAACATAGTCACTAGGGCTTTCTAGTGAACCCCACACCGGAGATGAAGGCCGGTAACCCACGTCCATATCTACGTCCATCGCAACCTCTGCAACCTCTGCAACCTCTGCAACCTCTGCATCCGCTTTTGACTTTCTAGAGCCTGCCCCCTTTTGCTGCTGCTGCTCTTGAATATCAGGCAGGTTCTCATCCAAGTCTTCAGGCAGGTTTTTATCCAAGTCTTCATCTAACTCTAACGGCTCCACCGTTAAATGGTCTGCGTCATACAAAGACGGCAGCAGCGCTGGACGTGCCTTTTGAGGGGCACTGGGTTCACAAAACAACGCATTTACTTTGCG
>Ga0214923_10007228_pt1 | contig 12182 bp, 12 predicted proteins | sample LL1510_MetaG_FD_177993 | JGI IMG/M metagenome (GOLD analysis project Ga0214923, IMG submission 177993) | Freshwater microbial communities from Lake Lanier, Atlanta, Georgia, United States - LL-1510 | ecosystem: Environmental > Aquatic > Freshwater > Lake | place: USA: Georgia | collected...
ACGCGGCTCGAAGGGCTCGATCATGCCGTGCTGCTCGGCCATGCGGCGAATCCATTGGTCGGATTTGATAGTCATCGGGAGTTCCGTCGGTCAAGCCCCGATTGTACTTTAGCTAGACGCCTCCTCCGCCCCCCAAGTAGTCGTGTTCGTATCCGAAGCAGTCGCCACAAATCCACAAACCAGCAACCACAACACCGGAAAGAACCAAAACAGGTAAGTCGGGGGGTTGAGTGCAAAAGGGAAAACGTAGATGGCAAGCGATGCGGCGTAGGGGGCGGCGGCCCACCGCGCAGCAGTGCCAGCGGCCTTGAACCAGCGTGCAGCCAGAACGATGGCCAGCATCAAGCCGAAGACCCCTGGCCAGCCTTCTTCAGCAAACAAGGCAAACCAGACATTATGGGCGTGGTTGATTTCAGTGCCCTCCGGCGCGTGGATGCGCAAGTCCCCAGGATAAGTGTAGGTGGGGTAAGCCTCTCGGAACGCCGATGCGCCCACACCAGTTGGGTTGTGTAGGCCCATCTTTGTTGCGGCAGCCCAATTCGAAAGGCGGTTTGACAGCCGGTAATCCCAAGTACTGAACCAAGCCGGCTTTCCGGGAATAGCCGGAACGTCGACGGCCACGGTTCGGGCAGCCCGGTCCGCGGCAACGGGGGAAAAAGTGGCCAAGAGTGCAGCCAGAGCCAAAAACGTGGCGCCCAGAAACGCTCGCCAACGCCAAGTGAGTGACGGCAACACGCATAAAACCGCCAGCAACCCCATCAGAATCTGGGTTCGCAAACCTGACAAGAGCGAGACAAATAAAAAGGCAAAGCCAGTGAACACCGCCAAAGCGGGATACCCCGGCGCAATGCGATAGAAGGCCAGGGGACTCAACATGGCTAAGAAGGTAGCCATACGCAGATTACCGTCGAACGGACCGGTCACACGGCCATCAGATGCCAGTGGCACACCCAAAACATCGGTCCCAAACGTCCACTGCACCAAACCGTCCACTGCCCAAAGCACGAGGGTCGCGATCAGGGCCCACTCGATGCGCCCGCGCCATGGCAGATCCCCCAAGGCGCGCAACCAAAGAAGACCGACTGGCAAAGCGAACGCCAACACTGCAGCGACTTTGAGGGTGCCCAAACGATCTACACTCGACAACATCGACAACATCACCGGAACCCAAAGGCAGAGCCACACGCCCACCAGCCGCCGGACTACAACGGTATACCAGAGATGGCGATACGCCAGACCAACTGCAAGCCCGACCGCTGCAGACAACCAGAACGCTGGCCTTGGCCCACCACCCGGCAAAGGCTGCCAGAACAACACAGCCACCGCGAGCAACGCCGCGAAGCAAGATAACCACCCAGGCCATCGGATGCTTGGCACGTTGGCACTGGGGTGGGAGAAGTATTTATTGGTCACGTTCCAAAAACCGCTAGTTTCGAGAAAAGATTCCGGCTGACACAAGTAAAAAAATTGAATCACATCAGAATTTTACCTCGATATCGTTATGGTGTTCCGGTTGCTTCAGACGACCTAGGTATTACAAGCACCTAACCTGCCGGCCTCTTGGGATATCGTTGTTCGAAGCCTAGCGGCGAGAGTGGCCGCCCCAGGAATTTTCGGGCCAGTTGAAACTTGATGGGATGCCTCTTGCCATTCCTACCCAGGGTATTGGCAGCCTTGGTCAGAGTGGAGCAAAACCCGCCTATCGGGGCGACGTCACCATAGCGCCGTCAGCAGCGCATCCAGAACCAGGCGCGTGTCGATGCGCTGTCCCATCGACCAACCGATGACCAAGGAGTAACCAAGGTCGACATCTGGATGGGGTAGCTCGTGAGCTCACAATGTGGTTGCAGCCACAGCCATTGATTCTGTCTCCCGCTCCAGGTAAACCCAGTCCACGATGTCGTGGCTGGGAGCGTAGCCGGCAACCAATTGCCGCATCATCAGCCGAATCAGGCCCGCGTCGTTCACGTTCAGGGCGATTTCCAGCGCGTTGAGTCGGGCCTCGAACTCGGCCCAGGGAATAAAATCCTCGTGGGCTTTCATGATGCGCGGGTGCGCCGTGGATTCGGGGTTGTCGCCAATCAAAAGTTCTTCATGCAACTTTTCGCCGGGGCGCAGGCCAGTCACGGCGATCTCTATGTCGCCCTCGGGGCACTCCTCGTCCTTCACCGTCAGGCCCGAGAGCTCCACCATCCGCCGGGCCAGGTCCATGATCTTCACGGGCTGGCCCATGTCCAGCACGAACACGTCACCGCCCTTAGCCATGGCCCCGGCCTGAATAACCAATTGAGCGGCCTCCGGGATAGTCATAAAGTAGCGTGTGACTTCCGGGTGGGTGAGTGTGATCGGGCCGCCATCACGGATCTGCTTGCGGAACTTGGGCACCACCGAGCCCGACGAGCCGAGCACGTTGCCAAAGCGCACCATGCTGAACTTGGTGCCGCTCGTTCCAGCAGCGCCTGCCTGATTGGCCGCTAGAGCCTGCAGGGCCATTTCGGCCAGGCGCTTGCTGGCGCCCATCACGTTGGTGGGGCGCACGGCCTTGTCGGTGCTAATGAGCACAAAGTCGGTCACGCCGTTTTCTGCGGCAGCCTGGGCGGTGCGCAGCGTGCCGAGCACATTGTTCTTAATGCCAGCGGCCGGGTTGTGCTCCACCAGCGGTACGTGCTTGTAGGCGGCGGCATGGTAGACCGTGTCGGGGTGCCAGGTGGACATGATCTCGCGCATACGGCCGTCGTCCTGTACCGAGGCCAGCAGAGGCACCAGAACGGGTAGCGTGTCACCATCCAGCGCTGCCCGCTTCTCTTCGAGTTCTTGGTGAATGGCGTAATGGGCGAATTCGCTCTGCTCAATCAGCAGTAGCTTGGCCGGATTCAACGCCAGAATCTGGCGGCACAGTTCGCTGCCGATGGAGCCGCCCGCGCCTGTTACCAGCACCACCTTGCCAATGATGTTCTTGGCCAGCAGCATGTGGTTGGGGGCAACGGGCTCGCGGCCCAGCAGATCGTCGATATCCAGCTCGCGCAAGTCCGAGATGCTCACCTTGCCCTGCACCAGATCATTCACGCTGGGCAGGGTACGCACGGCCACGCGGGCACTGCGCACCTGGCTCAGGATTTCGTTTCGTCGGCGGCGCGACAGGCTGGGCATGGCCATCAGCACGTCGCTGATGTTGAGCGTAGTGGCCAGAGAGTCGAGAGCGGCTGGGTTGTAGATAGGCTGGCCGTTCAACACATGGCCGTGCAGGCGATCGTCGTCGTCCAGAAAACCTGCCACGTGCATTTCGTGGCTGTTGGCTATGGCAGCGGCCAGCTGCCGACCAGCGGTGCCTGCTCCGTAGATCAGCGCCTTGGGACGTGAAGCGTGCTTCAGAATGCCCAGGTAATGATCACCCAGCCAGACCCGGGCCATCGCTCGCGAAGCGCCCACGAACAGCAGCAGCAGCATGGGCTGGATTATGCCCACGGTGCGAGGCACCCCTGCCACGCCAATGGCAGTGAAAACGGACGCATACAGCAGTCCGTAAATACTGACTGCCCTAGCCACTGCCAGCAAGGCTGGCCAGCCGCTGTACCGGAAGATGGCACGGTACAGACCCGAGACGATGAAGATGGGGAGCGCGATACCAATGGACGCGGCGCCAGCCCAAACAGCCCCTTGTGCCCACTCGCTTGACCCAGCAACACAGATGAACTCCCCCAAGCGGAGGTAGTACGCCAGCCAGACCGTCAACACGCACAAGCTCAGATCGACTGTCAGGGCGACGAAGCGCTTTGCCGGTCTTGGCAGAGCCAGCACCGGAACTGCAAGCATGGATAGGCGCCTTTTCATGGTCATGCCCCACGAATGCGGTCACCACGGCCTGCGCCGGTCACCGTCTTGATGATGTAGGTGAAGTAAGCTGCCAAGCCCAAACCCTTCAACATCTGCGCATCGGTCTCGGCGAGCAGTCTCGGAGTGGACATATCAATTCCATGGATCTGGGCCAGTCCCGTGATGCCAGGGCGGGCGGCAAAGACACCCCGAGCAGCACGTTCTTCAATGAGTTCCGTCTGGTTGAACAGACAAGGGCGCGGCCCCACCAAGCTCATCTCGCCTTTGAGCACGTTCCACAGTTGCGGCAGTTCATCGAGCTTGGTGCGGCGCAAAAACCGCCCCAGAGGTGTCACGGCTGAGGCATCGGCTAGGTGCGAAGCCACGTGCGCCGTATCGAGCCGCATGGTGCGGAACTTCGCCAAGGTGAACGGCTTTTGATGTCGGCCAACACGTTCCTGCCGGAACAGAGGAGACTTGGTATCTAACCACCCGAGCACCCACAACAGAAACAAAACGGGAGACCCGAAAATCAGTCCGCCAAGTGAAATAACGACATCAAACACGCGAATCATGCTGCGCCATCTTTCGCAATTGTTCTTCCATCGTAACCACTGGGTGCCAACCCAACACATTACACGCCGGGGAGTTGTCTACAACTAACGAACCGAGCAATCGGCTGGCCACTTCCGCCTTGCCAAGCATCTTGGCCACAATATTCAGCAAGCCTTGCGGCACGGGTATAAAAAAAACCTTCTTGCCATAGGCCATGGCCACCATGTGCAATAGCTCTGTCGTGGACACATCCTCGCCATCCGAGATGAGAAACACCTTGTTAGCCGCTGTTGGAGATTTCTCGCGATCTGCGCACAACCCAATAAAACTCACCAAGTTATCCAGCGCAACAAGCGAGCGCTTGTTCTTCAACACACCAAATGGCAAAGGCAAGCCTTTTCGCACCCATTTAACCAACGAAGCAAAATTACCCTTCACACTGGGGCCATAAACCACGGGAGGACGGATGATAACCACCTCCATACCTGTTTCCTTGGCGATAACCATTAAACCCTGTTCGGCCTCATATTTGGAGATGGCGTAGGCACCCTCCGGCGCCGGCGGGTCGTCGGCGTGGAATGGTCGGCCCGGTTCAGTGGCCTCGCCGTTCACTTTGACGGAACTCAGGTAGACAAACCGCTTCGCTCCCACATTCGCCGCCTGGCGGGCAAGGTTGAGCGTGGCGTCGGTATTGGTGGCGCGGTAGACGGCCAGGGGATTGATGGCCGTGTCGTGCAACACGTGAACGCGCGCGGCGAGATGGACTACGGCGTCGCAGTTTCCCAATGCCGAGCGCCAAGCCGGCTCGCCGTCGATATCCCCTACGATTGCCTCGCCGGCAAGGCCGCAGGAACGCCGCACGGCAGGCACGACCGCATGTGCGCCCTCAGCTAGGCGACCACACAGCGCACGCCCGACAAAACCGTTGGCACCGGTGACCAGAACCCTCATCGGCGGATGAATTCCAGCAGCTTGGCTGGATATTTTGACAGTATTTTTGGCAGGCTGGTCGGAATGCCGTTCTCGCTGCACGCACGCAACACCTCCCGGTTGAGCAGGAGCGTATTGCGCCATCCCCCGGTACTGATGCCGCCCGTCCGCATCCGCACCAGCACTTCCGGTACATGGCGATACTTCAGTGTATCGCCATGGAATATGCGCGCCACCAGCTCGAAGTCACCGGCAATACGGTAATCGGCCCTGAACCCGCCGAAACGTTCGTACACCGCTCGCCGCAGGAACAGCGTCGGATGTGCCGGCATCCAGCCCCAGGCGATGCGCCCAGGGTGGAAACGCTCAGAGCGATAGCGTCTCAAGGGGCGATCGGGCCGGTCGGGGCGAACGAATTCGGCGTCGCCGAAAAGGGCGTCGAGCTTTTCCGTCTCCATGGTCGCCGACACGCGCGCCAGCACACTTGAGTCAGCATAGACATCGTCGGCATTGAGGAAGCCGATTACGTCACCCGTCGCCAGTCGCAGGCCCTTGTTCATTGCGTCGTAAATGCCGTGATCCGGCTCTGAGACCCATTGGGCAACGCGCTGACCATGACGTTTGATGACGGCCAACGTCCCATCCGTCGACGCCCCATCCACGACGATGTGCTCAACATCTGGATACACCTGCTCGGAGATTGAACGCATGGTCTCACCAATCGTCGTGGCGCTGTTAAAGCAAACGGTGATGACGGACACTCTCATCTACCCAAACCCGAGCGGCGGAAAACGCCCCGAAGCACATAGCCGAAATGGCCATAGCCCAAGGTCAGCAGAAGTCGTCTCATTCGGTAAAGATGTTTTTTCCAGCCGGGTAGGACGCGCCCCTCAAGAACTGAGCGATATTCCTCGGCAAACCGACTGACTGATGCTGGTCTTTGTGGCATCGTGATAACGCAGAGCCCCCCAATAAAAAGGCACATGCCGCGCATGATCGCTTTCCCGTAACACGCGCAAGAACCATTGAAAGTCGAAGCAGTAATGCAGGCCTTCATCCAGCCAGCCGATGCGCTCATGCAAACCGCGCCGCCAGAACGCTGCCTGGTTGGCCAGCACCATTCCTTCTGCAAGCAGCGAGGCATAGGTTGGATGTACGTAGCGCAAATCCCGGATAAGACCGTCCTGTTCATCGATCAACCGCATGTCACCAATGATCAACTCGGCTCGGGGCCAGCGGCGCGCGGATTCAGCCAGTTGCAAAAAAGTTCCGGGGATATAGACATCGTCCGAGTTCTGCCACCCTATCCAGTCACCCGTGGCACGCTGCAAGCCTTTATTGATGGCATGCGATTGCCCCCGATCCGGTTCGCTCACCCACCAGGCCAAGCGATCCGCGTACTTGCGGATTATCTCGACACTTCCATCCGTCGAACCGCCGTCGACGATGATGTATTCGAGGTTGGGGTAGCGTTGATCGAGCACCGAACAAATGGTGCGCTCAAGGAACGCGGCCTGGTTGAAACTGGGGGTTACAACGGTAATTCGAGGCAATTCATGCACGACTTGATTCCTCGTTGGCCTTTGAGCGCAGGCTTGCGGCGATGCCTATCATCAACCAAGTGCCAGTCGCCATGAAATAGGTGCCATAGAACTGGTCCGATACCAGAAACAAGGCAAACAGCGCGAGGACAAATGCATGCGCCGCCCTGCTCCCATACTGTTTGACGAACATGAGCGGCCGCAGAAGCGTCATTGCGGCCACGACGAAAAGCCCAATCTGCAAACTGCCGCCGACCAGACCCAATTCTGCAAACCCTTGAAGAATCGTGCTGTGCGGATACCAACCCGGTCCAGTGCAGGAGCAATTGCCAAATTGGGCGGCACCGACGCCCCAAACGGGATTTTTCATAAACAGCGCCACGGCTTCCCGGTATAGAACCCAACGTATGGCTACGGAATCCACAGCTTCCCTGAAGGGTTGGCAACTCGCATCACCCAGAATAGGGCAAAACTCTGTGACAGTAGCGGGAACGGGAGCAGTCAGAATTGCAGCATAGAAAGAGGATGCGGGCAGAATGTGCAGCGCAAGCGCGGCTGTGAGGAACACAGACGCAAACAGACCGACCCGCAACGCCAGTGCACTTTCGCGCATCGCCAAGGACACAACTGCCACACCTGCCAGGCCGGCGAATAACCAGCCTCGTGCCATCACCCAGACGAGCACAACCGTGATAAAGCCGATCAACCCCAGCAAAACCGGCTGTGGCAAGCGGCCACTTTTTCAGCCGGCTTGTCGCCGGAGAGCACGCGTGCGCAAAGAACCAACAACAGGACAGCCAGCAACCCGCCTACGAGTAAGGGCCCATGATCGAGACCAAAGATGGGTAATCGCCACGGCCGCACTTCTACCATAAGGCGGTCAAGCATGAGCAAAGGCAAGAGACCCATGCCAGCAAACGGCGTTATGCGTGAAAACAACTCCAAGTCTTTAAAACTCATCAAGCGCCCAAGCACATAGGGCGTGATCATCAAGAAAGGCAGGTACCTGAGGTACCTTCGCACGGCGCCGTGCTCATCGGGTCCGGGAAAAATTGTCGCGCTGATTAACACGACGAGAATAAAGACGGCGAAAACGGCATCGATTAAGTTCAGCCTCGTACGCAACCCAATTCGGTTGCGCAGGATGAGCAGACACCACACCAACGGAATCGAATAAACGACTACGGTTGCAAGCCTTGGCCAAGACAAGGACAGAAAATGCGCCGCAGCCATGGCAAAGGTCAGGCCAAAAAGCAACCACGCAGCGGGAAAGGCCGGGCTCACGGGCGAAAGAACAAGCCGTCCCATTGCAGGGTGCGGCCGGATGCCGGATCAATAAATACCGGCTCCAATGCCCACAACACAAAACCTTCAGCTTGAAGCCGATCAACACACTCGCGCCAGAGATGCTGCCCTTCGTACAACGGCACCAGGGAAAGCTCCATTAGGACGCCGCGGACCTTGGGCAGCGTAGCTACCGCCCCGTCGAGGACAAGCCACTCGTAGCCTTGGGTGTCTATCTTCAAGAGTGGCGCCTGAGCGAACTCAAAATAGGGAAGCACGGCGACATCCAATGTGGTCAGCGGCGCGGACTCATGCCCAAGGTATGCAGAGCCAGGCGCGGCACTGCTGTGCGTCGAAAGCATACGAAGAATCGAGCTGCTGACCGAGTTGCCAGCAATGTTAAGTTCGATCTCGCCCAGACGATCGCCCAACGCGCAGCGCGAATGCACCTGCCAGTCCGAATCATGCTTGCTTGATTCCAACAGCCGCGCATGCGCCGATGTCAAAGGCTCGAAAGAAACAATCCGCCGCGTGTAACCGCCAACACGCAATTCCTTGGCGAACTGCCCATCGTTGGCGCCGATGTCGATAACCAGATCGATATTGAACGCGCGCAGCGCCGCCATGAGGCGAGCCAAAGGTGACGCTGTGGGATGGTAGCGATGTGCCTCGATCCCCAACGAATGGAGGAGTTTTTTGATTTTTTGTTTTGGAAGTTTCATCATCACTCACTCAAGAATTACGATAGATTTCTCGTTTCCAACTCGAACCGGATCATCTCGTTGATGACATCGCGCATCTTCTTCTGGGCTGACCAATCCAAAATACGCCGTGCCTTCTCAGCATTGCCGCAGTTGTATCGAATCTCCGATGGACGGAAAAGCTCCGGATCCTGAACTACATGCTGACGCCAGTCTAATCCCAATTGGGAAAAGGCCGACGCAACAAACTCTTCAAGGGAATTGGACTGCCCAGTAGCGATTACAAAATCTTCTGGATTATCAATCTGCAGCATCCGCCACATCGCATCGACGTATTCAGGGCTCCATCCCCAGTCGCGCTGGATCGCCATGTCGCCGAGCGTCAGCTTCTCGTCGGCACCTCGGGAAATACGCACAGCGGACCGTACGATCTTACGCGTCACAAAACGGGTGGGCCGCAGGGGCGACTCATGATTGAACAAGATTCCGGTGCAGGCGTAAAGCCCGTAAGCAGAACGGTAGTTGTCGACCAACCAATGTGCCGTCGATTTGGCGACGGCATAGGGACTACGCGGATGGAAATGCGCATTCTCGTCGGCAGCCCCAGTCCCGATGTCGCCAAAACATTCGCTGGACCCAGCGTTATAAAATCTGACTGGTATGTTCAGAAACCGGATGGCTTCGAGAAGATTAAGCGTGCCCGTCGCGATACTTTCGAGCGTTTCGGCCGGTTGTTCAAAAGAGAGCCCAACCGAACTCTGCCCCGACAAATTGTAGATCTCGTCAGGTTCGCTTCGGCTGATCGCCTGCAGCACACTCCTGAAGTCGTTGGCTGCCATGGAGATTGTCTTGACGCGGCCGTGTATCTCAAGATGCGACAGATTAGCGAACGAGGCAGCCTGCGCATCACGCGATGTACCCCAGACCTCGTACCCTTTATCAAGAAGGAATTGCGCTAGATAGGCTCCATCCTGCCCGGACACACCGCATATCAAAGCACGTTTCATGTTTCTCCCTTAAAACAGATTCCGATACACATCCAGCGTTTCCTCGGCGCAGCGATCCCAGGAGAAACAACCCAGGCGAGCGCGGCCCTTCTCAATCAGTGTCTTACAATGGTTTTCAGACCCCACCACACGCTCTATTGCTTCCCGTATCGAATCAACATCGGCCGGGTCGAAATACTCCCCCCCATCTCCGACCACCTCTGGAATGGAACTGGTCGTTCCGCAGACGACTGGACAATCGTGCGACATCGCTTCTAGGGGGGGTATCCCAAAGCCCTCGTATAGCGAAGGATAAACAAACGCACTCGCGCGCGAATAAAGCCGAGACAATAACTGATCGCTTCCACCCAACTGGATCACCTGGCCGTTAGCCAGGCCCAATCGCGCGATCCTCTGCTGTTCCTCCGCACTCAATGCGCCGCCCCCGAAGCAGACCAGCTTGAATCCGGCACGAAGTTGCAGCGATGACGAGTACGCCTCCAGTAGTCGGTGAAAATTCTTGTATCCCCCGCGATTTCCCACGTAAAGAAGGAAAGGCCCGTCTGTTATGCGTCCCTCATCCGTAAGTTTCTCTCCCCCTGTCATCAAGTCGAATCCGAGATGGATGACAGATGTTTTTTCCGGAGGCAAGCCAAGAACCTCAATGACATCGCGACGTGTCGATTCTGAAATGCAGATCACATGGTCTGCCCGCTTGGCAGCCACGGCTTTGTGCCGGGTTGTCTTGTCTCCAAGCGGGAAGTCCGACGGGAAACGCTCGTGGATCATGTCATAAATGGTAAGTACACGGCGCGCCCGGCGCGGCCCAAGCGGGTAGGCAAAATAATAGGTTTCATGGACAACATCCGGAAACTGGGCGCGAAGCACCAGATCCCCGAGAACGAGACCCGTCCCCCGGAGAAACAGGCGAGGATAGATCGATTTGAATCGGTCGGCTCGGGGTCCGCGAAACCCCTTCACGATGCCCGGCGACAGATTTTGCAGATAGTTATTGATATATAGCGGTGCTGCAATAGTCACCTCAAGCCCCGGGGCCTGTGCCAGACGGGATGAGATCTCGCAAAAGTAGCGCGATACGCCACCATAGGCTTGGGCGCAGAATATCTGCGAATCGTATGCAATTTTCATTTTTTCAGACTCGCTGCTTCAGCTAATTTTCTGAAGCATGAGCTGATGGTCGCTAAACGTTTTCGACCCCAGTCTCCTGCGCACCCACCAAGGCGCAACTCGGGATATCCAGCGCCCTGTCACCAAACTAAGTAAAGACTCATTAATTCGATGCTCCGAGAATATGTGAATCCCATTGGCACTTGAAAACCGGAGGCCCAAACGTTCACCCAGTGTTTCCAAGGTCCGACGCTGGAAAAATCCGATATGTTGGCCGGTAGCAAACGTGTAGTACCACCACGACTCGCGAGCAGGTGGGTCTCCGGCATACAGTTCAGTCGTAAAAACCAAAGTCCGCGCACTGGAAAACGCCAGCGTTTCTTTGATAAACGCGGCCGGATCGGTCAGGTGTTCGAACACCTCGATTGCCGTGACTGCGCTGCAGGACCCCAGTTCTGGCTTATATTCAAAGCCCGGAACAAGCTGGTTACTGCAGTATTTGTCAGCCCAATAGAAATCAAACCCAAAGTCGCGCATCAATCGCGTCAGCATCCCGTATCCGCCTGCGGCGTCGAGATAAAGTCCTCTTCCGCGTTCACCCAGAACCCAGTAAAGCACTCCGGCCAACTTGCTTGCAACGGCAAAGTTTCTCATCACCAAGCCGGTATCAGCGTCAGCAATGGCACTTGAGTAAGCTTCATTCATCCAGTGCGGATCATGGGCGCGCAGGTAGCCACATTGATCGCAGACCTCATAATCAGCCTGATACTTGCCGAGGACCTGTGCCGAAAAGCAGTGTTTCATCGGCCCAGCACAGACAGGGCATCCGCCACTATGGATATCAGCGGTCATCTGAGCAGACCTGTAAGTTTGTTACGAATTCGCTTTACCAAGGGAATCTGGAAGCATTTTGTTTGACTGAAGGCATCTGCCTGCATGTTCCTGATGACACCGACAGGATGCTTCAGCGGAAACGTGAGAGCATGGCTTGGTAGATTGGCCAGTTCACTATCCCCCGTGGTATGCGTGGCATTCGCATCGAAACCGATATTTGTAATCAGATTAGTAGCCGGCAGAACCGTCGAACGCCCTTCCACCCAATTGGCAAACACCCACTGATAATCCCAAGTGTCGATCTCGCCACGATATACACGCTCGAAAATCTTGTTCCAAAACACTGCTTCTCGCTCATTTCCCACTATGTCCGCCAACCAGCCCTCTTCCCGGGTGCGCGGCCATTTGGC
>Ga0214923_10007229_pt1 | contig 12180 bp, 11 predicted proteins | sample LL1510_MetaG_FD_177993 | JGI IMG/M metagenome (GOLD analysis project Ga0214923, IMG submission 177993) | Freshwater microbial communities from Lake Lanier, Atlanta, Georgia, United States - LL-1510 | ecosystem: Environmental > Aquatic > Freshwater > Lake | place: USA: Georgia | collected...
TCAACCAGCGCTTCTCGTTCCTGCGCTCTTCTTTCACCTCGGGTGACTGGGCCTACAGCCTCACCACGCTGACGGTTCCGAATGATCCTACGCCTATTGTGTTATCGGGTCGTGCGCTTTGTTTCGGTGATGTGAATGGCAGCTACAATCCAAACGTAAACTTGCGTGAGCGTTGGGAGGATCTGACTCAGTCGGGTGAAGTATTCACTGGCGAAGGGGAATATACAGTAAACCTTCAATTGGAGTCTGCTCTGAATGTGGGTGCTGTGAGTTTGGTTCTTCGTGTGCCTGCGGGTATGGAAGTATTGGGCATCACGACCGGTCTGGGTTCATCCGATGAGGTGGTCTTCAAGCAGATTGGCAATGTAGTGCGTATAGCTTGGCACACGCTGCAGCAGTGGGATGTGGAGAATGGCGGTGTCTTGTTACGCATTCGTGCACGTGGTGTGGCTGATGGCGGTTTCGCCTTGGGAGCCCACGAGAGCGAATTGGCCAACAGCTGGGCTGATGTATATGGCACATTTAATTTGCGCGGCCCTCGTTTGGTGGGCAGCAGCGCGAACTACACGGGCGTGTCTGTTTATCCGAACCCATCTGCATCGATATTCCGCGTGAGCAGCGAGACTGCGATGCAGGAGTTGGTGGTACGTGATATGTCGGGCCGCGAAGTGTTGCGTACTCTGCCGGTTGCAGGAGCTACAGAGCTTGACCTGTCTGCCCAGCGCGACGGGGTGTACATGCTCGAGGTTCGCCTCAGCGACCGCACCGAACAAATCCGTTTGGTGCTTCGTCGCTAATGTTTTGGAGAGGCGATGCAATGGCCTTTCCAAACATTATTTTATTACCGATGTTTAATGATCGTCCCACCTACCAAGGTGGGGCGATTTTTTTTACACGCTTGATTTGTAGGAATTAGTGGTTATTCTTGCACGTTTTTAAGTCTGGTTCATGAATTTGACAATAGGTATATTAAAGGAAAGCCCCCCAGAACGTCGCGTTTCAATTGTTCCAGAAGTGGTCGCTGAATGGGTTTCAGCTGGCATTGATGTGTGCGTTGAAATGGATTGTGGTTTGGAAGCGGGGTATCTTCAGTCCGACTATGTTCAAGCAGGTGCCAAGGTGATGCAGCGGTCAGAAGTTTTGGGCATGTCTCATCTGATATGTGGTGTGCAGTCGATAGATCAAGTTGATTTGGCTCATTTGCACGCCAATCAGCTTCTGATTGGTTTGTACCAGCCATTGTCGCGCCGTCCTTTTATTGAGGACCTCGCGAAATTGGGTTTAAGTTTGTTGTCGCTTGATGCCATTCCAAGGATCACCCGTGCACAAGCCATGGATGTTTTGTCCAGCCAATCTTCTCTCGTTGGATACCAGGCCGTGCTTAGGGCTGCTGCCCTGCTGCCCCGGGTCTTCCCGATGATGATGACAGCGGCCGGTACATTGGCGCCTGCCCGTGTTTTGGTGGTTGGCGCTGGAGTGGCTGGTTTGCAAGCGATTGCCACGGCCAAGAGATTAGGTGCGGTAGTTTCTGCCTTCGATACGCGCACGTCTGTAAAGGAACAGGTTGAAAGTTTGGGCGCTATTTTTGTAGCGGTTGATGGTGCGAGGGAGGATCGTTCGGCCGGAGGTTATGCGGTTGAGCAGGATGCCGATTACCAGAAGCGCCAAAATGAAGCATTGGCTGAACGGGTACGACAGTCGGATGTGGTGATCACTACGGCGCTAATTCCGGGCCGACCTGCACCCAGACTTATCGATCAGGCAATGATTGAATCAATGCGTCCAGGGAGTGTGGTCGTGGATATGGCCACGGCAAATGGAGGTAATTGTGCCCTGAGCAGTGATGAATCCATTGTGGTGCATCAGGGTGTTACGGTTGTCGGGAGCAGTTTGCTTGCCGCGGAAAAGGCCCAGGACGCCAGTCGCATGTTTGCGCGCAACGTCCAGCGGCTCTTGGCCTTGTGCATCAACCAGACGGGTTTCGCACTGAATCGGGAGGATGAAATCATTGCGGGTTGTTTGCTCACCCATGAAGGGCAATTGGTCTGGCCGGGTTACACTTAATATTGTTATGGAAAATTTGTATTTTTTGCTGGTAGAAAACAAGGAGTTTTTGTACATCCTGATCCTCTCAGTTTTTCTGGGCATTGAAGTGATTGGCAAGGTCCCCCAAGTATTGCACACCCCCTTGATGTCGGGGTCCAATGCGCTTTCGGGGGTGGTGGTACTGGGATGTCTGTTGCTGCTGGGTAAGGCCTCGGATGCCAATGTATGGGTGCGCATACTGGCTTGGCTGGCGCTGGTCCTGGCCACCATCAACGTCGTGGGCGGGTTTGCGGTCACCAACCGAATGTTGGAAATGTTCAAAGGCAAGAAGAAAGACCATGGATAGCGCGTACTGGTATCGGATTCTGAGTTACACCATGGAGTTTTTTTACGTTCTCTCCGTGGTTTTCTTTATACTTGGAATGAAGTGGATGAGCCACCCTTCCACGGCTCGCAAGGGGAATTTTACGGCCGCTCTGGGGATGGGCCTCGCCATGGTGGCCACCATTTTTTCTGAGGGGATGGGCAACTACGGATGGATTGCCAGTGGGTTGATGGTGGGCACAGGGGTGGGTTGGTGGTTGTCAGCGAAGGTCAAAATGACCGAAATGCCGCAGATGGTTTCCCTGCTGAATGGCTTCGGAGGCGCAGCGGCGATGCTGATCGTTGTGGCCGAGGCGATAGGCCTTGCGGACGGCGGAGTATTGCTCGATCTGAATGCGGAGCGTTTTGATGGTATGTCGGGTGGATATGGAAATTCCATTGCCAAGATCCCTGAGATTTTTTATCATACGCTCCTTATGTTAAACCTGGTGGCCGGATCCGTGTCGTTTACCGGCAGCATGATCGCTATGGGCAAATTGCAGGGCTTTGTGCCGGGAGGGTCGGTGCGCTGGCCTGCCCAGCGATTCACCAACAATGGCCTTTTGTTGCTGATGCTCCTCGGCATGATCGTTTATTTTCAGTCGGGACACTGGCAATTCGCGATTATTTTGGGGCTGTGCCTTGCGGGATTGTTGTTCGGGGTCCTTTTTGTGATGCCGATTGGAGGGGCCGATATGCCCGTGGTCATCTCCCTGCTCAATTCGATTACCGGACTCACCTCGGCTTTGACGGGAATAATCTTCGATAACCAGACTATGGTGATGGGGGGCGTCCTCGTGGGTGCAAGCGGGTTGTTGCTGACCATTTTGATGTGTAAGGCCATGAATCGATCGCTTGGAGCCGTGCTTTTGGGGGCATTTCAGTCGGGCGGCGTCACGGCAAGTGATCGGGCCATCGATACCACCATCCGCGAGACCTCGTTGAACGATGCCGCTGTTTTAATGGCCTATGCGCGCAGGGTTGCCATTATTCCCGGTTATGGTTTGGCCGTTGCCCAGGCCCAGCATGCGGTGCATGAGCTCGAACTGCTGCTCGAGTCGCGGGGCGTGGAGGTCATTTATGGGATACATCCAGTGGCTGGTCGCATGCCAGGACATATGAACGTACTCCTGGCCGAGTCTGATGTATCGTATGATAAATTGCTTGAAATGGAACGGATCAACCCTGAGTTCCCCAAGATTGATGTGGTATTGGTGATAGGGGCCAATGATGTGGTGAATCCAGCGGCCGAGCGCGACCCCGCTAGCCCAATTTATGGCATGCCCATCCTTCAGGTTGACCGTGCCGCTGCAGTCCTTGTTGTGAAGCGATCCATGAATGCCGGCTACGCGGGGATTGAAAATGAATTGTTTTATGACCCCAAAACGCGCATGTTATTTGGTGACGCAAAAGGTGTACTCCAAAAATTGAATTCGGCCCTCAAGGAGGTGTAGCGGTCATTTTTTGCGTATTTTTGTGAATAACTGTTATTGTTCGATGTTTATCAATTGTTTAGTGATTTCTTTCTAAAGAGCCTTAACCATATCATTCTAGCCCCCTTATCCCCTTAATATATGTCCGACTCAGTCGAACTGCACTTGGGTAGCGAACGCTTCAGTTACCCCATCCTCACCGGAACCGAAAACGAACGCGCTGTAGACATTGCTAAACTTCGTGATGAGACCGGACTCATTACATTAGATCTAGCCTATAAGAATACCGGGGCAACCAAAAGCGCCATCACTTTTATTGATGGAGATTTAGGCATTCTGCGCTATCGGGGCTATCCGATAGAGCAATTGGCCGAACATTCCACATTTATGGAAGTGAGTTATCTTCTTTTATACGGTGAACTACCATCAGCCGTACAATTAGAGCAGTTCAACCAGTCGATTATTCGCCGCACTTTGGTCCATGAGAACATCAAGAAGTTTCTGGATGCATATCCGGGCGGCACGCATCCTATGGGGGTATTGATGAGTACCATTGCATCACTCTCGAGTTTTTACCCCAATTCGCTGATACCTAACCGCTCTGCTGAGGATGTAGACCGAACGATTCACCGCCTGATCGCCAAAATGGCTACCATCGCGGCCTGGACGTACAAAAAGGCGATTGGTCACCCCTATATGTACCCCAATAACAAGTACGATTACGTGTCCAACTTCCTGATGATGATGTTTGGTCACCGTACGGAAGAATATGTGCCCGATCCGGTGGTGGTGGATGCACTCAATAAATTGTTGATTTTGCACGCCGACCACGAGCAAAACTGTTCTACGTCCACTGTGCGGATTGTAGGTTCATCCCATGCCAATATATATGCCTCTGTTGCTGCAGGTATTGGGGCTTTGTGGGGTCCGCTGCACGGAGGTGCCAATCAGGCCGTGATTGAAATGCTGGAGGCCATTAAGGAGGATGGCGGAGACGCGCAAAAATATATTGCCAAAGCCAAAGACAAAAACGACCCATTCCGATTGATGGGCTTCGGACACCGCGTCTACAAAAATTTTGACCCGCGTGCGAAAATCATCAAAGTGGCCTGCGACCAAGTGTTGAATCGATTGGGCATCAACGATCCGATTCTCGACATTGCCAAGCAATTGGAAGAAACAGCGTTGAGTGACGAGTATTTTGTAGAACGTAAACTATACCCTAATGTTGATTTTTATTCGGGAATCATCTACAGGGCTATTGGAATACCAACGGATATGTTCACCGTTATGTTCGCCTTGGGTCGTCTGCCTGGTTGGATCAGTCAGTGGAAGGAGATGCGCGAGTCCAATGAGCCCATCGGGAGGCCCCGCCAACTCTACATCGGTCACCCTGAGCGCGAGTATATACCTGTAGGTAAGCGTAAAGGGTAAGAAGTAGTTATTTCTTCCTTTTGGCAGCGCCCCATTGATTTGGGTAACTAGGCGTTCATCAAATCTTCTATTTCTTCGGTTTCAATTGGAATCCCTTCCATCAGGTTCACTGGACCGTTGGCGGTAATCAGGATGTCATTTTCAATTCTAATGCCTATGCCTTCCTCCCTCACATAAATGCCTGGCTCACAGGTGATGACCATTCCTTCGTCGAGTTTCCCATAGCGTTCGCCGATGTCGTGAACGTCGATGCCCAGGAAATGCCCGGTGCCGTGAGGGAAATACTTTTTATAGGCGGGTGTGTCTGAAGGAGCGTTTTTCACCTCTGTGGGTGTTAATAGGCCGATGTTCAATAGCTCCTCCTGCATGATCAAGGCTGAGCTTTGGTTGTATTCGTTGAGCGTTCGACCTACGGTGAGCAGTTTGGTGGCTGCGGTTTGTACACGCAAAACCGCATCGTACAGTTGTTTTTGTCGGCTTGAAAAGCGGCCATTTGCTGGCACGCATCGTGTCATGTCGCCGGAATAATGCCCGTAATCAGCACCGAAATCCATCAATATCAAGTCGCCATCCGCACAAAGGCGATCGTTGTGCGTGTAATGAAGGATGCAGGCCGATGCACCCGAGGCAATAATGGGTGAAAATGAGAAGCCTTGGGCCCTGTTTTTTAGGAGAGAGCAAATAAGATCTGCTTCAATATCGAATTCCCAAATGCCAGGTTTGATTTTCGGCAGAACCTGAGCGAATGCGTTACCAGTAATTCTTACGGCCTTTTTAAGCATGTCGATTTCTTCCGGTTGCTTGCGAGAGCGCAATTGGGCGAACAAGGGAGCCGCCCGGTGGTAGTCGTGCAAGGGGTATCGGCTTTGGAGCCGAGCAACCAAGCGAAGCAAGGAATCGGGGAGAAAATTGCTCAGGCGGTCATTTTCATTGGTGTTGAGGTAACACCCACTTGCATAGGTCATGAGTGGGTGCAGTTGGCTTTCAAATGCGCTGCTCCACCGAATGGTCTCCACGCCCGATAGTTCCCGAGCGCGTCCCTTGCTGTATTTCGGGCCTTCCCATATGGTGAGTTCTTCATTCGTTTCTCGAATAAAGAGCACCTCCCGAAGTTCAGGCACCGGGCAATCGGGAAACAAGATGAGGTGGGTGTCTTCCTGGTCGATTCCAGTGAGCCAATAGAGCTCGCTGTTCGGGCGAAAGGCATAATCGGCGTCGGCATTTCTAGGGATCGAATCGTTGGAACTGAAAACGGCGATACAACCGGGTTTCATGTGTTGCATAAAACGATGGCGGTTGTTCACAAACAACGCGGAAGGGGCAGGTCTGTACTTCATGAGGAAGGTGATTACGGTTCTAAAAATACGGATTTCATGGCTTCGCATTTTTTTTCTTCTCTGTTTGGTCATGTTCTCTTTTTCTGCTACCTTTGCACTCCCTCAAAGTAGGGGGTTTATTTGTTTGTCAACCGCGCACGTTTCGCATATGCCCACAATCCAACAACTTGTACGCCTCGGTCGGGAGCACAAGAGCGACAAGAGCAAATCACCCGCTCTTGATTCTTGTCCACAGCGCCGTGGTGTTTGTACCCGTGTTTATACCACCACGCCCAAGAAGCCAAACTCGGCCATGCGTAAGGTGGCTCGGGTTCGCCTGACCAATCAAAAGGAGGTCAATGCCTATATTCCGGGAGAAGGACACAACCTTCAAGAGCACTCAATTGTGTTGATTCGGGGAGGTCGTGTTAAGGATTTGCCAGGGGTTCGTTACCACATCATACGTGGGGCTTTGGATACCGCGGGTGTGAACGGACGTAAGCAGGGTCGCTCGAAATATGGTGCAAAAGCCAAGCAGGTCGCTCCTACAACCAAAAAGAAAAAATAATTGACATGAGAAAGACCAGGGCCAAAAGAAGGATCGTTGAGCCTGATCCCAAGTTTCAAGATGTAATGGTGACACGCTTCATCAACAATATGATGTTTGAGGGTCGCAAGAGTACGGCCGCTACTATTTTCTACACGGCCATGGAGGTTGTAGAGAAGAAGACCAGCGAAAATGGCTTGGAGGTTTGGCGTCGCGCAATGGGAAATGTTATGCCTGCCGTTGAAGTGAAAAGTCGCCGCGTAGGTGGAGCTACCTACCAAGTGCCCATAGAAGTGAACCCAGTGCGCAAACAAGCCTTGGGTATGCGGTGGTTGATTAATTACGCACGCAAACGCAACGAAAAGACGATGGTCGATCGTTTGGCCGCTGAGGTGATTGCTGCCGCCAAGGGTGAAGGTGCTGCCGTTAAAAAGAAGGAAGATACATATAAGATGGCCGAAGCCAATAAAGCGTTTTCACATTTCAGATTCTGATACCATGGCCCAGAAAGATCTTAAGTTCGTAAGAAATATAGGTATTGCCGCACACATCGATGCGGGTAAGACCACCACCACAGAGCGGATACTCTATTATACCGGCATGACCCACAAAATTGGTGAGGTGCATGATGGTGCGGCCACAATGGATTGGATGGCCCAAGAACAAGAGCGGGGAATCACCATTACATCTGCCGCCACCAAGACCACTTGGAATTGGCAAAATGCAGATTATGCCATCAACATCATTGATACGCCAGGTCACGTTGACTTCACTGTAGAGGTGAACCGGTCCTTGCGGGTTTTGGATGGTTTGGTGTTTTTGTTTTCGGCTGTGGATGGTGTTGAGCCACAATCGGAGACCAACTGGCGTTTGGCCGACAATTATGGTGTGCCACGGATTGGTTTTGTTAATAAAATGGACCGCCAGGGGGCCGACTTCTTCGCGGTATGTAACCAAGTACGCGAAATGCTCGGCTCAGTGGCCATTCCGCTTCAGGTGCCTATAGGTTCAGAAGAGCATTTCAAAGGGGTGGTCGATCTGATCACGAACAAGGCCATCATCTGGGATGAGGATACCAAAGGCATGACCTACAAGGAAATCCCTATCCCAGAGGATTTGGTTGAGCTCGCGAATGAGAGCCGCCAAAAATTAGTTGAAATTTGCGCGGAGTACGATATGGAGTTGATGGAGAAGTTCTTTGACAATCCCGATTCCATTACAGAGGAGGAGATGCGTGTGGCCATTCGCAGTGCGGTGATTGATGGCAAATTTGTGCCCATGATGTGCGGTTCTTCCTTTAAAAACAAGGGGGTTCAGGCCGTATTGGATGCTGTTTGTTCCTACATGCCATCGCCGGTCGACACGGAAGCGGTGAAGGGTACTGATCCTAAGACCGACGCTGATTTAACACGTAAGCCTTCGGTAGATGAGCCATTTTGTGCACTTGCCTTTAAAGTAGCGACTGATCCTTTCGTGGGTCGCTTGGTATTTTTCCGTGTTTATTCTGGTCGACTCGAAGCAGGTTCCTATGTTTCTAAAGTTCGTAGTGATGCCGATAAGGGAATTTTGATTGAGAAGGAGCGAATTTCCCGTTTGTTCCAAATGCATGCCAACGACCGCAAGGCCATTGAGTTTGTTGAGGCGGGTGATATCTGTGCTGCTGTTGGTTTTAAAGACATCAAGACCGGAGATACTCTATGTGATGAAAAGGCCTTGATTTTGTTGGAGGCCATGCAATTCCCCGAGCCGGTGATTGGATTGGCAGTAGAGCCAAAAACGCAGGCTGATTCAGATAAGTTAGGTAATGCTTTGGCAAAACTAGCTGAAGAAGATCCGACTTTCCGAGTACATACTGATGAAGATACAGGTCAGACCATCATACAGGGTATGGGTGAATTGCACTTGGAAATCATCGTAGATCGTTTGCGCCGAGAGTTCAAGGTGGAATGCAACCAAGGTGCCCCTCAAGTGAATTACAAAGAGGCGATTACGGCTCCCGTGATCCACCGCGAGGTCTATAAAAAGCAGACGGGTGGACGCGGTAAATTTGCTGATATTCAGGTTGAAGTAATGCCTGGCGATCCAGAAAAGCCAGGTTTGGAATTTGTCAATGAAATCGTAGGTGGTGCTATTCCTCGTGAATTCATTCCATCTGTTGAGAAGGGTTTCGCTGCGGCCATGTCTACAGGCGTACTCGCGGGTTTCAACATCGATAATCTAAAGGTTCGCTTGTTTGATGGATCATTCCACGCGGTCGACTCCGATTCGTTGTCGTTTGAGATTGCCGCACGAAGCGCTTTCCGTGAGGCGTGTCGCAAAGCCAACCCCATTCTCCTTGAACCCATCATGAAGGTTGAGGTAATTACCCCTGAAGAATATATGGGAGACGTAATTGGTGACCTCAACAAGCGTCGTGGACAAATGCAAGGTATGGACAGTCGGAACGGGGCTCAGGTTATTAAAGCTCAGGTTCCGTTGGCCGAGATGTTTGGTTATGTTACCGTGCTAAGAACCCTCACTTCTGGGCGTGCCACCTCTACTATGGAGTTCTCTCATTACACAGAGACCCCTAAGAATATTTCCGAGGATGTTTTGGCCAAATACAAGGCCATGAAAGCCGAAAAGAATTAAATAGCTACAGTATATGAGCCAAAGAATTCGCATAAAACTGAAATCGTTTGATTACAATCTGGTCGATAAGACGGCTGATAAGATTGTAAAGACGGTTAAACTGACCAGCGCTGTGGTCATAGGTCCCATTCCATTGCCGACCCGTAAAAAGATTTTTACGGTATTGAAGTCACCGCACGTCAATAAGAAGGCGCGAGAGCAGTTTCAGTTGTGTACATACAGGAGGATTTTAGACATCCATGGTTCTAGTGCTAAAACAGTTGATGCCTTGATGAAGCTGGAATTGCCAAGTGGTGTTGAAGTAGAAATTAAAGTTTAAGGTTATGTCTGGAATAATTGGAAAGAAAGTGGGTATGACCAGCATTTTTGGTGCAGATGGAAAAATGCTTCCATGCACGGTGTTGGAGGCAGGTCCTTGCGTGGTTACCCAAGTGAAAACTGAGGACAAAGAGGGTTATGCGGCCGTACAGTTGGCATTTGGAGAGCGTAAAGAGAAGAATACGCCGAATGCTTTGGTGGGGCATTTTCGTCGCGCGGGCACTACTCCCAAGAGAAAGGTTGTGGAGTTTCGTGGTGATTCTAAGGAATCAGCATTGGGTGATTTAGTCAACGTCTCCATATTTGAACCAGGGGATTCAGTTGACGTGGTTGGAATAAGCAAAGGAAAAGGCTTTCAAGGTGTTGTGAAGCGCCACGGATTTGGTGGGGTTGGTGGACAAACTCACGGCCAGCATAACCGGCTTAGGGCTCCAGGTTCGTTAGGTGCATCCTCGTTCCCCAGTAAAGTTTTCAAAGGCATGCGCATGGCAGGTCGCACTGGTGGTGCGCGTGTAAAGGTTCAGAACCTCGAGGTGATTAAAGTATATGCCGATAAAAACTTACTCGTGGTAAAAGGCTCAGTACCCGGACCAAAAGGTTCATTCGTAATTGTTGAGAAATAATATGTTAGTCAAAGTTTACAACAAAGAGGGCCAGGAAACGGCAGCAACGGTTGAGTTGCCTGATTCAGTTTTCGGAATTGAGCCCAATACTCACGCGATGTACCTCGACGTGAAGCAGTTTCTTGCGCACCAACGTCAGGGCACCCACAAATCTAAAGAACGCAGTGAAATGTCGGGTTCAACCCGCAAGCTTCACAAACAAAAAGGCACTGGGGGTGCGCGTAAGGGTGATATCAATAATCCTTTGTATAAAGGTGGTGCCCGTGTTTTTGGGCCTAAGCCTCGCGATTATAGTTTCAAACTGAATAAGAAGGTGAAGGCTTTGGCACGTAGATCTGCCTTATCTCAAAAGGCAGCTGGAAGTCAAATTACCGTTCTTGAGGATTTTACCTTTGATGCGCCCAAGACCAGTGCATTTGCCCGCTTTTTGAGTGGATTTCAAGCGACGGACCAACGCGTATTGCTGGTTACATCCGAAAAGAATGATGCCCTTGTTTTATCGGTTCGTAACCTTCAAAAGGCGCGTGTAGTACGGGCCGAAGATCTGAATACTTATGATCTGATGAAAGCCTCACGCCTTTTATTAATGAGTTCGTCCGTGGGCAAAATCAGTCAGCAATTAAATCCGTGATATGGAAATCCTAAGGAAACCAATTATTTCTGAAAAAATGACCGTACTCGGGGAGAAGCGGAGACAATATGCTTTTCGCGTTGACCCAAGAGCCAATAAAATTCAAATTCGTACGGCTATAGAGCAAATGTATGGTGTGGGTATAGAAGCCGTCAACACAATGCGTTGTCGCGGTGATCGGAAACGGCGATTCACCAAATCAGGTACACTCACTGGCATGACCGCTTCTTACAAAAAAGCAATTGTTACGCTTAAAGAGGGTGATGTCATCGATTTCTACAGCAATATTTAAGTCATGCCAGTTAAAAGATTTAGACCATTAACCCCTTCACTGCGATTTAAGATCGCTGATGATCGCTCGCAATTGAGTAAGGTTTCTCCCGAAAAGAGCTTGTTAGTTCCGACCAGCAAGACTGGTGGGCGCAACAGCAATGGTAAGATGACCATGCGGTATCGTGGAGGTGGTCACAAGCAAATGCTTCGGGTAATCGATTTCAAAAGAAACAAGCATGATATTCCCGCCCGCGTAGCTAGTTTAGAATATGATCCAAACCGTACCGCTTGGGTAGCCTTGTTGCATTATGTCGATGGCGAGAAGCGGTATATACTTGCGCCACGTGGAATAAAAGTGGGTCAGTCGGTGATGAGTGGCCCTAGTGCCACTCCAGATTTGGGCAATGCGATGCTACTCAAGGACATTCCTCTGGGTTCGGCCATCCACAACATTGAAATTCAGCCGGGCAAAGGGGGGCAAATGGTTCGCAGTGCAGGCTCCAGTGCAATATTGGCAGCGCGTGACGATAAATATGCTACCATAAAGCTTCCCAGCGGTGAGACG
>Ga0214923_10007230_pt1 | contig 12180 bp, 11 predicted proteins | sample LL1510_MetaG_FD_177993 | JGI IMG/M metagenome (GOLD analysis project Ga0214923, IMG submission 177993) | Freshwater microbial communities from Lake Lanier, Atlanta, Georgia, United States - LL-1510 | ecosystem: Environmental > Aquatic > Freshwater > Lake | place: USA: Georgia | collected...
GACGGAAAAAAGATGCGAAATTGCCATCGGAATAGAATGGTCGAAGTTTGCGAGAGATGTCATCAATCGCCTGTCCATACTTTTCGAACTCTGGGATGCCCGTTAAAGCACCGAGCTGAGCCATAACATCGTCGAGGGTCACGAGAGGTTCATGCTTTGCTTCGGTCTCTACGAGCTTTCCATCGAGATACTGGAGGCCTGATGTTCTCGCCTTTGCTTCATAGGCAAGTTTCAAAGCCTGCGAGATACAGGTCTGGTGCTCGGATTCGAAACTAAATCCCGGCGAAGTCAACTGAACAGCAGCCGTCAGCCAATGAACAAGGAACCGGCGCTTGTCTTCGTCCAATTGGCCTCGAAACGGGGAAAACGGCATAGGTTTTCCTGTTTCGAAAGTAGTAAGTTCCGATGGAACGAATTTCGCGACCATTCCGTAGCTTGTCTTGTGATCAACGACGAAGATCATGGGCTTTGGATCTCGACGGAGTTCTCCCAAGAGCAGCTTGATTACTTGGCCGCTTTTTGCTGACCCAGTGTCACCGAGAACTGCGGTCATGTGGGAGTTCCCGTAGGTCTTTAGGCTAAATGGAACGACGCCGTTTTCTCGCGAATAAAACAAGGATTGAGCATTCTCTGTCCCACGAAATGTATCAAAGACCGGGGCAAAGTGGATGATGTCAGAAGCAAGAATTCGAATGGCCCGTTTCGCGGTTGCATCGGCAATTGGGTGGTAGTTAAGCGGAAGCGAATTTAGCCACAGACCAAATCCAATTTCCTTTTCAACAATTGCTTCACATTCCAGTTTTTGCTGAAACCGAGCGAGCGTTTCTTTCGTTCTGCGTTCTAGCTCCTCCGCTGACTGGTCTGACTCGATGAAAACGCAAAACGTCATATTGAGAACTCGGTCATCTCTGAGGAGTCTCTCTTGTAAAGAGTCGATTTCAGCCTTCTGCCTTCTGGACCTAGCTGAGGGAGTGTTTTGAAGAAAAAACTCCTTCATTCCAAAATGCCGTTTCATCGTGGCGCCCTTTGGGAAGGAAATGTTGATTCCAATACGGAAAGGAAAATCTAGGCTCAGAAAGTAAGCCATTGCGCCAGGATAAGCGAATGATGGCGCATTTTTCAGTGTAATAGTCCGAGTGCTAATGCCTTCGCGTGTGATCCCGCTGAAGTCCAATTTACTAGGGCAAAAAATGAGCTGGTCTGCAATGGAGAGGTTTGGGTTTAGTTTCGCAAACGGGCGCTCATAGTAAGTTACTGGATTAAATGTGCGTCTTAAAATATCTGCGAGGCCCTCGTCGTCGAGGCGCTTCATCGAGAGTGGGGCCGTGAGTTCAAATTGGCTAAGCAAATGGTTAAACTCACGAAGCTGTTTGAGAAACGTGTGCATCGTAATCGAGAGACTTTGATCTGGATTGGCGAGCTCTTGGCGTACTTCACTCGCCTTCGTCCCAAGCGGCTTTTTCTTTTCGAAGCTTCGAATAGAAAGATAAAGGCTGCGTCTCAGTGGCAACGCGCACTTCATCTTTTGGATTTGCGCTAAATGGAGCGCTGACGGAATATCGTTGCGTGTCTCGTCGGATTCCGAAGCGTATTGATTCCAAACCGAGTCGTGTGGTGAAATCGGCGCCTGCTCATAAAGCATCGACAGAGTGAGCGATTCATCAAGACGAAACCAATTCCGTAGCTTAGACAGTAACTCTACAATTTGTTCCGATGATTTCGTCTCATGCTCACACAATGTAATTTGATAAACAGCTCCAAGTGATCCATCTTTTTGCCTAAAAAGACCAAAGTCTTTAATGTATTCGTCGTAAGGCAAGAAAGTTGCGAGACTCTCGGGGCGCTCAAAGAGTGCCTTTGCAAATAGTTGGTGGCTTGCAAGTGTTTTAGAAAAAATGTCATTCAATTGGGAAGGAATCATCGCTTGGCTCCCTTCTTCTTGAGTTTTCCTTTCTTTATTTCCTTAATCGCCGCAGGAGCATCTTCGTCTTCCGGGTTTTCGAAGATAACGTTGTCTTCACCCACGACTAAGGACACGTAGGCTCCCCAAAAATAGTCACGTGTCGGAAGTTCATGAGGATAAATATATGCAGTTACAACGCGGCCTCCGCCCTGTTTAACAACTGAGTCTTGTGACCTACGGCCCCGCTGATAAAGCGCAATTTCTTCATCATCCATTTCACTTCCGTAGCCTGCTCGGGTGTCTAGCACGCGAAGTGAAGGCGCGCGGGACGCGCAACCTTGCATGAAAAGCATTGCGATGCCGATTACGAGCCAGCTCTTAGTCCACAAGACGGGTGAAATAGGTGTAGATGGATGCATTTGGATTTCCTCCTTCTGAGTTTTGATTAAAATAGGATTTCGGAAGCTCGACCTTGTCTTGCATGATGATCCAGACATCTTGGCCTGAACCAATGTTGATTGTGGGCAACAGATTTTGCGCCTGCTTTAAATACCATTGAGTAACCATCGTGGCCGCCTCGGCTGCGCCGCCTGCACCAATGTACTTGGCTTGATCGCCTGTGATGATGGATTGGCTTCCTCCAAGAGGATTTGTCTGCTGAGTGGTTTGAGCCTGCTGGACTGCTTTGCTAACTCCCGAGACAATGCTTGATAGAAAAGCCATTGCGGCAACACGATCCTGTTTCGTGTTCACTGATCCCATTACTGCAAATGAGTTATCAACATCATCGGCAATAAATCCGTTAACTTCACGCTCGAACATCCCACCTCGTTTTGACACGCACGAAAGTTTTGTCGCCTGCATCTGAACACGCTCAGTGGAAAGATCCCCCTGAGCCTTGGCGATTACGAAGCAGCCGTTTAGATCCAGACGCTTATGATTGGGAATGATGTACGCATAGTCGAGTTGCATGAGTGCCGGATAAGTCTTTCCTTCTGGCGCCTCAACGCCGGTTAAGAGTTTCGCTTTCACGTAGCTTCCGCTGGGAAGAGTAATTTCTGGTCCCTTGAACGCAACCGATCCGGTGCTCTTCACGGGAAACGAAATCATCGATGCGCCCGGCTTACCTGTACCGCGAGGACGGGTTCCAAAGTCCTGCGAAATTCCGATAGTGGTCCGCGAAGCCGATGAAGCTGTCATCTTGACTTCGTCTTTGGTGACCTCTGTCTTGGACATTTGATGGCCCTGGAAGTTTTCTGGTGGTGGCCCCATCGTTGGCGCGCTAGACGGTTGGGTAGCTTGCAGTGGCCCCAAAACATTGCCGGGGCTCGCTGACGGATTTGGAAGTGGGTCACCAGCAGTTTTGGCAGCCGTCAGTAGCTTTACTTCCTCCCGAAGTTTTTCGACTTCTCCCTTCAGCTCACCCTGGGAGTCCAATAGGCTCCTTTGTTGACGAGTGAATAGACGCTCTTCACCTTTCAGCACTCCTTGGCTGGGATTGCCCAAAATGCTCGCATTTTTGAAGTCGATTGGTCCGCTTTGCTTAAAAATGATTCGAGAGTCGCTGTCGCCATGAGAAGTTAGAACCGCCGTAAGCAAGACCGTCCCGGCAAGCCCAAGAATCAATGGTTTTTTGTGGGGTTTCAGAGCTTCAATCAATTGAAGTAGTCGGCGCTTATCCATTATTTCGCCTCCGACTTGGCATCTGATTTAATGGCTACCGGCAGAATAACTTTGCTGCCGGTGGTTCCGGGTTTCGCGACAATTCTGAGAAAGCATTCGCGATCCTCGGGCCTTTCTCCGCCGATTACCTTTTTATCTATTTGGGAAACGACTGCGAGATTGGGTTGGCCGATTGCGAGCGCTTTCAGGTCCGCCTCAAAATAGTGCCCGGTCCCTTCAACTTTCAGGTGGTAAACGTAGCCGTTCAAATCGTGGCCACGATATACTTTGACCAACTCAGCCGTTAAATGGGGCGATCCGATAGGAATGTTAATCGAATAATGAGAAACGTCGAATCCGGAAATAGATTCCCCACGGAGCATTGCTCTTAGAAGATCTAATTCCGAGATAACCATAGGATCGCGCTTCGCACCCACGGAAGGCTCAGCAAGGCTTGGGTTACTCGCAAGCAGATCGTCACGCGGTTTGAAATCGTAGATGGAATCCTTTTTAAGATTTGGTCGATTCGAAATAATGAGTTGAGTCCGAGCGATACTGCCATCAGAGAGCAGGAACGTGACGTCAGCAGATCCCTCGCTCAAACGAGGTGTCACCTTTAGGACGCTATAGTCCGGCTCCTCCGTGTTTGCCGGGCGAATTTCAAATCGGCTCGCTTCCGTGATGGTTTTTACTTCGATTGGGAAACGGAAGATCGTTTCAACACCAAACGGGATCTGAACGGTTTCGCGGGCCTTTCCATAATAGACATCACGGGCTTCTGCGACAGTCGCCGAAAAACACGCGAGCAAGATTGGCGGAATCACTCCAACGAGGTAGGCCTTAAGATAAATTCTCTTTTTCATTTTGCACCTCCAATACTGGCTTTGGTTTTGAACGCATTCGCGTCCTGACTCGATAGTTTTGTAATTTCAAGAAACCAACGCTTGCCCGCCTGAGGAGGGATGAGTTTTAAAACCATCTCAATGACAACGTCGCTTGATCCGAGATGCTCGCCGTTAGCAAAGGTGTCCTTTTTGCCAATAGCAGTGACTTGATAGAAGCCATTGTTGGTGGAGCGAATTTCCTTATCCATGATCGAGAGAATTTGAGAGATGTTTTCATCTTTGACTTTGGTCTTCCAAGTCTGTGCTTCCAATTCAAATTGAACTCGGAGTTCGGGACTCATGTTCTCTGCTAAGCGGGTGTACTGCTCGGTAATATTTGGTGCGCTGAAGGTGCCGAACATCTGCAAAAAATCCATCGCAGCATTGAAGACGTGGGAATCCGGGACCATCTGCGGCGAAACAGGTGTGAAGTCCTGTACTCCAGGCGCAAGAATGTACTCCTTTGATCGGAGTTTCGAATTGAGTCCGGAGACCTCCACTCGCGAAGTGATAAAGAGAACTACAAAGGCTCCCACAACAAGAGCCAGAGCAAATTGAAGTGAGAGTTTTTCTCGAAGAAGTGCGGCCTTGTAACAGATAAATTTCGGCAATACTCGGAGGTCAACTCCGTCAACCACGTGCGCTGGTGGTGCTTGGAGTTTGGCGGCCGCCATTCCTTTTTCCATCGGCCCAATGATATTTGTTTGGATACCGTGGCCAAGTTTACGAGGAAACTCGGAAATGTGTTGTCGGAGGTCTGCTCCGAAATCTACAAATCTACTTTTGATAGCGATCGTACTCATGTGATTCCTTTCAATCAGACATTTGCCGCGTTCCCGGATTGACTAGGCCGGGAAGTTTCATTCCAAAGCGGCTGTATGGAAAATGCATCACCATCCCTTTGTTGAAATTTCGACGCAGATACGGGAGTCCGAAGAGAGTGAGCAGAAGAACAAGACAAAGGAGAAACCATTCGTAAAAGAGAACGCCGAAGACCATGATGCAAATTAATGCGGCGAAGATTTCGCTTATTTCCCAGAAGTCCATGATCATAACCGGTGAATCGAGGGTCTGATTCACTGCGTATCCAAGACGCTTCCGCATGTCAGAATAGTCATGCATACGGGGCTACAATCCTTAGTTCAGGGGTGATTCGGTTTAAGGTGAAAACACTATCTCCACCGGCAGCAGAGAAGATGTTTTTCACCCACATCGTTGCGGTCCCAAAGAGAAGCGCGGCAATCAGGACAACGACACCCGTTCCAATTCGTTGCTCCTTAAAGCACCAGGCTGTTCCGAACATGCAAACTCCAGAGAGGATTCGAGCGGTCCATTTGAAGAGGGCCGTGTCGATGAACCTAAGGAGAGTCCCGGCGCTTTCCATTTTTGTAGAAATGTCCTCTCCCGGAAGTGAGACAGAGTCCGCGTGCGCTGGAAGGCTAAACAAGATTACAAATGCGAGTAGCAAGATAAGTGTGATGAAGAAAATCCACGGCATCCAAAGCTCGAAGTTGCCGAGCTTTCGGTGGTCCGGAATTGGTTGAAAGTATAGGTCGATCATAAGTCTCCTTTGTTTGCGCCAGTCTTATGAAGGCGCTGTTACTTAGAAGAATTGCAAGGCCGTGCCAGGTATCGTGACGGAGCTTTTTTAGTGAGGAGGTTTGAAATGATTAGAAAAAGTCTTTCGTGGTGCTGAAACTCGCGAGACTCAGTCTCAGGCTGTCTCACTAATGAGTCTCAAAGAGGGAAATGGCGTAAAAGAACGAGTGCGATCCAAATGCCAAATTTCAACTTCAGGCACGTACGCTGGAAAATTGCATTTTGGAGTTCTTCAGAAGAATTTGGAAGGACTGGTCTATTTAGCGAGCGCCGAAACCACTTCTTGATATGAATGATATCCTTGGACTTTGGAGAAGGTTTGGTGCTTCAAATCCCCAATTAAAAGCACGGGCACCGCATCGATTTGGTATCTCTTCAACTCATCCGGGCTGGCGTCTGAAACGGTGAACGGAATTTTCGATCTGATGCTGGTATCTTTATCAATTTGTTTCAGTTCCACCCAGTAACCCATTCGCATCAGGTCCGCGACGGTTCCGAGCATCTTTTGACAATGGGGACAGTGTGAATCGAAGTAGAGCCTCATTCTGAAGCCTTTCGTATCCTTGATGATAGGCTGCGGTTTTTCGAGACGCGCGGATACCTTCGTTATGGCTTCATCGTCGATAGTTTTTGGAATTGAGGTAGGGTAATTTGCCGACGAGAGCTGCGGATGTTTAACTGCGAACTGATTAAGACGTTCCTGTAAATTTCTTAGCAGTTCATTTTTTGTTTCAAGGTATCGAAACCAGTTTTCGATATTTTCATCCGATGGGTTTCGGGCAATTTCCATGAAAGGCGCGGGTGGCGTATAGTCACCCTCCTTGAAAAATTCATCGTTCGACGGGGATAAATACTTATTCCAAGGAAACTGGGACTTTCCCGAAGCCTTGGGGCTGCTTTCGAGCTGTTTTTTAGCGATATTTGCGACTGTAGAAGCGGGCTTTGTGTTGGGTTCTTCCTTTTTCCAGAAGTCTAGGTCTGGATCTTTGAAATATTGAACCTCTCCTCCCATTGGAGGGTCGGCTAAGGCAGAGGAATAAATCAGTGTCCAGAGTGAAGCAAATACGAGGCTAGATCGCAATAGCATCATAAACATCGACCTCTCCTTTTGCTGCCTTTTCGAGCGCAAGATCTCGCAACGTAATTGATTCGCGTGCGGTTCCGCTTGAAGACCAATCAATGTGCTCTAAGACCGGGACCATGCCAACGAGTCCTCGTTCACACCGGCTACATCCCTCCGAACGTTTTCGATAAACGGTAGGAGTGTCGCTTAGTGGCGGTAGAGCGCTATCTGTGACCGATTTACTACAATGACTGCAAAGCTTTGGGAGAAGTCGCTGCGCAGAACTAAAACGCAAACAGGAATTAATTGCGTCGGACTCGACCCCAAGCCCTTGAAGCCTGCGGACAACTTCGCGAGCGTTGTTTGCATGGAGCGTAGAGAGTACCAGGTGTCCAGTAGAAGCTGCTTGAAAGCATAGTTCCGCAGTTTCTCGATCGCGGACTTCTCCAACCAAGATGACATCAGGGTCTTGTCGTAACATGGCTCGCAGAGAATCAGCAAAGCTCAGCCTCGGGCTTATTTGTACCTGAGTAATGCCAGGAAATGTATATTCTACAGGGTCTTCGATCGTGACAATGTTCATCGCCTGACGATCCAGAGCTTCGAGCGCAGAATAAAGCAGCGTGGTTTTTCCTGAACCTGTCGGACCTGTAATAAGGCACACGCCATCTCCGCAATTAAGTGCGGTTTCAATTGCGGATTTTGCTGAACTCTCAAGGCCAATTGCACTCAATTGGAATTGGCGAGTTTGATCAAGCAGTCGAAATACGAGCTTTTCTCCGAAAAGTGATGGCACCAAGTTTACCCGTATATCGAGAGAAAGATCAGGAATCGAGAATCGAGCGTCTTGTGCTCTTCCGCTAATTCCAATCGAGCAATGGCTAAGGCGTTTAGCCTCTTGAAGAAAGGTGACCTTATGGACCTCCGAGATCCATTTGAAAGGCACTAACTCTCCGTTAATTCGAAAGCGGATTTGAACGCCGTCGCGTTCTGGCTGGATGTGAATATCTGATGCCCGCTGTTCTTTCGCTCGGATTAAGATATCGCGAAAGAGGCTTCCGTAAGGGTTTTCAAAATCGGCGGTCATATTAGACTCCTCCTCCAGGAATTGCTGCGCATGTAATTTTCATGGCTTCAATTGCTACAGCGGTGGCTGCTGCGTAAGGAATATCCTGACAGCAGCTAACTTTCTTCCAGACGACAAACATATAGCCATTGGGTTTTCCGAAGAGTCGCTGTTCCTCTCGAACTCCTTGAACGGTTTCAAGGAATCCTACGTTTTGTCCCTCCTTGAAACACGAAGAACTTTGTGGATAAAGCATCTGCCATTTTTCATCGGGATCGCCAGGTACTGAGTGCGCTACTTCCGTTCCGATGCTCTTGAGGCGCGAAGCGATCATGAGTGCAGCCGCAGAGCGAGTTGCTCCTTGGTAAATTCCAGAACGAGGAAGAAACATTCCCCAGCCATTGCACGCTTCCCGAGGTGTTGGAGGATATTTCGGAAGTTTTAGCGGAAAACTACATCCGCCGAAGTCTGCGCCGACGGAGGGAGTTGTACCTCCTCCTAAACCTTCAGCAGCTCCTTTGGCTACACACACCTTTGGGGCTAGTTGCCAGGCCAGAAATTGGGGCTGAAGCATATCGGCTGTTCCCGTATTCCAAGTTGAACCTAGGTCTTCGCTTAATACGTCAAAACATGGCTTTTCGAGACGTCCGCCACCACACGCAAGAGTGGAAAATATGGTTCCAGCCAATGGGACTGAAATTGCATGAGCATGAAATGAAAAACTTCCTTGCTCATCTTCTGTGCCGAAAGGAAGATTTAATCCCGCCGCCGCAAGTTTAAGTTGAATGGCGGCTGGATGCATCGAAAAGAAAGTTGTCCCTGCCTCAGGCCAAACCTCAACGAAGGTTTGTGGCACGTAGTAAGAAATCTGAGCGCAAGGTCGTGGTACCGGCCACCCGCACATACATGCCGACACATTCAGGTTCAGACAACTAAGTGACTGACTAGATTTCATTACGGAACACACATTTGGGAATAGTATGTCGGCTTTTGCTGGGGCTGAGCCAACCGTAACGAGGAATGCCGCAAACAACGACAATACTCCCGGCACCGCTGCTGCCTTGCGCATTTCGTCCATAATCTTGGCGTGAGGGATGCGGATATTTTTTAAGAAATATGGCTTTAGAAATAGCTTCTCGAAGCGAGTCTCAAGTCCGTCGAAGATCTGTGCAAAGGATTCGAATGACCTCAGGCGGGAAAACTCCCTTCCAGTGACCGGGTATTCCGGTGAATAGTGAGTAGATACGCTTTCGCTCACGCTTCCGCGACCTGAACTTGGAGAACCAAAGAAGATATCTGAATGATTGTTTTGAGCGCTTTCAGAGTGGCTATGCGATCTTCGTTCTCGGTCCACGGTTCCATGCGGCTCCTGAAATAACCTAATGGTCTTAGGATCAGTCGTGTTGCCGAAAATGCGCGTTCGGAAGTTTTGGAGAATCTCTCTCGTCGCGGGTTCGCTGCGGATTGCGTTTTCAAGTGAACTCACGCTTTGAGTTGCGGCAATCGTGATGGCCTTAGCTTCTCTGCCTTTCGCTAAATAGCGATCGTCTCCGAGTCCGGCACCACCGCCGCTTGTAGCGACATCCTGGTACTCATCCATGACCATCACCGCATAGCGAGCACTTTTGTGGTCAGGATCAGTTACTCTTTCCAGGACGGCCTCCTGAAACAACAACTTGAAAAGAGTTCCAATTGAACGCGCGAGAGCGTCGTTTTCGATATAAAGGCAAATAATGCTGCCTTCTTTGATCGCGTCTTTCAGAGTCTCTACAGTGATCTCTTCCTTTTTCGGAGAGAGGATCTTCGACACTCGGTATTCCAAGAACTCGTTCAAAAAACTTGTCGCCGTAGCGAGAATGCTTGTTCGGATCTTTTGATCCATTTGAGAGAACTCGTCCTTGAAGTAATCCACGGCCATTTTGATATTGGCACGTTCCTCGTCGTTCCAGTTCTTCGCCTCCAAATAACCCTCTAGTGCAACGGCAAGTCCTTCGTCGCGAGCTTGCACTAATGAGAGGTAAAGTTCTTTGAACGTAAAGTAGTCGTACTTCGCGGCACAGAAGATTAACGAGTTTTTCAAAAGGTTAAAGCTTGATTGCTCCCAAAAACGATTTCCGTTCGAGCTTCCGAGAAAATTTACCGAGGCCAACCTTAAGCTATTTGCAATAGTGGTGAATGTAGACTTGCGAAGCATCCCTGTCTGCCAAATCGGATTGAATTTCACGTTGCCGTCTAGTGAGACCCAAAGAAGTCTCTCGGCAGACGGACTTCCTTCGACAATGTTCTTTAATTCGCGAACAAATGTGCGCTTGGGATCAATTGCTAGAATCGATGGCGTCTGTTTAAAGCGAGTGATGATTTGTTTTAAGAACTGTAAAAGGACCTGGGATTTACCAGAGCCAATTGCGCCAGAGATAAATACATTCCCGGTCAATGCTCTCAAGCCCATGTAGATCCACTCGGCTGGATTGTTTTTTTCTCTATGCAGGGGATTTTGTTCTTCGCGGACTGTCCCTAAGATAATCCCATCTGAAACCGCGTGAGGTACAGGCAGGCTATTTCGGGATAAGAAAGGGATTCCGCCGAATTCGGCCAACCTTTGGGCCACTTGCTCAACAATTAAAGCTAGACCATAAAATGAACATGCTAGCGTACCGATTAGAAGTGTTTTTGCGATTGTCGGAGGTATCTGCCAGTCGAACGGCAGCAGGCCCATCCGTTTAAACTGGAGTACAGAAAGAGCGATTACTGCGCTTGGTGCGATTGAAAGTCCGATGAGGAAAGCGTGCTTTCTAACGTGCTTACCCTGAGAGGTCTTGTCGGAAAAAAATGCGCCCTGCCGACCAATCTTGTGCCGCTTCTGAATTGCGGTGCTAATCCACAATACATTGAACAAGAGCGAACCAACTACGACATTGAGTGCTAAGCGATTGAGTTCAATGAATGACGAAAGTTGGTCCAACGACTGTTCCGTATGGATTGGCGACTTCAGCCAGAAGAAAAGAGCAACGAGCCCAAGGAGGGTTACAAGGGCAATGGGGAGAGAGGTATCAGTTCCTCGGCTGGTTTTGGTCGGCAGGGCGCTAATGCTCATGGGTTAACCACCTCCTCACTCCAGTCTTCGAACGACGGTCCTGAAACAGCCTCATCAACTTGAGATTTGGGGATTGGAGTGTTTTTTCCTCGGAGTCTTTGGACTTTCAGGACGTCGGAAGCGATGATTTCAAATCCGGCTTTCTTTTCTCCTTTCTCGGTTTGATAGGACCGTGCTTTCAATTCGCCAGTTACGAGTACCAGATCTCCTTTCTTAATATTTAAAAGCGCGCGCTCGGCTAAATTGCCGAAGCAGGAAACACGGAACCATTGAGGGTCTTTTTGAATTTTCTCTCCGGTTTCTGGATCGATTCCACCCATGCTTTGCGCGATTGGAAAACAAATGACTGGCTTACCGTCCTTAGTGCTTCCTCGCTGCTCGGGATCGACACCGAGATTTCCAATAACGTTAATTTGATTGTTAATGGTCATCATAGAAGGCGCTCCCAATTTGTTTCGAAGCGTTTGGAACGAGGCCCGTCTGGATATTTAAAGAACTCTCCGAAATAGTAGGGATGGTCTGGCAGCATGGTGTAGCCATGATTCTTCCAGTGGTTCACAAACAAGTTATTGAGGCGGGTAAAAAATGGCGTCACCCAACGCCGTAGCTTTACGATCATGCGATCTCCTTTTTTGGCGTCAGCATTAACGCCGGTTTTCTTTCGTCGAAGCCCGCCGGGGGCGAGTCTTACTTCGACGTCTTCAAGGAGATAGATTGCAAATGTATGCCAAGCCGCTTTGGGTGGCCTTTTGATATAAGTATCTGAAATTAATCGGGGCCGTCAGTCTCACCGTGAGACTCAGTCTCGGCGGGTCTCAGTGGCGAGTATCAAAGGAGCCGTTTCGTAGGACTTTAGAGGTGTGTATACTGATTTCTATGTGCGGACGAGCCTACGAGAAATACACGGAA
>Ga0214923_10007231_pt1 | contig 12179 bp, 15 predicted proteins | sample LL1510_MetaG_FD_177993 | JGI IMG/M metagenome (GOLD analysis project Ga0214923, IMG submission 177993) | Freshwater microbial communities from Lake Lanier, Atlanta, Georgia, United States - LL-1510 | ecosystem: Environmental > Aquatic > Freshwater > Lake | place: USA: Georgia | collected...
ATTGAATTCTTAAATAATGAACTAGATAAGATAAGACGAGAACCACCACAAGAGTTTGTAGTAAAAGAAAAGTCTGGAATATTATATAAGATTTATAAATTTTTTACAAATAAAGTAAAATATGAAAATCATGCCGAAAAATATGTTCAACTTATACAAAACAAAATCCAAAAACTACGTATTAACATTAAAAATAATAACTTATCATTTTCTCAAAAACTTTTGGTTTATGTTTTGATTCATATTAGAAACCAAAAAGAGAATCGTTTCTTATTGTCTATACGTTTGTTAGACGAATATTTAGAGGGAATGAATGTGTGCGAAGATGGTAAATGTATGCGTTATTTGAATGTGTTTAGCGGAGTGACAAACTTTGAAGATCCACGTTCGGAGAATGAAAAGATCCAAGATGAGATGGCGCGAATCTCAAAGTTGGGAGAAGAGTTTGATAAGGTATTTTTAGCACAAACATTCTTAGATACAACATCATTGAATGAAGAAGAAAAACAAGTGTGGATAGAAGCATTATAAAAAGTAAAAAAAAGAAATTAGACCCTTGATAAATAACTTGAGAACCAGTTAAGTTATTTATCAAGGGTCTAATTTCTTTTTAAATTTTAATTTCTTTAGAAATAGTCTGTTTGATTTCATTGACTAAATCATCTAAGTTATGACTGTTAATTTCTTTATAGAAATAGAGATTATCTTTATTAAAGTGGATTGTAGATTTATATACTGTTGGTCGAAAAAGACTACTTTTTCTTACGGATGATGGATTAAATATTTCTATGTTAATCTTATCAATGTATTTCATATTATGTTTGGCAATAGTGCCTAAATTAGAAATAGTAGTTTTACTAAACATTTTCTAGTTATGTATGAATGAGTCTTTAAATTCTTTTAGTCTAAGTTAATGGATGATATGTCAAATAGATTTTGGACTTGAGAAGAAAGTTTTTCGGCAAGGTGTTGAGAGCAAAAGTTAGAGTCCAAGTTATAGCAAACGAAAAGTTTTAAATCTTGATTGTTGCACATTATTGCCATTTCTATAATTTCGTCATCCATAAAAAATAAGCCTGATTCAAATAGTAGGGTTAAGATATCTAGTCTTCCTATTAAGAATGCTTTTTTTAAAGAGAATGGATGAGGAGGGAAATTGTTGTTAAGTAAGAAATGGAGAAAATCAATTTGAGAGTATTCAATTGACCAAAGATAGACGTCTTGATAAAATTCTATTCCTCTTTGTAGACATTCTATAAAGCACTGTTCTGAGCCGCTTTGAGCGCAATATTGTAGAGTTTTTCTGCAAAAGGGAAATCCTTTTTCAATAGCGTAGATTAGACATTTTGTGTGAGAGTGAAGGCAAGCGATGTTGGAAAGATTTCCGAAAAAGAAGTGGTATTTTTTTGGGTTAAAATGTTGTAAGTTGTCAAAATCTTTTTCATCTCCTTCATGCGCAGAGATAACTTGACAACAAAGTTTTCCTTCAAATAGAGAAACGTTTTTATTATCAGGTTCTGAAATGGATAATTTTTGTAAAGAATGTTCAATATGAGAGATATCGGAGGAATTCATTTTGACAATGATAGTTTTGATAGTAATTAATCAGTTAATTTAATTGTGCTAAATAAAAGTGTAAAGAATTAATTGATTTTAATGAAAGATTTGTATGATCTTTATACCGGGACTCACTGCGTTCGTGAACAACCTTCTGTTGTGAACAGCCCACGACACGCTAAATAATGTTTGAAGATATAAAAAAGCAAGAACAAGATATTATAATTAATGTGTTAGATCAATATCCTCTTTTAGATTCTTATAATATTTATAAGATAATAGAGAGTATGATTTATAAAGAAGTAGAAGAGGAATATGAGGATGGAACTTTAAAGTGTAAATATACTCTTAGATTCGGAGAAAAACATGGATTATTACAAACTTGGAGAAAAGTAAAAGGTCGAGATCTTTTTATAAAATATAAAGAAGGGTTTTACAAAAATGGTAAATTTGATGGTGTATTTACAAGGTGGTTTGATAATGGAAATATAATGGAAAAAAATACTTATAGAGATGGTAAAAGAGATGGATTACATCAACAATATTACTATAACGGCCAAATAGAACTTGATTATACTTATAAAGATAATAAACCAGATGGTGTAAGTAGAAGATGGTACCGCGGAGCGGATAACTCGATCTCCGATCGTGACAATGGACAGTTAGAAGAAGAAAGTCCATTCAAAAATGGTCAACAAAAAGGAGTGTATAAAAGGTGGAATAGACAAGGAAAATTAGTATCAACACATATTTATAAATAAAAGATTAATTGATTTTAATTAAAGATTAATTGATTTTAATTAAAGATTTGTATGATCTTTACACCGGGAGCCCACGGCCCGTTAAATATTTGAATAATGACTCTTACAGACTTTAAGTCGCATGAGAAAGATGTGATTAGTAATGTTTTAAAAGAGTATCATTTAAAAGAAATACCAAGTTTAGACTATATAAATATAGCAAAAATAATAGAAAATATGATATATCAAGAAGTCCTAGAATATCATGATAATGGTTTATTAAAAGCTAAATATATTTCTCGTTTTGGAAAAATAGAAGGATCATGTGATGAATGGTGGGACAATGGTAATAAATATGGTGAATGTAATTTTAAAAATGGTCTAGCTTATGGTATTTGTAAAAGATGGAATAAGAATGGTAAAAAAATTGGTGAATGTTATTATAAAGGAGGTAAAAAAGAAGGATTATTTAAACAATTCTTTGTTAATAACGAACATTCAGTTAGAAATATAGAGATAGAATGTTATTATCATAATGATAAAAGAGAAGGTTTGTATCAAGAATGGTGGGAGAATGGACAAAAAAAGGTTGAGTGTAATTATAAAGAAGGAAAGCTAGAAGGATTATATAAATATTGGACCGAAAATGGACAATTAACAGAAGAATGTCATTATAGAAATGGTAAAAAAGAAGGGTTATATCAATATTGGTATGAAAATGGGCAAAAATGGTGTGAATCTCATTATAGAGAAGGTAAATTGGAAGGATTGTATCAGTGTTGGTATCAAAATGGTCTAAAATGGAGCAAATATAATAATTTAGATGGTAAATTAGAAGGGTTATGTCAATCTTGGTGGGAGAATGGACAAATAAATGAAGAGAGTTATTATCGAAATGGTAAAAGAGAAGGTTTATATAAGACTTGGAGGGATTCTGGAGAAATAATGGAGGAGCTCATATATGAAAATGATAAAATAGTTCTAAATTAAAAAGATTAATTGATTTTAATTAAAGATTTGTATGATCTTTAATTAAATATTTTGAATAATGTCTATACTTATAGATTATAAATCCACTGAAAAAGATATTTTTATAAATATTCTTAACGAGTATCCATTAATGGACTCACATAATATTTATAAAATTATAGAAGATGTTATATATGAAAATGTAGAAGAATATTATGATAATGGTAATTTGAAATGTAAATACACACTTAGATTTGGTGAGAAATGTGGATTGTTTCAACAGTGGTTTGATAACGGACAAAAAATGTTAGAATGTTATTATCGAAATAATAAAAGAGAAGGAAGATATCAAAGTTGGTTTAAGAACGGACATCTCTACGAAGAATGTCATTATCGAGATGATAAAAGAGAAGGAAGGTATCAAGAATGGTTTGACAATGGACAAATAGAATTAGAATGTCACTATCGAGATGGTAAAAAAGATGGATTGTATCAATGGTGGTGGAAGAATGGAAAAATACAAAAAGAATGTACTTTTAAAAATGGTAAATTTGACGATTTACATAAACTTTGGTGGAGTTACGGACAAAAAATGGAAGAATGTCATTATAGAGATGGTAAACGAGATGGTTTATATAAACAGTGGTATGAAAACGGTAAAATAGAGATAGAATCTTATTATCGAAATGATAAAATAGATGGGGTATATAAAGAGTGGTGGAATAACGGGAATAAATATATAGAATGTACTCTTCGAGATGGTAAATACGAAGGGTTATATAAACAGTGGTGTGAAAACGGAAAAAAACGCTATGAACGTTATTATAAAGATGGTAGAAGAGATGGTTTGTATAAAGAGTGGAATAAAAATGGAGAATTGATAAAAGAATGTTACTACAAATATGATAAAGAAGTTCTAAATTAAAAAGATTAATTGATTTTAATTAAAGATTTATATGATCTTTAATTAAACTTTTAAAGTAAATGACTGAGATTATTGAATATAGATCTATAGAAAAAGATATTTTAATAGATATTCTTAATGAGTATCCTTTAATGGATTCTTTTAACATTTATAAGATAATAGAACATATGATATATGAAGAGATAGAAGAGTATTATGACAATGGATCTTTAAAATATAAATATACACTTCGATTTGGAGAAAAAGAAGGGTTGTATCAAAAATGGTATGAGAACGGACAAAAATGGGAAGAATGCTATTATCGAGATGATAAAAAAGAAGGGTTATTTCAACAATGGTGGAGTAATGGACAAAAAAGGATACAATGTCAATATCAAGATGGTAAAGAAAATGGATTATATCAAGAGTGGTTTAAAAATGGAGAAAAAATAAAAGAATGTCATTATCGAGATGGTAAAAGAGAAGGATTATATCAAACTTGGTTTAATAATGGACAAAAAGAAACAGAATGTCATTATAAAGATGATAAAAAAGAAGGATTACATCAAATATGGTGTAAAAACGGAATAAAAAAAGAAGAATATCATTATAAAGATGATAAAAAAGAAGGGTTATGTCATGATTGGTGGTCATCCTTACTGACTAATAATATAGAAAAAATGATAGAATGTCATTATCGAGATGATAAAAAAGATGGAGTATATCAAAGCTGGTGGGATAACGGACAAAAAATGGAAGAATGTAATTATCAAGATGGTAAAAAAGAAGGGAAGTATCAATTTTGGTTTAATAATGGACAAAAATGGGAAGAATATTATTATAAAAACGGTAAAAAAGAAGGAAGATTTCAAGATTGGTTTAAGAATGGACAAAAAAGGATAGAATGTTATTTTAAAAACGATAAAAAATATGGGTTGTATCAAGAATGGTTGGAAAATGGAAAAAAATTAACGGAATATTACTACACTGGAGACTACAAGGACACTTCGGGATCTTCGATCCCTTGATGCCCGTTATCTAAATGATCAAAAAGTTATAAACTAAAGATTAATTGATTTTAATTAAAGATTTGTATGATCTTTACACCGGGAGCCCACGGCCCGTTAAATATTTTGAATGACGACTCTTACAGACTTTAAGTCGCATGAGAAAGAGGTGATTAGGAATGTTTTAGAAGAATATAATCTAAAAGAAATACCGAGTTTAGACTCTATAAATATAGCAAAATTAATAGAAAATATAATATATCAAGAAATGGAAGATTATTATGAGAATGGTTCTTTAAAAGCTAATTATATTGTAAGGTTTGGAATTAAAGAAGGAAAATATCAAGGATGGTGGGATCGCATCGCAGATAATACGATATGTAAATTATTAAAAGAAGAATATCATTATAAAGAGGATATATTACATGGATCCTTTATTTCATATCATAAAAATGGAAATAAAAATATTGAATGTAATTATAAAAATGGAAAACTTGATGGATTTTTTATGCAACAATTTGAAAATGAAAATGTAGTATATAAATGTTTTTATAAAGAAGGTAAAATGGATGGACTTGTTGAAGAATGGTTTGGTAATGGACAAAAAAAAGAGGAATATTTTATAACTAATAATATGAGAAATGGTGTACATAGTAGATGGCTTGGTAATGGAAATAAAGAGTTTGAATGGATATTTAAAGATAATAAACCAGAGGGATATTGTTTTACATGGTATCCTAATGGAAAAATAAAATCTAAAATGTATTTTAAAGGAGGGAAAAGGCACGGATTATACAAAAGTTGGTTTTTAAATGGCAAATTAAGAAGTAAAACAACATATAAAGATAATAAAGTGGATGGTTTAGAGGAATTTTGGTATTATAATGGACAAAAAAAGTTTGAATTTAATTATGTATTAGGTAAATTACATGGATTAGTAAAAAAATGGAATGAAGATGGTCAACTTACATATATTGGGTTATATCTATATGATAAATGTATATTGTAAAAGAAAAAGATTAATTGATTTTAATTAAAGATTTGTATGATCTTTAATTAAATATTTAAAATGGCTACATTTAAAGATTTTAAGTCTTATGGAAAAGATATTATTGTAGATGTATTAGAAGAATATTCAACGGGACGTGAGATTCCGTGTAAAAAAATATCTTTAGATGTTATCAATATAGCGAATCTTATAGAGAACTATATTTATAAAAATGTAGAAACCTTTTATGAAGATGGATCATTAGAGAGTAAATATACACTTTATTATGAAAATAAAGAAGGAATGTATGAAGAGTGGTACCGCGGAGCGGATAACTCGATCGGAGATCGTGGACAAAAAATGGTAGAATGTTAATGCGGGAGCCCATGGCCCGCTATCGAGATGATAAAAAAGATGGGAAGTATCAAACTTGGTATGAAGATGGACAAAAATGGTGTGAATCTCATTATAGAGAAGGTAAATTAGAAGGGTTATATCAAGAATGGTTTAATAATGGACATCTCTACGAAGAATGTCATTATATAAATGATAAACGAGATGGAAGGTATCAATATTGGTATGAAGATGGACAAAAATGGTGTAAATCTCATTGTAGAGATGGTAAATTAGAAGGCTTGTATCAGTTGTGGTTTCAAAATGGCCTAAAATGGAGCGAATGTAATTATCGAGATGGTAAAATAGAAGGGTTATATCAAAGATGGTGGTATAATGGGCAAAAAAATGAAGAGAGTCATTATAGAGATGGTAAAAAAGAAGGTTTACATAAGACTTGGAGAGATGATGGCCAAATAATGGAGGAACTCATATATGAAAACGATGAAATAGTTGTAAATTAAAAGATTAATTGATTTTAATTAAAGATTTGTATGATCTTTAATTAAACGTTTAAAATGATAAATCTTAAAGATTTTAAATCACGTGAGAAAGATGTGATTGCGAATGTTTTAAAAGAGTATCATCTAAAAGAAATACCAAGTTTAGACTATATAAATATAGCAAAATTAATAGAAAATATAATATATCAAGAAGTCCTAGAGTATCATGATAACGGTTCATTAAAAGCTAAATATATATTGAAGTATGGACTAGAGGAAGGATTTTATCAAGAGTGGCACTGTGGACCAGAAAATTCGATTGGTAATAAATATATTGAATCATATTGTAAAGATGGTTTATATCAAGGATTTTACCAAGAGTGGTATGAAAACGGTTCTAAACATTATCAAGGACATTTCACAATAGTAACTGATGAGAATGGAAATAAAGATGATAAAGAACATGGTGTTTGGGAAGAGTGGTATCCTGGAACTAATAAAGATAATAATGGTCCATTACTAGCAAGAGGTAGTTATATAAATGGATTGAGAGAAGGATTTTCTCAAGAATGGTATGAAAGTGGTTTAATTAAGTCAGAATATAATTATAAAAAAGATAAATTGGATGGTTTGCGTATAGATTATTGGGATCATGGACAAAAAAGAGAAGAATGTGAATATAAAGAAGATAAAAAGGATGGGTCGCTTAAAAAATGGACTCTTAACGGAGTTCTTGAATACGCAAGTTTTTACAAAGATGATTATCCAGAAGGGTTTTCATTTTTTTGGTGGCCTAATGGAAAAATAAAATATAAAATGAGATCTAAAAAAGGAAAACTTGAGGGATTGTTAAAAGCTTGGAGGGAAAATGGTAAAATTTGGGTTGAATGTTATAACAAGGAAGAAAAATTAGAAGGAATATATAAAAGATGGTATGAAAATGGTAAATTAGAGAAAGTGGAAGAATATAAAGATGATAAACTTAATGGAAGTTGTGAATATTGGTGGCAAAATGGTAATAGACAAAGTAAGTGTATTTGTAAAGATGGTAAACGAGAAGGATTTTTTCAAAGTTGGCACCAGGGTGGACAAAAAGATATAGAATGTTATTTTATTAATGATAAGATAAATGGTTTATTTAAAAGATGGAATGAGAATGGACAACTATTATATGAAATTATGACTAAAGATAATGAAGAGATTTAAAAGATTAATTGATTTTAATTAAAGATTTGTATGATCTTTAATTAAATAATTAAAATGTCTGTAGATTTTAAATCGCATGAGAAAGATATTTTAATAGATGTTCTTAATGAGTATTCTTTAATGGATTCAAATAATATTTATAAAATAATAAAGAATATGATCTATGAAGATGTAGAAGAGTATCAAGAGAATGGATCTTTAAGATATAAATACACTCTTAGATTTGGAGAAAAAGATGGATTGTATGAAGAGTGGTTTGAAAATGGACAAAAAGATACGGAATGTAATTATCGAGATGGTAAACCAGAAGGGTTATGTCAAAGATGGTTAGATAATGGACAAATAATTGAAAAATATCATTTTCGAGATGGTAAAAGACATGGTTTATACCAAAATTGGTGGGACCGCGTAGCGGATAATACGATCTCCGATCGTGGACAAAAATATACTGAATGTTATTACTTAAATGGTAAAAGAGAAGGATTATGTAAAGTGTGGTTTAAGAACGGACAAAAAATGGAAGAATGTCATTATCGAGATGGTAAACTAGACGGGTTGTATCAATCTTGGCGGGACAACGGACAAAAGTTAGTAGAATGTTATTATAAAGATGGTAAAGAAGAAGGGTTATATCAAGAATGGTGGAATAACGGACAAAAATGGAAAGAATGTTATTATAAAGATGGTAAAGAAGAAGGAATACGTCAAGAATGGTTGGATAACGGAAAAAAGACAGTAGAATGTCATTGTCGAGATGGTAAATTAGATGGATTATATAAAGCTTGGTGGGACCGCGTAGCGGATAATACGATCGGAGATCGTGGACAAAAATGGATAGAATGTCATTATCGAGATGGTAAAAAAGAAGGATTGTATAAAGAGTGGAAGCATAACGGATATCTCGGTATAGAATGTTATTATCAAAATGGTAAATTGGAAGGGATATATACACAGTGGTTTGATAACGAGATTGTTTTAGGTAACGGACAAAAATATATAGAATGTCATTATCGAGCTGGTAAAGCAGAAGGGTTATATCAATGGTGGCATAGTAATGGACAAAAAAGAACAGAATGTTATTATCAAGATGGTAAATTGGAAGGGTTGTATCAAAGTTTTTTTGAGAACGGACAAAAAGAAATAGAATGTCATTATCGAAATAATAAAAAAGAAGGATTATATAGCGAGTGGTTTTATAATGGAAAAAAAAAAGAAGAATGTCATTATCGAAATAATAAAAGAGAAGGGATGTGTCAAGATTGGTTTAGTAATGGACAAAAAAGTAAAGAATGTTGTTACATGATCCATGTTAAAGAAAGTAAACTAGATGGTTTATATAAAGAATGGAATTATGAAGGACAGTTAATAAAAGAATGGCATTATCGAGTTGGAAAGAAGTTAAAGATTAAATAATTAATTGAATATTAATTGATTATTACTTAAAGTTTATATTAAAGGTTAAATTATCTTTAATATAATGACTACACTTGTAGAATTTAATTCGCATGAAAAAAAGATCTTAATAGATGTTCTTAACGAATATTCAAACAAAGGTATACATCTTTTAGATTCTTTGAACATCTCAAATATCATAGAGAATATGATCTATGAGAAGATAGAAGAGTATTATGAGAATGGATCTTTAAAGTGTAAATATACACTTAGATTTATATGGGAGCCCACGGCCCATTGGAGAGAAAGAAGGATTGTATCAACAGTGGTGGGACCGCGAAGCGGATACTGTGTCTGAAAGTGGACAAAAAAGTATGGAATGCACTCACAGAGAAGGTAAATTAGAGGGTATACTTCAACAGTGGTGGGATAACGGACAAAAAAAGTTAGAATGCACTCACAGAGAAGGTAAATTAGAGGGTATACTTCAACAGTGGTGGAAGAACGGACAAAAAATGGAAGAATATCATTATCGAGATGGTAAACTAGACGGGTTATATACAGAATGGTATGAAAATGGACAAAAAAGGGTAGAATATCATTATCAAAATGATAAATTAGAAGGGTTATATCAAAGTTGGTGGTATAATGGGCAAAAAATGAAGAGAGTCATTATAGAGATGGTAAAAAAGAAGGGTTACATAAGACTTGGTGGGATAATGGACAAATAATGGATGAACTCATATATGAAAATGATGAAGTAGTTGTAAATTAAAAGATTAATTGATTTTAATTAAAGATTTGTATGATCTTTAATTAAATAATTAAAATGACGACTCTTAAAGACTTTAAGTCACATGGAAAAGATATTATTCTAAATGTATTAGAAGAATACTCAACTGGTCTCAACTCTAATCAGATTCAGTGTAATAAAATATCTTTAGATGTTATCAATATAGCAAATCTTATAGAGAGCTATATTTATAAAAATATAGAAACCTTTTACGAAGATGGTTCATTAGAGAGAAAGTATACACTTTATTATGAAAATAAAGAGGGAGTATATGAAGAGTGGTGGACTAATGGACAAAAAAAGATAGAATGTAATTTTAATGAAGGTAAATTTGAAGGGTTGTATGAAATGTGGCATGAAAATGGACTAAAATGGATAGAATGTAATTATCGAGATGGTAAAAAGGAAGGTTTATATCAACGTTGGCGAGAGAATGGACAAAAAACAGAAGAATGTCATTATAGAAATGATAAAACAGAAGGGTTACATCAAAGTTGGTATTATGATACTGGACAAATATGGAGTAAATGTTATTTTAGTGAAGGTAATTTTGAAGGGTTATATGAATGTTGGTATGAAAATGGACAAAAACGGAGAGAATGTTATTTTAGTGAAGGTAAAATAGAAGGTTTACATAAGACTTGGTGGGAGAATGGACAAAAAAATGAAGAGAGTCATTATAGAGATGGTAAAAAAGAAGGGTTATATCAAGAGTGGTATGATGATGGAGAAATAATGGATGAACTCATATATGAAAATGATGAAGTAGTTGTAAATTAAAAGATTAATTGATTTTAATTAAAGATTTGTATGATCTTTAATTAAATAATTAAATGGAGACACTTGTAGATTATAAATCATATGAGAAAGATATTTTATTAAATGTTTTTAATGAGTATTCTTTAATGGACTCAAATAATATTTATAATATTATAGAACATATGATTTATAAAGAGATAGAAGAGTATCGTGAGAATGGATCTTTAAAGAGTAAATATACACTTAGATTTGGAAAAAAAGAAGGATTATATCAAGAGTGGTTTGAGAACGGACAAAAAAAATTAGAATATCATTATCGAGATGGAAAATTAGATGGGTTATATCAAGAGTGGTTTGAAAACGGACAAAAAAACGTAGAACATAATTATCAAGATGGTAAATTATATGGTTTATATCAATCTTGGTATGTGAATGGACAAAAAAATACAGAAGGTAATTGTAAATATGGTAAATGGGGTTTAACAGTTGAATATAAACCTCTAAAAACCCTAAAAAGGCTTAAAGACAATATAATATGTGTATAAATACACATATTATATTAAATTGCTTAGATGTCAAATCTGTTTTTAAATACTGATAGATATATAACTCCATTAGAAACAGCAAAACTTTTAAATGTTACAACAACAACTCTCATTAATTGGGATAGAGAAGGAAAAATTGAATGTATCAGAACAAAAGGAGGACACAAAAGATTCTTATTATCTTACATCCTCAGAGAATTTGGAATTGCAAATTCTGAAAATACAAAACAAACTAAAAGAAGAATCTGTTACTGTAGAGTCTCAACTGCCTCGCAAAAAAAAGACTTGGAAACTCAAATCCAGTTCTTTAAACTCAATTATCCAGAATATGAAGTTGTTTCAGACGTTGGATCAGGAATTAATTTTAAGAGAAAAGGATTGTTATCCATTTTGGACTCTTCAGTCAGAGGAGATATCGAAGAAGTTGTGGTTACCCACAAAGACAGACTCTGTAGATTTGGTTTTGAGCTCATTGAAAGAGTC
>Ga0214923_10007232_pt1 | contig 12179 bp, 9 predicted proteins | sample LL1510_MetaG_FD_177993 | JGI IMG/M metagenome (GOLD analysis project Ga0214923, IMG submission 177993) | Freshwater microbial communities from Lake Lanier, Atlanta, Georgia, United States - LL-1510 | ecosystem: Environmental > Aquatic > Freshwater > Lake | place: USA: Georgia | collected 2015-10-15
TGGTGAAATACCACCTGGTGAAACACATAATGGTATTGACAGAATTGATAATAATATTGGTTATACATTAGAAAATATAGTGACATGTTGTACAATGTGTAATATGTTGAAAGGGTGTCTTAATATTGATGTATTTTTATTACGAATAGAACATATTTTAACATACAGAAAAATTATTAATGGTAATACATATAATAATATATATCCAACATCAAATAGTAGTTGTTATAGTGGTTATAAAAAAAAAGCAAAAAAACAAAAATTAATGTTTGAATTAACAATTGATGAATTTTATACACTTATTAATGGTACTTGCTATTTATGTGGTATAGAGTCATCAAGTATTCATAATAATGGTATTGACAGAATCATACCAGCAAAAGGTTATGTATTAGACAATTGCGCAAGTTGCTGTTGTGAATGTAATTTTTTGAAATCTGCTTATAATATAGAAATTCTATTTAAAAAATTTAAAGAAATATATGAAAATAAAAAAGATGCTATTAGTATATTGTATAATAAACAGTTAATTATTAGAAAAAATATTGGTTTCTATTTCAATAAAAATAAAAATCTTTTTGATTATTTTTATAATTTAGAATGTCTTGATTATGGTGAATGGAATTTTATATATGATGAAATTAATAAAGTTTTTGAGTTTACTAAAAAAAATAGTGTAATTAATACTAATATTACAAAAAAACAGAACATAACACTTACTCGCAAATGCTATAATTTTGAATACATGATAATAAGCCAAGCAAGAAAAACATCATTGATTTATGATGTGGAAAAAATATTTGAAAATAATAAAAATATTGTAATAACATATGATTCAGACATTATAATAAAATTTGATTTTAATTCACCCATTATTAACATAACATTATTAATAAATGATAATAAAATAAATAGTATTAAAATATGTAATAATATATCTGACAATATTAAAAATAATTTCTGTGATAATAATAAAAAATGTATTGACTGTTTGAATATTCACAATATTATTCACAATATTATTCAAAATGAGAATGTATATATTAATGCTATTATGCAAGGTATGAGACACATTGAACGAAAACAAAAAAATAAAAATGAAAAAATAAAAGTAGATAGAAGACAGCAAATTATTAATAAAGCCAAAAAATTAATTGAAAATAATGCAAAAAATTAATTACTTTTATAATAATTATCAGGTTTATATTTTTTACAACGAATACATCTAGAAAGTAAATTAATTTTTTTCTTTTGTATATCCATTATTTATAAGTTTTTGATAATATTCATAATATATATCAGAATATATTCTTTTATATAAAATTTTTATAAATTAAACAACATCTTTATTACTAACACCAACAAAAAATTTAGTATATGTCATTTTTATTATAAAATAATAATTATATTTTCTTATAATTTTATATATACACATCAATAAATCCCACATATTATTTTTTATTATATCACCATTAATTATGAACAACAATGGATATATTTATTGTTTCAGCAATCCTATATACAAAAAAAATATTTATAAAATTTGTTATTCTAAAACAAATTTAATATCTGACAAAAATTTTGTTAATGATTTTACTATTGAATTTTACAAGAAAGTTGATGATTATGATTTAACAATAAAAAAAATTAAAGAATTTTTTGAGTATTTTTCTATTTCTTCAGCTAATTTATATAAAATAAATATTCACAATATTAAAGTTATTTTTGATTCATTTTCTGGTTCTTATTGTGATAATATTATTACAAATATAGAAATTACTGATGATATAGAATCAATAATACAAATAACAGAACCAACAGAAACCACAAAACTTATAGATTATGATTTAAAAAATAATATAGAAAATTTAGAAAATATAATTAAAGAAAATAATTATACAATTAATAATGAAGAAAATAAAAAAATATGGTGTTGTTTTCTTTAAATCATGTTATTATAAACATCAATAAGTTCATTAATTTGTAAAAAAGGATGTTGTTTTGCAATTTTTGAAATAATATTCAATCCTTCATCAATATTTTTGTGTGTTGAAATCAAATTCATTCCATAAAATAAATCAAAAATTTTTTCATTAGATATATTATATTTATCACTATCAAAAATAAAATTTTTGTTCTTTTTGAGATAATTTTTGTCTTTTCCACACATAAACCATTGAATATAAAAATATTTGTCTGTATAATTTTCTAATTTAAATAATTTTTTATAATTATCTAAATCAAAATTACTTGGTATTTCAAAATCATATGGAATATCAATTATATTTTTTTCTAATTTATCTAACCAATATTTATAAATTTCATCTTCATCTTTTAATTCTAATCCATATGTTTCTATATAAAATTTATAATTAAAATATTTTTTGTTGTAATTAACAAAAATTAATTTACAAAAATTAAACCAAGTATATTGTGAATAATCATTTTTGTCTGTAATATTATTTTTTAATTTTTCTATAATATTATTATCCATTATCATAATATTATTATTACACATATAAGCTGATGAAATTAAATTAGAACTTATAATATTTAAATAACTTGAATTAAAATAATGTGGTAATTTTGAATAATTAATTTCTTCAACAAATGAAGAACATAAATTATTTCCATACAAATTAAATTTTAAATCATTCTCAACACAATATTTTTCTATTTCCAAAACCAAATTTTTGTTATTATGATTATAATATAAACTTACATCTGAAAAATATTTTTTATCAATACTTTTAATTTCTTCTGTATTATATTTTCTAAATAATAATTCATCGTATCCAAAAATAAAATCCTCATATTTTATAACATAATTAAAATAAGTTAATCTTTCTAAATTATTAATTTTTTCATATTCATAAATTATATAATAAATATTTGGAAATTTTTCTTTTATTTTTAATATTACGTCATTTGGTATATCATATAACCACCATAAAATAATATCGGGTTGTTCTTTATTAATACATTCTACAAAATGTTCTATTATATTACTTTTTTTTGTTGTTGTATCATAATAATTCATATATAATGGATAATTACAAACATCCCATTTATATATATTTTTAAAATTATTTGAGATTGCTAATAAATATTCTTTCAATTCATAAAATGAAATTATCATTATTTTTTTCATTATATTATTATTACTAACAAATATTTAAACCAATTAAATACCCATCTCCTCCACTTCCCTGTGTAGCATTTGGCATTGCGCCTCCTCCTCCAGAACCAAAAAAACCATCTCCACCATTTGGTCTTCCTACAATTCCACCTAAACCACCAATACCAGTTTGTCCTTGGATTGAGCCACCATTACCAGTTTTTCCAGTTATACTTGGAAGAGCTATACATCCATCATCACCATTACCTTTATTATCATGACAACATCCACCTGAAATTAACGATTTAAATCTCATATTACCTAAATGAGTATTTTTTGAAATATGATGATTTGTAATAATAATACCCTCTTTACCTCCAGAAACTAAAATACTAAGTATTAATTTATTATGTTTATCATATGTGCCTAATGTAGTATTGTCACCATTGCCAGAAACTCCGCCTTTACCAATATTAATTATCCAATAATCATCTTTATTAACTTCAATGTATTGAGAATAATATTGACCTGCTCCACCACCACCTGCATAAATTATAATATCACCATGAATATAACTAACACCTCCAGCTCCACCACCACCCATCATTTGAAGTAAAATTGTTTGTTTCTTTATAAAATTTTTTCTATATAAACCATTTTGTGTATAACAAAAAGTATTTTCATTATTATGTGGATTACAAGACCCTCCTGTATGTGATGTATTTTTTATAACATTTTTTATTATTAAACTTAAATTATTTATTCGGTGTGATGTTAGTCTATCAGAATTATCAATAAGCTGTGATACAATTGGTATAAGCTTTTTTTCATTCATTAATTTTTTTCTTTTTTTACATTCTTTTTCTTTAATTAAATATTTGTATAATTCTGTTATATTTTTCTTATTTTTACATACATTCATTTATATAATTTATTTGTATATTAATTATATTTAAAATTTACTGTAAATAATTTATTTTTACTTATATTGAATAATAAAATATATTCCTCATTTAAAGAAAAGTAGTAAAAGTCATTATTATATAATAAATAATTAAAAGAATACAAAAAAATTGAAAAAAAAAATATTAATTATTATTTAATTACAATCATAAAAAATGTTTTTACAATTAGCTGATGATTTTACTCATATTGCTCATGAAGCAAAAGTTATTGAAGAATGGAAAAAAGAAGAAATTTATAAAATTATTATGAAGAAAAATGAGAAAAAATTTAATTTTGTTGATGGTCCACCATTTCCATCTTCAGACAGCCTTCATTTTGGACATTTACTAATTGGATATTCTAAAAATACTGTTTTAAATTACAAACAAATGAATAATTATACTTGTAGTAATTTATTAGGATATGATTGTCATGGATTACCAATTGAAACAGTAGCAAATAAACAATTGGGAATATATACTAAAAAAGAAATAGAAAATTATGGAATTGAAAATTATAATAATACTTGTAAAAAAATGATTAATTCATTTACTAATTCGTGGCAACCAATTTATGAAAGAATTGGAAGAATGGCAAATTTTGACAATACATACAAAACAATGGATAAAAATTTTATGGAAAGTGTTTGGTGGTGTTTTTCACAAATTTATAATAAAAATTTAATTCATAATGGTTTTCAAGTAATGCCATATTCAAATGCTTGTAATTCTCCTTTATCAAATTTTGAAGCTGGACAAAATTATAAAGATATTGAAACAAAATCAATATATGTATTATTTAAATTGAAAAATTATACAGAAACTTATATTGTTGCTTGGACTACAACTCCTTGGACGTTATTTTCTAATGTATCATTATGTGTTAATTATAAAAGTCAATATTTATGGATAGAACATAAAGATAAAACATATATTTGTGCAAAAGATTTGATTGACAATCTAGAATTAAAAGATTATAAAATTGTAAAAACATGTATTGGTAATGAATTATTAAATGAAGAATATGAACCATTATTTGAATATATGAAAAATATTAATTACAAAATTATAACAGACAAAGAATTAAATTATGTAGATACAACAAAAACAAATGTAGGTTCTGGAATAGTTCATATTGCACCATATTATGGAGAAGATGATTATCGTGTTTCTTTTCAAAATAATATTATTAATAATTTAGAAAGTAGTAATTTTATAGATGAAAATGGTATATTTATTGAAGAAATTAAAGAAGTTGCAAATAAATTATGTACTGATAAAGAAACAAATGATATAATTATTAAACAATTAAAAATAAAAAATTTATTGTTAAAAACTCAAATTTACAAACATTCATATCCATTTTGTTATCGTACTGATACACCATTAATTTACAAAGTCACATTAAGTTATTTTTTAAAAGTGCCAGAAATAAAAAATGATTTAATTAAAAATAATGATAAAATTAAATGGTTTCCACAACATATTGGAAATAAAAGATTTAAAAATTGGTTAGAAAATTCAAGAGATTGGTGTATTTCAAGAAACAGATTTTTTGGAACTCCATTGCCATTATGGGTTTCTGATGATAAACAAGAAACTTTGTGTATTTCAAGTATTGAAGAATTATTAAAATTGGCAAAAATAGAAAATATTTTAGATTTACATAAAGAAAATATTGACAATATTGAAATAATAAGTCCAAAAACTGGAAAAATATTAAAAAATGTTAAACTTGTTTTAGATTGTTGGTTTGAAAGTGGATGTGTTCCAATGGCACAAATACATTATCCTTTTGAAAATAATTTAAATTATTTTGATGACAAAGAATATTTATGTGATTTTATTTGTGAAGGGATTGACCAAACAAGAGGATGGTTTTACACATTGTTAGTAATTTCAACAGCAATATTTAACAAACCTGCCTTTAAAGAAGTAATTTGTGCAGGTTTGATTCTTGATGAAAAAGGTTTAAAATTATCAAAAAAATATGGCAATTTTAAAAATCCTATGGATATTTTAAATAAATATGGAGCAGATATGACAAGATTATATTTATTAAGTTCCCCTGCATTTATTGGTGAAAGTTTATTATTCAAAGAAAGTAATATTTCTCAATATACACAAAAATTTATTCCATATATTAATGCCATTAAATTATTTTTCACAATGAATAATAATAATGTTGAAAAAAATAATATTTTGAACACAGATTTATGGTTATTATGTGTAAATATAATGGATAAATGGATTATAAGTTCATTAAGTAATTTAATAAAAAATGTAAAAGAATATATGGAAAATTATAGATTAGATAAAGTTATTTCTTTTCTTTTAGAGTTTATAGATGATATAACAAATTGGTATATTAAATTTAATAGAGATAGATTACATAATAAAATATCAGTTGAAGAAACAAATATGTCTCTTTCTGTATTATATATTGTGTTAATTACATATACAAAATTATTAGCTCCTTTTACACCATTTTTAAGTCATTATATATATAATCATCTCAAAATACTTAGCAATTTTGAAAATAAAAATAAAAGTGTTCTTTGTTGCAATTATCCAAATGAAATTGATTTTAATTATGATGAAAATGCTATAAATAATTTTAATGATTTCAAAATTGTTATTAAACAAATGCGAATATTAAGGCAAGATATTAGAACAAACAAAATCCCTATTTATAAAGCAACAATATATAATGATTCAAATGAATTTATTAATTCAATAAAAATATTTGAAGAATATATTAAAAATGAAGTTAATGCTTTAGAAATTAAATATGATAATTTAAATAACAATTTGGCATATAAAATTACTGGAAATGACATAAGTTTAGGTAAAAAATTTAAAAGTGATGCCAAAAAAATAAAATTGTTATTAGAAAAATTAAATGAAGAAACAATTATTGAAATTTATAAAAATAAAAATTATTTGCTTGATAATTTATATTTATTAACAGAACAAGATTATAATATTGAAAAAATTCCAAAAATATTAAAAGATATTGTATGTAAAATTGAAGGTAATTTAATGATTTCAATTGATAAAAGTTATACAGAAGAATTACACAATATATATCAAACAAGAGAATTAATAAGTGCTATACAAAAACAAAGAAAAGATACAGGATTAAAACCATGGAATAAAATATTAGTAAATATAAAATCAACTGAAAAGTTTATAAATGTATTTAAGAATAATTTTAATTATTTAGAAGAAAAGATATTGAATAAAATTGTGTTTAATGAAATTAATGATAAAATTATATTTACACAAAATAAATATAATATTGTGTATTTTGATAATACAGAAGAAATTATAGATTTTATGTTTTTTTTATTATAATATAATATATTATGGATTGGAGTATATTTATGCAAACAACAATAATTTATTTATTTGTAGTTGGAGTTATTATACTTACATATTATTTAATTACATTAAAGCCATCAGAAGAACATTATAACGGTGCTTTACAATCATTATATTCAAATCGTGGATTACAAGATACATATTTGACAAATACTGATCCTTATGATATGTTAATACAAGATTATATGCCTTGGGATTTACCAACTAGACAATTAAATAGGATTATATTTTATCCAATTTCATATAATGGAACATACCTAAATAAATATTATCCATTCTAAAATAATTATTATTCAGCTAACAAATAAAAATTAATATAAAATAATGTTATTTAATACTATAACAATGAGTAATAATTGCGTGAGTGTTATTGTTAATTGGTTTAAAAAAATATTTAATAAAAATGAAACAAAAGACAATATTATTGAAAACAATATAATTATTGAAGAAAAAAAAAATATTCATGATATTGAAAATCAACTTGAACCATCACCATTTAACCATTTATCAAATGAAACTAATAATTTTGATGAACTAATGTTTGATATTAATTTTATTACTGAGTATGATATGATTTATCATAATATAAATGTAATAAAAAATGTTAAAGAAAATGATAAATTAGTTGTTAGAAATAATAATAAATTATACATTGATAATACAAATATTTTACCTTTAAGAAGATATATTAATGGCGATAATCGTTATAAAACAATCGAGTGTTTAAATAATACGATTCAAAAAGCAACTAAAAATAATAGTGTTATTAGTTTTTTTGATGAAAATGTTATTATTGGATTGAATAATTTAATGATTACATATAAAAATGATGAAAATATTATGATACAAATAATTAATTTAATTAATTTAGTAAAAAAATATCAATAATTATTTCTTAATAAAAAAATTAGAAATCATATTATTAACAACAAATAATGACATTTCTAAATCTGTTTTAGATATTGAAATAAAAGGATTAAATTCAACAATATCCATTGTTTTAGCATCAAAATGTTTTATAATTTGTATAGCATCATTTAAATTTAAACCATTTGAAACACTTGTTCCTGTATTTGGCATTATTACAGGGTCAAGAGCATCAACATCAAAACTAATATGAATATTATCATTTTCTGTTTTCTCTTTTATTTGTTTAATAATATTTGTAATACCATATGTTTTCACATCTTGTGATGTATAATAATTTATATTTAATTTTTTTAGAATATTAAATTCTTCTAACTCAACATCTCTTAAACCAATATAATGTATTTGTTTTGGAGTTAAATAATTTTCAAAATTAACATATTTAAATTTAGACAAACCTAATAAAAAAGCAACTGGCATACCGTGAATATTTCCTGAGTTTGATGTTTCTGGTGTATTTATGTCAGAATGAGCATCAACCCAAATTACAGACATTTTTTTATTTTCTTTTACATAATTATCATTGATAGCACTAATAGTACTAACAGCAATACTATGGTCGCCACCAATTGTAATTAATTTATTATTATTATTTATTTTTATTAAATTATATAAATTTTGGTAATTTTCAAAATTATTAATCATAATATTTTTTTGTGTATTGAAAAATAATGGAGATAAATTAACACCTTTCTTTTTTTGTCCTAACATACAAGCAACGCCAATAATATTTTTCATTTATATAATGTATTATTTTTTTGTGTTTATGTAATGTATTATTTAGATTGTTTAAAAAATCTTATATTACAGTAATTCTTTTATACCAATATTTTTAGTAATATATTTATATGTATTATTATTTTTTATTATTTAAATTTTATTGAATAATAAAAAAGTTTTTTTTTATAAAATAAGTGTGAACAAGTGCAAAGAGACATATTTATACTTGTTCACACTTATTTTCTTCCCCCCAAATATGTGGATTTACCTTACACACTTGGCCTTTTGGCAATGTGCAAAGAACACTTGGGCATTTTGTGCAGTGAGAACACTCTGCTAGTGGCCCACACACCAGAGCTCTACACGTGGGTAGATGATACGTAGTTGGAAAAATGCCGTTTCCAACCAAAACTGCAGTTTTTTCTGACTCCTTTGGGACTGGTAGCCAATCACCATTACATCGGCACAACACTATACCATACTGTAGAAAGTATGGCTGACAATTCTTACACTCCTTTGTATCAAAGTCCCGTTCGCAGGTTATGCAATGTTTGAGGCACTCACACCCTCCTAAGTATTGTATGTTTTCTATTTTATAATCACTAGAAGCCGCCATTTTTCTTTAGGTCAAATATAAAGTTTTTTAATGAGATTTATAATAATATTGTTTTTTCAATTTTTATAATAATTCATTTATAAATCTTTTTTTAAAAGTTTCATAGTTTAATCTTATTTTATAATCATTATATAAAGAATCAATAACTTTTAATATTACTTCTTTATTACTAACTTCAATAATTTTATTTGCCAAGTCATTTGTATCAAAATAAGCTGAACCATATAAAGGATCACTATTGTCAATCATTTCTTTAAAATTACAATCAATAATCCATCCATTTATATTATCAATAATAATTTCATTATGAGGAGGAGTATTTAAAGTAATAACAGGAGTTCCTAAATTAATACTCTCATAAAATCCTAATCCAAGACCTTCATGTTTTGATACTTGAATATTAATATGATGTGTCAAATATAAAGTTTTTATTTCTTCATATGACAAATGTTCTTCAATAATAGTAATATTAAAGTTATTTTTATATTCATTTAATTTATTAACCAGATTAATTTCTAAATCATTTGTTTTTTGTATAGTAATTGTTAAATAAATATTTTTATTTAATTCATATGCTTGTTTAAAAGAAGCGCATACATCTAGTAGGTTTTTTCGTGAAAAAGCATTCATACCGCCAATAAATAAAAATTTTATAATATTATTTTCAAAAATTTTTTCTTGAACAAGATGGGAATTTTCAATACCATAACCAATGTATTTTGATTTTATGTTTTTTTTATTAAAAATATTGAAACATAATTTATTATTTGCTAATATTTTGTAAAAATAATTATGTTTAAATATTTCATCTTTTCTAACAATTTCAATATTTGGAATTCCATAACACAAAATATTATTATTTTTCAATAATAAAGCAATTTCAAAAATTCTAAACCAACACGTTTCAGGAATTATGAATTTACCAATATTATATTTATCACAAAAATTTAATATTTCAATATCAGTAACTTGTTCTCGATTATTTTCTGAATAATAAATGTCATCAATTTTCCATTCAGCATTATTTTTTGAATTTATATTTAAATAAGATTTATAAGAAAAAATATAAACATTAAATAAGTTAGTATTTTTTAAAATATTATAATAATTTCTTGATTGTATTCCTAAACCTTGGTCGTACCAAGGACAAAAAATTGCTATATTATAATTTTTGCTATTTATTAAAGTTTTTTTTATTACATTTGAAAATTGTTTTTTAGCAATATTTTCAGAAAAAAATTTATAGCGTTCTAACATTAATTTTGATACAGTTTCATAATAATCTTCATTATTTAATAAAAAATTAATTTCTTTTTCCCAATCTTGATGATTATTTATTGATAATATTGGTGTTGTATTTCCTAATAAATATTTAATATTTCCCTTATGAGTAGATAAAACAGGGATACCATTCATCATTGCTTCATTGACAACACGACAAAATGTTTCATCAACTATTGAAGGAGCCAATAATATTTTAGTTAATTTATAAATTTCTTTAATATTATCCATTCTTTCTAAATATTTATTATCTGGATTTTTTAACATTTCTTTTTGTATTTCTAAATCTAGTTTTTGAGAGCCATTTTCTGTTTTAATACATAAAAAATTTTTTTCATTATTATTTTTTACAAGATTGAAAAATAATTCTCCACCTTTTAATTTATGTATATTAATCATAGTAATATATTTTCTATTTTGTATCCATTCTTTTTTGTCTATTAAATATCTTTCAACAGATGACGATGGATAAATTATATCTTGTATATTAATATTACATATTTTATTGAAACATTCTTTTACAAATGGTGATGCTGTATATAAAACACATTGATTACTATTTAATAATATTTTTAAATCATCACTAATTTTATGTAATTTTTTATTTTGTAAAATTTCAGAATTGTAAGTAATTGGATTTAAATCTATACCACCATTCCAAAAATGAAAACCACTAAAAAATGGAATTTTTAAAAAATTAGCTACTTGATAAAAATCATTTCTTAAATTTCCTTGATGATGAATAATGTGTGGTTTTAATAATTTTATCCATATTTGTAAGCTTTCTTTATTGAAACCATTTGGAATATTAATAATTGTTCCATATTTATGTTTTGTAATTTTTAATTCTTTGAATAGTTTATTATAACTATTAGAAAAAGAAATCCAATATGATTTCATTCCTAATGAAAAAGCATATTCCATTGTATCATACATAAATTCTTCACCTCCGCCAAAAGGATAACTCCATAAAGTTGTTATTAGATAAATTTTATTAGTAAAAATACTATTCATATATTATATTATGAATATATTAATTATAAAAACAATTTTTGCCAAAGATAAAAATTTTATTGATGTAAATATTACAAGTATAAAATCTTTTTTAAATTATATTAGTGATAATAAAAATAAAATTACTTTTAAATTATTTGGTTGGATTTATAATAATGAAGATAATTTTCTTAAA
>Ga0214923_10007233_pt1 | contig 12178 bp, 7 predicted proteins | sample LL1510_MetaG_FD_177993 | JGI IMG/M metagenome (GOLD analysis project Ga0214923, IMG submission 177993) | Freshwater microbial communities from Lake Lanier, Atlanta, Georgia, United States - LL-1510 | ecosystem: Environmental > Aquatic > Freshwater > Lake | place: USA: Georgia | collected 2015-10-15
ATTACAAACAATAATATTACAAACAATAATATTACAAAAAATATAAAATATAATAAATTCATATTTTATATTTTTAAATTAGAGAGATTTATTCTGTTTCAACACACATAATTGAACTAGATGAGCCTTTTGACTTATTACTTAGTTTTTTATTCTCAACACAACCTCTCATATGTGCAGACTTAGATTGCTGATTTTTACCCGTAAATCCGCAAAACTCACATACAAATTTACTTGATGATAGTGCATATTTTGACGCTAAATATGATTCAAGACTAGGAATAGTAAAATCTTCAATTTGCTTCACTAATGTTTGAATGAAATCCTTAGCCATCTTAATTGTTTTATTCTTTTTTGAGAGAAAATTCTGATATTCTGCATTTATATGATCTGTGACCTCCTTAGATATTGTATTCATGTCCTCTTCCGAACAAGTGTCACTGTCTAATAATTTTAGCGTATTATGAAAAGCATCAATCACATCCACTGCTATTTTAATCTTTTCCGGGTCATTATTTGCACAATGAACGTATACTAACACATTACCATCATGAACATTAATCTCATAATTATCTTTTGTTGTTATTGTCGTATTTTGTGAGAGAAATAATCCACAACATTTTTGTAATTCAATATCTCTCATAAATTTTTTTACCTCTTCTTGAATGACAGGTCTACTCCATTCCTTATTTTCTACTAAAATCTTCGGTTTATTATGTCTAATCAACATAATATCGCATGTTTCTTTTGTTTGTCCTACTGAATAAATTTCAGCACTTGGGTACATGTCTTTTAAAGTATTTAAAACCAAGTTCTCTGATAGCTTGCCTTTATTACTAGAATTCTCAAATCTATTTAATAAATTATTAAGTTTATCATTTTGATTTGAGAGAATTTCTTTATTAGACCTCGATATTTCATTAATATTTAGTAACTTATTATCAAAAATATTTGTAAATTTATCTATTGCACTATCCACAATTGCACATTGTTGCTCCTTTAACTTAGCACGTAAAACCGGCTCCACCTTTTCCATCATGCTTATTGACATACTTGTTTTTATTTCTTCGTTCATTGTAGTCTTTAACTCGGTCATATATTTTGAGAGATTAAATTGACTAACTTCCTGACTTCGTTCAAATTTAGTATTCATAGTTTTCAAATTATCTAAAATTTCTAATACTGTGCTATTTGTTAATGTTTTATTCATAGATTCTTGAAGAGTTTCCATTATGTCTATAAATTTTAATAATGTAATTTCCACATCCATTTCAGGTCGTTGCTCGAAAAAAGAGAGAATCTTGCTATTGCTAATTGTAAACGGTTTCATAATATACTATAATTTATAGTATACACTTTAAATCGTTTTCGCAAATTAAGTTCTTATTTAAAAACTTAAATTGCAAAAATTATTTAAATAGTTAATATTATAATTAATTATATAAATATGGAGAGAACACAATTTCACCAAGTCATATGCTCTATTATCGAAAATCATTGCTATGATTATTTTGAACATGATATGGAATATATTATAGAATGTATGATTAATGATCCTGATTTTGAGTTATCCGATGAATATAAAGTCAGCGATGACTATTATAATAATAGAAATGCAGCCTTAAAAATTATGATTGAATGTAATGAAACGCATTTTGACGATTATACTAAATATTTATTTGATGGCAATCGTTATAAAATTTCATTGCCAACAAATAAAGACGAATTATTGGATTTATTCCAATTCTGTAAAGATAAAGATTGCGAAATTTTTCATTCCATACCAAATAACCTTATAAAATGTTACGGCAGTTATGTAATAAATAAATTTTACGGAAATTCGTGGATTATTAGCAAATTACATCAATTTTCTGATGATAATGAGAATTACTCTAAAAATACTCTCATAAAACTATTTCCACTTTATTTTACAAAATTTCTTCAAAATTACAATGCAAAAAAAATTTCTAATATAAAACAAGTGAGAAACGATTATATTAATTATTTTTTCAGTGAAATTAGCAAATCTAAACTATGTAAACCAATATCCGGCATTGAATACATCAAAATTATAGAATATCTAGAAACTATGAAAATTATAAAAACAAATAATTTATTAATTAATATAGATAATATTCAATCTATTTATCTTAGAAATATTGCTGAAAACCTTTACAATAGAGAATGGTTTCTAAAGCGTATAAAAGCTCGTGCTTTAGAAATTATTCTCCAAAATCCAATAATCCAATTTCGTTATAGAGACCGTTGTCCTTGTAAAACAATATGCACAGGAATTCTCTAATTAAAATATTTTGTAAATATTTTATAACTATTTGAGAGATTAGTATTCAACAATAATATAACTCTATTATAAAATGGACAAACGCTTATATTTAGTAATTCCGTTTTTTGCTGTTAATGGTGTAGCTCTGTTGTTCCCAATTTCTAAAACAAGCGGACAAAAAGTGTGGTTTAGACCCCCTCCCTATGTTTTTGCGATTGTGTGGCCGTTATTATTGTTATTAATTGGTTATTCATGGTATTTAAGACCCAAACTTTCTTATTATTACGCATTTTTAACACTCCTTCTCTCTACTTGGTCTATCTTCTGGGCTTATTCTAAGCTTTATGCGCTGTTTAACATCATTTGCACACTATTTTTTACATTATACTTAATCTTTTTAAAATACTCTAAAAAATCCTCTTACTTATTAATCCCTCTCTTTTTATGGTTGTCCTTTGCAACTGTTCTCAACTTTTATAGTATTTGATAATTTATACTTTTAATACTTTCTCTCAAATAAAGTATTAAAAATGAATACAACTTAGCATTTAAATCAGTGTTTCCGCCTTACTTGTTTATTTTTTCTTGTCCTTATTTTCTTAGGCTTGCGCCTAGTATTGCGCCTAGTCTTTTTATTTTTGCGCGATTTATGTTTTTTTTTATTTATACCACTATACCCACCACTAGGAGTACTAGGAGGAGTACCAGGAGAAGTACTAGGAGCAGGACTAGCAGGAGTAGCAGGATAAGCAGGAGTAGCAGTAGCAGTAGCAGGAGTACTAGGAGCAGGATTAGCAGGATTAGCATCACCCATTTGAGTATCAATTCTGAAAACATAATCTGTTCTTACTACTCGTGATTCAATTTCAGCTTGTTCTTCCTCAGTAACTTTATCTCCAGGTAAGAGAGCACATATTTCATTATGTAAATTGCCTATAACAATCTTTACTCCATAAGATTTATTTTTTATATCTTCATCAATAGGAATTTTATAAGTAATATAAAAATCATTTAATATTTTGTCATTATTTATATTTTTACTTACTAGCGTATCATATATTAAACGAATCAGTTCATTAGGCGATATATCTTTCAACTCCGTAAATCTATTAACTATTTGCGTTGCAACATACCAAATAAAATTTTCTTGAGACATATCACTTATTTCTAGATGAGCCTCTTTCATTCGTTCTTCAACTTCATCACTATCACTCATTTCTACAGGTTGTACACTTTCCACCCATAAATAATTTCTTAGGTCATTGTCTTCGATTACTTCTATAAATTCTTCAACAAATTGTTGAGCAAATTTTTGATCTAATTGGTGGTCATTAGCAAATTGTGTAGCAATTTGTTTAGTTAATTGTTTAGCTAATTGTATAGCTGATTGTGGGTCATAACTAACTGCTAGAGCTAATTCTTTATTAGTATAATATTGTTCAGCAAATATTTGAGCAAATTTTAGAGCTAATTCTTTTGAAGCAAATTGTTCAGCAAATTCTAGAGCAAATTGCTGTTCAGGGTTAAGAGGAAATTGTTCTCGACGAGCAAAATGTCGAGCAAAGTATATATCAAATTGTTCAGCAAATTGTTCAGGAAATTTATCAACAAATTTATCAACAAATTGTTTAGCAAATTCTGGAGTAAATTGTTGAACAATTTGTTCAACAATTTGTTGATAAATTTGTTGAGCAATTTGTTTAGTAAAATGTTTAGCAAATTGTGGATACCTAACAAATTTTTGAGTTGATTTTTGAGTTGATTCTTGAACGAATTTTTCAGCAAATACTACAGCAAATTGTTCAGCAAATGAGATAGGAAATTGTTGAGCAAATGGTGGAACAAATGTTTGAGGAAGTTCTCTATCAATAAATTGACCAAATTTTTGAGCAAATTCTAGAGCAAAGTCTTGAGCAAATTGTTGTTCAACAGCAACTGGTGGAGCAACAATTTGCTCAACAGCAACTGGTGGAGCAACAATTTGCTCAACAGCAACTGGTGGAGCAACTAGGTTCTTACTTGATCTTAAAGTCATAGGTGATTGAATTTCGTATGTCTTAGGTGGATTTTTTTTGGGTGGATTTTTTTTGGGTTTGAAATTGAAGGAAGTAAGTAATGGAATTTCTAATTTTAAGGTAGTTAAACTTGATGATAAAGTTGATGATGGAGCTTTGAGTTTGCGTTTGGGTTTGGGTTTTACTCCTCCTGTCATAACTTTATTTCTCAAATTTATCATTTTTCTACGTTTTTTACTAACATTTTTTGTATTATTATCATTACCTTGTGTATTAAATTTTAAATGCTTCTTAGTTACTTGTAAGTCTATTCCTCTTGTACCACCTTGTTGTGATGGATTTTTTGGTAAATCTGAAATTAATATTCTATATAAATCTTTCAAATCTGTACCAATAACATCTGTTCCTCTGGCTCCTATTGTATAAGGAGAAACTATTTCAGTAGTTTCATCACCATCGTCATCTTCATCGTCATCGTCATCTTCATCGTCATCGTCATCTTCATCGTCATCTTCATCTTCAGCTCTAATTATTAAAAAATACGGAATCTGTATATGGAACATATTCGCACGTACAATATAAATATAGCTAATACTTTCATACTCTCTTAGTGATGCAATATGACTCAATAAACTATTTATACCTTTTATTTGCTCTCTCAAGTCTGCTGTTGCAACAGGAGCAGGAGGAGGAGGAGCAGGAGCACCTGCGGGAAGAGAAACACCCGATGAAGAAGAAGGAGCATCCGATGAAGAAAGAGAAACACCCGATGAAGAAGAAGGAGCATCCGATGAAGAAGAAGGAGCATCCGATGAAGAAGAAGGAGCATCCGATGAAGAAGGAGATGTTTTACAATTACTTTGTAAAATTTCTATAAATTTGTATATGGATTTTTCTAGTTTTCCTATAGGTGTAGGTGTAGTTGTAACTACAAATATGCTAGATGTTGAACTACTTTGTGGCGAAAACATTTGTGTTATTTTACTCTCTATAATAGTCTTGTCAGAAAAAAAATTTTCAAAATCAGTTAGTTCACAATAACTGTGCTTTGTTTCTTCTAAAATAAAAGTTTCAAGAGCTATTGCTTTTTGTTTTAAGTTACCTGCTATAATACCTATATCTTGTATAGATAGGCAGGGTAAATTATTACTACCTTGCACACACATATTAAGTAACTCTTTATAGCAACTATTCAATACTATTAGACGACATGTTTGTCTAGTTATTTTAATTATTAATGACTCAATATTCATAATGATAGCAGCTATTACATTATCGTTATCTGTATTCTCATCTGCATTACCAGGAATATACTTACAACCGCTCGCAAATCTACTCAAGTATATTTTTTTATGTCTTATTTTTGCAGGTGCAGGTGCAGACGTGGATGCTGATGCTACCTCAGTTTTTATTCTGCCTTTATCTGGTATAAATACAGAAAACTGTTGCAATATACGCTTAGCTTGTTTATTGTCTTGTTTTTTTTCTACTTCGGTTTTTCCTGCTCTTTTTAGTTTACATAGTCCAAATCTAATCTTACATAAATAATCTAAAATCACAAAATTATGGGTTAATATGTCATCATATAGATTTTTATTATAAGTTTCTATTTGTCTTTTTATATTATCATAACTCATTGGTGTGGGGCAGTTATAGTAATATTTTGCTCCTCCAGACTTAACACCTGCCCTAACACCTGTATATAGAACATGTTGTAAAAAAGCTCTAAGCCTTAGATATACTACATAATCAGTTGTAATAAGTATATAGGGTGAATTTGCTGCTTTTGTTGCTTCATCATGTTCATAGCAAATAGATGCTATAAGAAATAATAATATTTGTAAGTAATCACCTAATTCTTTGACTAGTAATAATAAATTGCTGTCATCAGAACCAGAATCTAATTTAATCTGTCTATTTTTTTTTTTATTTCCCTGTAAATATTTTGATATGTCTCCATTTTTTTGTGTAGAACTAGTGTTTCTAATATCTTCTTCATAACTGGATGAGTCAAAAATAAAACTAAATTTAGCAGTCGCATTAGCTACATTTGCAGTAGGATAAGTAATACCTAGTGTTGTTGTGCTCATTTTAAACCCCAAAGGTAACCCAACTCTTTCACAAAACTGTTGAGTAAATTCTACGCTAGTATTTTCTTCAGGACAAAATTCATTAATAATTCCTTTACTTGCTGTATCTAAAAAAGATCCTGTAGTGCCTACAATTGGTGGTGTTTTGGTAATAAACACGTTTTTTGCACCACTATCATAAAATTGTTTTTCAAAATCGCCTAATACTTGTGTAGCTTTTAAATTTCCATATGAGGCACTTTTTAATGGAATATCAAATTCAATCGCAGCTGCACTATATAGATTTATTGCACTTGAAAAATTAGTAAGCATTTGTTTAACTGAAGTATTTGTAGCTGTTCCAAAACATAGTTCAATAAATGATTTTATTATAAGAGTCGGGTTTCCGTCTATATCAAAATCTTTAAGTATATCACCTTCAAATACTTGTCGTGCCATAGCTATATCAAAAGGTAAAGGTTTTGGAGGAATTGAAGGATTATTAGGAGGATTATTAGAACGGGTAATTAGCAGGTTTTCACCTAGAGCAGCATCATAATCAACAGTTATTAAGTTCATTATTATATAATATATATTATAATGTTATATTATAATGAACTATTAATTTATTTTTTAAATTAATAAATAAACAATATTAAACTTTATATTTTCTAACTTTTCTAGATTTTCTAGATTTATTAGATTTTTTGGATTTATTAGATTTTTTGGATTTATTAGATTTTCTAGATTTTTGTTGGTTTCTTCGCATTGTTCTTGTTTTATTGGCTTTATTAGATTTTTTGTAATTCTTTGTCTTAATTTTCTTTTTATATGATTTTTTTTTGCCTCCATTATATTCTTTAAATGGAAAAATTGGAAGACCAAGAGTAAATTGCGGCCCAAAAACACCTGGTGGTCCTAGATTAGAAGCAAATGAAGCAACGGATGAAGCATGTGATTGAGCAACGGGTGAAGCATGTGATTGAGCAACTGGTGGAGCAACTGGTAGTCCAGAAACAAATGGTTCCTGTGGTAGATGAAATGGGCTAGCAAATACTGGTGGAGCAAGTGGAGTTATTTCAGGTAGATTTGCTAACATATCTCTGTTATAATTGTTATAATGATGATTTTTATCATCATGTTCATGTAGATCAAAAATATCAATATTTGGGTTTTTTTTGTTTTCAAAATAGATGTTTTGAGGAATTTCAGGAATTGGAAATGAACCTAACTCGAGTTCTTCTATTGTCATTGGAACACTACTGTCTTCTGTTATCATTGGAACACTACTGTCTTCTGTTGTCATTGGAACACTAGTAGAAGGTGATTCTTGTTCATTTACTGACATTATAATAATTTGAGCTCCAGGAGGATATTCTGGAAGCGTTGTTTCAAAAAGTTCACCTATTGACTCTGGTATGTCATCTGTATAATTCATCGTAGCAATTGGCATAGTAGGATTTCTACAATCTGCTCTTGTGGTTTTATAAGCCTCATTTATAGCAGTTAATAAATCTTTTGTATGAAATACAGAGTCTGCTGTTAGAATATAATGAATAATATCAGATAATAAACTTACAAGTAAGTTGTCATATAAAGTCATTATATTTTCCATACTTTCAAAACACATAGACAATTCTTCATAAGTCCGACGAGGTTTTCGCGAGGGATTCATATGAAATGCTGGAGCGTGATTTGCATCTAATTCTCCATTTAACCACTTTTCTATATACTTATTAATATTTTGTGTATAGTTTATTGTATGGAACATAAGGGCATCAGTTGAATCACGAAAACTAGCACCGTAAAATTTACTAGTAACAGAAACATTATGTTTTGTAGCTGCTTCATTATTATCCTTTATTTGCTTAAGACTACTTAAAAATTTTAGACATTTTTTATATTTATCTACTTTTTTACGATCAAGTAAATCTCTAACTTCAAGTAAATCTCTAACTAAATCAACATGTGGTTGTTGTATTAGTGAGGGATACATTTTATATACAGTAGCTACATCTAATTTTATTTTTTCAAACATTTCTTTATTACTCTGAATTGTTCTAATACAAGCCGTATTTATTTCTTTTTCATATTTTTTCATATCTGTTAGTTCTTGGTCTGATAGTGTATATTTATCATAACGATCACATAAGGTTGCTCCTTTGATTCTTCCTACACAAAATTGTTTCAAATCAGGCTTGAAAACTCCTCCCGATTGTGAACCAGCTCTTTGTTCTTCAGCTCTTTGTTCTTCAGCTCTTTGTACTTTAGCTCTTTGTTTTTTTTTTAAATGTTCCTCTGGCTCTTTATTAAGTGATAAAGTAAAATCAGAGTCGCTACCCAAAATTTCTCTGAAATTATTAAGATGATCTTTTCCCTCTGCAGTATTAAAACATTCATATATTCGTCTAGTTATTATAGGCATAGTATATTCTTCTGGATAGATTCTGCATAACGCTTCTAGTATTACTTTATTATATGCTAATAGTTCATTCTTAAGTAAATCGTTAAAAATACCACCATAGCTCTTAATAACATCATATATATTTATAATTAATTTTACAAAAAATGTAACTAAATTACCACCTGAAGCTGTAAAAACTATATGTGCTGGATGCTGAGAATTACCATCTCCACCATTTAAAATATTACAAAATGCAGAATAGAACCTTTGTAAAATAACACACTTATCACTATATTCTAATATATTAAATCGATGCGTTCGCTTACTTGTTTTATCATCTTTTGTATTATTTGTTATATGTTTAAGCTCATTTTTAGTTTTAAGAATTGGAAAACTAATACCATATTCTTGTACCATTATAGCATGTTCATATCCATGCAATGTCCCAGTAGTTTTAATACCTATATCTGCCATTTCTCCTTTAGGTATTTGTAATTTTCTTGATATATATCTATTATATGCCCGTTCTTGTGCTGTTATAGTCATATATTTATATAATATATTATATAATATATATTATATAAAGCAAACTTACAAATAAGTAACTAATTTTTAACTCTTATAAAAAAATTGAATTTATAGACTTATATTAATAAGTAATAATTTATAATTTATAATTTATAAGTAATAATTTATAAAGTAGAGAGATGGCATATTCAAGTGTTACTAAATTTATTGATTATATTAATAGCATTAGCGTTAATGAAAAAATTATTATAAATGCCTCCAATTCACGAGTTAAAAGCCTAATATGTATGCATAAACCTCAAATAAGTATTAATGATTATATTAAGCGGATTTTCAAAAGCGAAATTATTGATGTGCAAAATTATGATGCCATTATTTTACATACTGTAAATTTATTACATTATTTAAAAACAAAAGGAATATATTTAAATCCTTATTCCAGCCATAGAATTCTCTCTACACTAATAATGTTGTCAAGTAAAATAATTGAAGAATACCCACATTCAAATTGGTATTGGTCATTATTATGCGGAGTTAGCTTACAAGACATAAATATTATGGAGCGCTCAATGATGCACTTATTAGAACATAACTTACATATTGTAATATCACAAAAACAGGCATTAAATATTTATAAATCCATATATTAAAGTTCTTTAAGTCCTTTTAATAATATATAAAGTGTTTATTTTTTGGTTTTTAAAAGGGTGAAATTTTTCGAAAAAGGACATTTATAAATGTCCTATTTTATATTTGGAAAACACTTTATAAAAATTTTGTAAATTTGCATTTTAAAAGAGAGACCAGACCTTTATCATCACATTTTTTTGAAAAACACCTTATAAAAGTCCTTACGATAAAAAAAATATTATAAAAAAATCATTTAGGCATTTTTTTTGTAAGTATTTTATACTTACAAATGACTTACAAAATCTTGCAAAAAAATGCAAATATTTTTCGTTGTGAAACTTGTGACTTTGTTACAGGTAACAAATTTAATTATTTGAAACATTTGGACACTCGAAAACATAAAACACTTACAAAAACTGACACAAATCTTGCAAAAGATGCAACACCTAATTTCGTGTGTTTATGCGGTAAATCCTATAAACATAGACAGAGCTTATATGCGCATAAAAAAATATGTTTAAAAATGGATGTTGTTATTTGTGAAACAGCCTTAGAACATAGTAATGTTAATGAAAATAGTATTATAAACAATGTAAACAATGAAAACAATGAAAACAATGATTTTAAGGATTTAGTATGTAAAATGATGACAGAAAATAATGAAATTAAGGCTATGCTAATTAAAGAAAATCAAGAGTTGCGGTCACAAATAAAGGAGCTTATTCCAAAAGTAGGAAACAACAATACTATAACAAATAACAATATAAACAATAAATTCAATATTCAAATATTTTTAAATGAACAATGCAAAGATGCTATTAATATAAAGGATTTTATAGAGTCTATAAAAATTACCTTGCAACAGCTTGAGCAAATCCAAAATAAGGGTTTAGTGGAGGGACTAGCAACAGCCATTTTAGAAAATATTGGAAGGCTTAGTTTATATGAACGCCCAATACATTGCACAGACATTAAGAGAGAAACATTATATATTAAACACGACGATATATGGGAAAAAGACGAAACAAAGCAAAACATTAAAAAAGCGATTAAAGAATTATCTCACAAACCTTATAGCACACTAAAAGAGTGGTTAGACAATAATCCTAATTATATGGATGATGAAAATAAACAAAACTATTTTATACAAACCACACGTAGTTTAGGACAAAAGTGCGAATCTATTGACACAAAAGTAATAAAAAAAATATGTATTAACACATACATTAAAGATGATATGCTAATTAATTGATTGTAAAGAATAATAAAGAAAAAAAAACAAGTTCTATTTTTTAAGTTGAGAGATTGCTTACAACACAATTAGCTCAAAGCCCTCATCCACGCTTGGAGTTTCAAAGTGTTTTGTATACATGCTATATGCGATTTTTGGAACCTGATTTTCTGGGTCGCGCGTTTTATTGCGCTTATAAGACACATCCAAAGACGTAGACACGTGAACACACACAATCTTATAGTCATGCTTTCGCGCAAATCCTATGTATTCGTAACGCTTTTTGCACGAACTGTTTGTAGCATCAAACACGATTGACTTGCCTTCACTCACATAATCACCCGCTGCCTTAATCATTTTGGGAGAAGTTTTATAGACATCACCCTGAATTAGCACAAACCGCTCATCTTCACAAATCTTTTTTGCAACACTGCTTTTGCCCGACCCTGGATAACCAACCATAATGATGACCTGCTTGCAATCAGACAAGTTTAGCGCTGGAATTTCCACAGCATCCGTTTGTTGTGCTTGTTTAATAGCAAAGAACTCCTCTGGACTATGACACTTGAAGCCTATGTTTTCTGCAAACACCTTATCGCTGTCCGCAAAATCTCCCTTCCGTCCAAGCGCATCACCCACAAAGAACGACTGCGCTTTATCGACGTTAGCGCTTCCAACAAGCATATCATACAAAACAGGGTTTGGCTTGTAGTCGCACTTTTGCCGCGCAATTACGATGAAAATGGGGATTTCCAAACTTGCGGCAACACTTTGAATTTGTGTTACCTTCCAATCTTTCGACTGGTTTGTGAAAATCACAACACTGAACCCCTCTTCATTGAGTCGCTTAAGCTCGTCTGGAATGTTTGAATAGAGCCATACCCAGTCTTCCACGTTTGAAGGAAAGGTTTTGCCATCTTTTGGCGACACGAGAGTCCAGTCATAATCAAACGCAGCAATCTTAGCCTTCATTTGCGCGTTGTTAAACTCGGCATCGTTTGCCTTCATTTCTTGTCC
>Ga0214923_10007234_pt1 | contig 12175 bp, 12 predicted proteins | sample LL1510_MetaG_FD_177993 | JGI IMG/M metagenome (GOLD analysis project Ga0214923, IMG submission 177993) | Freshwater microbial communities from Lake Lanier, Atlanta, Georgia, United States - LL-1510 | ecosystem: Environmental > Aquatic > Freshwater > Lake | place: USA: Georgia | collected...
CACCCGCGACGCAACCAACCTTCCCACCACTTCTCGTTGAAGCACTTGACGACGTAATTGCTGTCTGAGACCACCTCGATGGGTCCTGGGTCACCGCCCAGTGTTCGCAGCGCGCTCAGCACGGCGACTAACTCCATTCGTTGGTTGGTGGTCATGCGCTCACCCCCGCTGTCGCGTCGGTCACCGCTCGGCGACATTGCCCACGCCCAACCACCGGGCCCAGGGTTGCCCGAACATGCACCATCGGTGTACACCACACGAAGACCCGAATCCACATTGAGCATCCTTACCGATGGGTATCTACAACGGGTGCTTTTTGCGCCGCGTTCTCTGATGCCCGCACATGCCGCACATCGCAGGTGGCACTTTGGGCAATTCGTGCGAGAATAGAAGCATGCTGTTTGACGGCTCGGTCCACCAACTCCCCGATACCGACCCGCAAGAAACGCAGGAGTGGCTCGACTCGCTCGACTCCATCGTCGAAGTGCAAGGCAAGAACCGCGCCCGCTACCTGCTCTCGCGGTTGCTCGAGCGAGCTCGCGAAACGCAGGTGAGCTTCCCCGCGACGGTCTCCACCCCGTACGTCAACACGATTCCGGCCGAACACGAGCCGTGGTTCCCCGGCGACGAGCATCTCGAGCGTCGCATCCGCGCCTACATCCGCTGGAACGCAGCGATGATGGTCGTGCGCGCCAATGCCAACGCCGAGGGCATCGGTGGCCACCTCTCCACATTCGCTTCGTCGGCGTCGCTCTACGAAGTGGGCTTCAACCACTTCTTCCGCGGAAAAGACAACGGCCAACCCGGAGACCACGTCTACTTCCAAGGTCACGCGGCGCCCGGCGTCTACGCGCGCGCATTCATCGAGCGAAGACTCGAGCCGACCGACCTCGACCACTTCCGTCGCGAAATCGGCCGTGGCGGTCGCGGGCTCTCTTCATATCCGCACCCGCGACTGATGCCTGACTTTTGGGAGTTCCCCACCGTCTCGATGGGCCTCGGCCCCATCACGGCTCTTTATCACGCGCGCTTCAACCGCTACCTCGCCAACCGCCAACTTGATGACACCACGCAGAGCCGCGTGTGGGCGTTTCTCGGCGATGGCGAGTGCGACGAACCTGAGACCCTCGGCGCTCTGTCGCTCGCGTCGCGCGAGCACCTCGACAATCTTGTCTTCGTTGTCAACTGCAACTTGCAACGCCTCGACGGCCCGGTGCGCGGCAATGGCAAGATCATCCAAGAACTCGAAGCCGTCTTCCGCGGCGCCGGCTGGAACGTGATCAAAGTCGTGTGGGGATCCAAGTGGGACGAACTTCTCGCCCGCGACGTCTCGGGGGTGTTGCTCAACAAGATGAACACCACCGTCGACGGCGAGTTCCAGCGCTACACGGTCGAAGACGGCAACTACATCCGCGAGAACTTCTTCGGTCCTGATCCTCGCTTGCGCGAGATGGTGTCTCACCTCGCCGACTCAGATCTCCAGGCTCTGCCGCGCGGCGGCCACGACTACCGCAAGGTGTACGCCGCGTTCAAAGCCGCGAGCGACAACCTTGGTTCGGGTCGCCCGACGGCGATTCTCTGCAAGACGGTGAAGGGCTGGACGCTCGGCCCCGAGATCGAGGGTCGCAACGCCACCCACCAGATCAAGAAGATGAATGTCGAGCAGTTGCGCGTGTTGCGCGACCGACTGCACCTCAATGACGAGATCTCCGACGCAATGCTCGAGGGCGACGTCGCCCCGTACTACCGCCCTTCGGAAGACTCCGTCGAATACCAGTACCTGGTAGAACGCCGACGCGCACTGGGCGGCTTTGTGCCCAAGCGTGTCACCACCGCGCGCCGTCCGCTGTCGTTGCCGAGCGACGACGCCTTCCGCGAGTTCGACACAGGAAGCAACAACCAGGCCGTCAGCACCACGATGGGATTCACTCGTCTCTTGCGCAACCTGGCGCGCGACAAGTCGTTCGGCGAGCGCGTCGTGCCGATCATCCCCGACGAAGCGCGCACGTTCGGCATGGACTCACTCTTCCGCGAACTGAAGATCTACGCCTCGCAGGGCCAGAAGTACGAACCGGTCGATCACGACCTGTTGTTGTCGTACAGCGAGTCGTCGAGCGGCCAGATCCTTGAAGAGGGCATCACCGAAGCGGGCAGCCTCGCCAGTTTCATCGCCGCCGGCACGTCGTACTCCACACGCGGAGTACCGATGGTGCCGTTCTACACCTTCTATTCGATGTTCGGTTTCCAGCGAGTGGGAGACCTCATCTGGCAGGCAGCCGATGCGCGCACGCGTGGTTTCTTGCTCGGTGCCACGGCTGGGCGCACCACCCTGCTCGGCGAAGGCCTGCAACACCAAGACGGCCACTCGCTTGTCTTGGCGAGCACCGTTCCGCCGTGCCGTGCATACGACCCTGCGTTTGCCTATGAAGTTGCAGCAATTGTGCGTAGTGGCCTGCACGAGATGTACGGAGAGGTGCCGAACGACGTGTTCTATTACGTCACGTTGTACAACGAGAACTATCCGATGCCTGCCCGTCCGGCGGTCGCCGACCTTGACGCACAAATCATGCGCGGTCTCTACAAGTGGGCTGATGCGGGCAACGCCAAGCACCGGGCAACGCTGCTCTTCTCCGGCTCGGCGCATTCTGCGGTTCGAGCTGCAGCCGCCGAACTCGAATCGCGATGGGACGTTGCCTGCGATCTCTGGTCGGCGACTTCTTATAAGGCCCTGCGCGAGAACGCCATCGATGTCGAACGCTGGAATCGACTGCACCCGACCGCCGCTCCGCGCGAAGCAGACGTCACTCGACTGCTCGACGACGGAAGCGGCCCGGTCGTCGCCGTCACCGACTTCATGCGAGTCGTGCCCGAGCAAGTTGCGCGCTTCGTGCCGAACCGCTTGTTCGTGCCGCTCGGCACCGACGGCTTCGGCCGCAGCGACACTCGCGAGTCGCTGCGTCGCCATTTTGAGATCGACATGCCCAACGTGGTGGTCGCCACGCTGCACGCCCTTTCGCTGAGTGGCGAGGTGAAGCCAGAAGTCGTCGCCGACGCCATATCCCATTACGGTCTCGACCCCGAGTCGCTCAACCCGCTCTTTGCGTGAGACGATTCAGAGGATGAAGAGCGACCTCTACGTCACCGGCAAGCCGGCTGCTGATCGCCTGCTGCGCAAGGACGGTACGGCTCTTCTCATCGGCATGTTGCTCGACCAGCAAGTGCCGATGGAGTGGGCCTTCACTGGGCCGTTCACCATCACCGAACGGCTCGGCCACCTCGACCCGAAGCGAATCGCAGCGATGCGCGTCGACCGTTTCGTCTCGATTTGCTGCGAGAAACCAGCCATTCATCGCTTTCCCGCGGCGATGGCGAAACGGATTCACGAGCTCTGCCACGTTCTCGCCACTGAATATGACAACGACGGTGCCAACGTGTGGCGCGGCATCGACGATGCGAGCGAGTTGTACAAGCGACTGCGGAAGTTCCCGGGTTTCGGCGACGAAAAGGCTCGCATCTTCGTGGCACTCCTGGCCAAGAGATTCGACATCGCGCCCGAGGGCTGGCAGCGCGTCGCCAAACCGTTCGGCGACCACCGAATGCGCACGGTTGCTGACATCGACTCCGCCGAAGCCTTGCTCAAGGTGCGGCGCTTCAAACAACTCGAGAAAGCGCGCGACCGCGACAAGGCGAGCCGACCACTGAAGAAGCGCAAATGACCGTCCTCGTCACCGGCGGCGCGGGTTACATCGGCTCTCATACCGCCCGATTGCTCACCGAACTTGGCCGCGAAGTCGTCGCCCTCGACACGCTGGAGCGCGGCTACCGCGATTCGCTAGGCGACCTCGATCTCGTGGTTGGCGATGTCGCCGACGAGCGACTCGTTGCCAAGACATGCCGCAAATACGACGTCGACAGTGTCATTCACTTTGCTGCCTACAAGGCCGTCGGCGAATCGGTCTCCGAGCCCCTTCGGTACTACAAGAACAACGTGTCGAGCAGTATCGCGCTCGTCGAGACGCTCATGGCGAACGGCGTCAACAAGTTCGTTTTCTCGTCGTCGGCGGCCGTCTATGGCACCCCTGATTCGTCACCGGTCAACGAAGATGCACCGCTGCGACCTCAGAGCCCGTACGCCCAGACCAAGACCGACATCGAACACTTCCTGCGGTCGTGCGACGCGATTGGTCTTCGATCGGTCAGCCTGCGCTACTTCAACGCTGCCGGTGCTCACGACTCAGGCGATATGGGAGAAGACTTTTCGCTCGCTGCCAATCTCGTGCCCGTGATTATGCGCGTGCTGTTCGGCGGACAGGAGCAACTCGAGATCTTCGGTGACGATTACCCCACACCAGACGGCACATGTGTGCGCGATTATGTGCACGTTTCTGACCTTGCGGATGCGCACGTGAAAGCACTCGACTATCTCGCGACAGGCGGCAAGTCGCTTGCTTGCAACGTCGGCACGGGTCAGGGCACGTCGGTGCGTCAACTGGTGGAAATGACCGAGTCGGTGACGTCGCGGTCACTGCCGCACGAAGTGGTCGGCCGACGTCCCGGAGACCCAGCAGCCGTCTACGCCGACCCAACTCTGATTCGTGCGGTGCTCGGCTGGCGCGCCACCCGCGACCTGCGCGAAATCATCGCCAGCGCCTATCGATGGCACGAACGCCACCCCGAGGGCTACGCACGCTGACGATCTAGCCATCCGATCAACATTGCGATCGCGCGAGGGTCGTGTCGCAGTCGATGACCACCACCTTGGATCACGTGCAGTTCCGCGCTCCCATGCGCTTCGGCGAGCGTTCGCGAGTCGCTATCTGGAACCAGCTCGTCTTCATCACCGTGCATGAGCAGCAAAGGTCGCGGTGCAAACCGACGTGCAGCCTCGCTCGGTCGAAAACGTCGAAGCTCGCGGCTCCAGTCGTCGAACTGCGCGGGAAATCCGGGTGTGCGAACCGAACCAATCTCGCGCGAGTGCTCGAGTAGGCGGCGCGGATGCTCGGCCCAGTCGTCGAAGTCGGCGCGCGGCCCGAGCAGAGCGCAACCGCTTACGCGCGGGTCGTCTGCCGCCACGCACAATGCCACCGATGCACCGGTGTTGGTGCCGAGTAGCCACACCTGAGTTGGCTGGCATTCTGCGACGAGGTGATCGATTGCGGCGCGAGTGTCCTCGACCCAGCCCTGCATCGAGAAGTCTCCCTCGCTGTTACCGCATCCGCGAAAGGTGAACGTCATGCCGCTCCAGCCGAGTTCGTTGCCGATGCGGTCGATGAGTTCAGGGAACGAACTCGCGGAGTGTCGGGCGTCTTGTGGCCCGATCGGAAACCCGTGACAAAGCAATGCGGCTGGGCGGGCCGCACCGCGGGACGGCCCGTGGTTGAGGTACCGCTGCAGCGTGAGCGTGCCGGAGACGAAGGTGCCGTTCACGCGGTGGCAAGCCGGTACCCGCGATTGCGGGCTTCGGCAAGCGTGTCGGGCGCAAAGCAGATGCCGGAATTCGTGGCAACGATGTCGTCAACCACCGATTCGTCCGTCCAGGCGTCGACGTCGTACACCAATTGCGTGCGTTTGTCGCCGAGATACTGCGTGTGCTCAAAGCGCCCGGGGCGTTTCACGCCACAAATCTAACCTAGGGTTCAGGTATGGCTTCAGCGCCTGACACCGTCGATTTCTACTTCGACACGATGTGTCCGTACGCTCACCAAACCTCGCTGTGGATTCGCGAAGTACAACGCCTCACGGGGCTGCGCGTCAACTGGAAGTTCTTCAGCCTCGAAGTGATCAACCACGTCGACGGCAAGAAGATGCCGTGGGAGCGAGACATCTCCTACGGGTGGACTCCCCTGCGCATCGCTGCATGGCTGAGACGCATCGATAACGACCTTTGCGGCGCGTGGTATCTCGCGAGCGCGAACGCCCTACATCTCGAGGGCCAGCGGCCGTACGAAGAAGCGACCGCCCGCCGACTGCTTGCGTCAATCGGCGCACCAGATGCCGCGTGGCAGTCTGCGCTCGACGACAAGACGACGCACGATGATGTGCGCCGTGATCACGACCACGCTGTGCAGCACCTCGGTGGCTTCGGCGTGCCGATTCTGCTGCCCTCGAAGGGCCGCGCAGTATTCGGCCCCGTCATCGTGCCGGCCCCGACTGGTGACGATGCAGTACGACTGTGGCAACTTGTGTGCGGCATGGCAGAGTTCCCGCACTTCTACGAATTGAAAGTGCCCAAGACCCCCGACGATATGACGCACATCGCGAACGCGTTCAACCCGTACCTTCGTGCCCGCGAGTGGCAGACCGTGCAGAACCCAGCCCTATGAGCAGACCGACCGAACTCGTCAGAATGCTCGAAGACGTCTGGGACTCGCTGGACTCCTTGCTCGGCACTCTCGACGAGTCGCAGTGGAAGACGATGACGGAACTTCCCGGCTGGACGGTGCAGGACACCCTCTCGCATCTCGTGTCGTCAGAAAAGGGATTGCAGGGCGAACCAGGCACATCGCACCGCGCGAGCGACCTCTCCAATGTGAAGAACCCGATTGGCGAGTTCAACGAGCACGAGGTGGACTCGCGCCGCTCGTTGCTTGGCAGCGCGGTGTTCGCCGAGTGGAAAGACGTCCAGGCGAAGCGTCGCCACACGTTTGCCACGGCCGACGACTCCTACTTCTCGCGCGAGATGATGACGCCCACTGGTCCTGGCACATTTGCCGACTTCATGCACATCCGCGTGATGGATGCCTGGGTGCACGAGCAAGACATTCGTCGCGCACTCGGCAAACCAGGCAATCAAAACTCTGCTGCGGCGACGCACAGTCTTTCGAGGTTCGTTCGTTCGCTGCCGATGGTGGTGGGCAAGCGGGCCAAAGCCCCCGACGGAAGCGTGGTCACGCTTCGCGTCGTCGGCGCCGTGAACGCCGAGTTCCATGTGGCCACCGAAGCTGGCCGAGCCAAACTGGTCGACGCAGCGGCGAGTCCGCAATGCACCATCACCATCGAGAGTGACGCCTACTTCGCGATCTGCTGCGGCCGACAGTTCTGGAAGGCCAGTGACCCGCGAGTCTCGATTGAGGGCGATACTGACCTCGCCGCTCGTATCTTGACCAACTTCAACGTGATGATCTGAATACCGCCGACTGAGGAACGAGTGAAACCGACACCCGACGCCCGCGACATCGAATCGATGCTGAAGCGCTGGGCAGAAGTTGACGCCGAGGCCGGACGCATGGCCGCAGAGCGACGTCGAGAGGTGCTCGGTGCACGAGCATCGGACGAACTCCCCGAATACGAATTCGGCAAGAAGCCAAACGACTGGGTGCACCTCGACTGGATGCGGCCGCTTCGCTTCATGTATCGAAACCTGCCCTTTGGGCTGCGCATGGCGCTGAAAAAGCGATTGGTTCGCTGAGTGGCCCAGTTCCTCTTCGCTACGCAGATCGTCGGCGTTTCAACCGAAGCCATCGGAGTTACTGCCGCCTCGATTCGACGCCTAGGCCTCGGTACGAAGCACTGGTACATGAAGTCGCCTGCCGAGCAGACTGCGACGGCCACCGGCCGCACCGAGTCAGCTACTGGCGCATCATCCCCTCTCGTGTCGTATCGACGCATTGCAGTCGGCGATCACTCAAACGCCGAGTGGGTGGTCTTTGTTCCCGCAGGTGACAAAGTCGCGCCTGAGGCTTTGCGTGCGGCACGACAAGCCGACCGAGAAGTCGACGTCATCTACGGCGACACACGCCATGAGGTAAAACACGCCGACAAGCTGCCGACATTTCAGCGCCGTCCGTCGTTCTCCCCAGAGCGATTGCGGTCGCACGACTACATCGGCGGCTTCATCATCGCACGGCGACGAGTGGTTGACGCAGCAGGAGGGCTCGAGCTCTTGACCGCCACCGACTCGCACGACCGAAACTTGCGGCTGTGCGAGCGGGCGCGCACCGTGTTGCGAGTGGCAGAGATTCTCAACTTCACACCGAGCAACAACTTTCTTCCGTCTGCGAACCCTCGAGCCGTGCAGGCACACGTCGAGCGTCTTGGCATCGCCGCCGACGTTGAATTTGACGACACCACGCCGTGCGTGCGAGTGAGGCGGCGGCTCTCGAATCGGCCGCTCATCTCAGTGGTCATTCCGACGCGCGGTAGCAGCGCCGACCTGCGAGGCACGTCGACTCCGCTCGTGGTCAACACCGTGCGCACATTGCTCGAGCAATCGACCTACGGAGAACTTGAATTCGTCGTCGTCGCCGATACACCCACTCCTCCGGAGGTGCGCTCCGAGTTGGCGCGAATCGCCGGGCATCGCTTGACAATCGTCGACTACGACCAAGCCTTCAATTTCGCAGTGAAGAACAACATCGGCGTGGCACACTCACGTGGCGAGTACGTCCTGCTGCTCAACGATGACACCGAGATCATTGAGCCCGACTCACTGGAGACGATGTTGTCGTTCTTCGAAGACCCGACGGTCGGTATCGTCGGGCCGATTCTCCACTTCGAAGACGGCACCATCCAGAGCGCCGGGCACGTCTTCAGCCCAGACCCCACCGACATGTACCGGCTACAGCCGGCAGATACTCGCGGGGCCCACAATTATGTTCGCGTGCAGCGCGAAGCCTCGAGCGTGATTGCGGCGTGCCTCATGACGTCGCGAAAAGTCTTCGAAGAGGTCGGCGGGTTGAGCACCCAGTTTCCAGCCAACTGGAACGACGTCGACTTCGCTCTCAAGGTGCAGCAAGCTGGATACCGGGTGATCTTCACTCCATACGCGAAGTTCTTCCACTTCGAGTCAAAAACGCGCGTCGCACTGCGCATCGAGGCCGAGGTCGGCAAGCTCGGACACCGTTGGGGTCATGTGCTCGACAATGATCCGTACTTCAACCCGCGACTGCAGCGCTACATCAATCTGTGGCGCTCTGACTTCCACACCGAGCGAAGTTACGAAGAAGCGATGGGCTGAGCCGGCGACGACTGCCGCTTGAGCTCACCCGACGACGGCGACCTACTCGTTGGCTTGTGGCTCGTCGACAATCACTCTTTAGCTTGCTGCTCGTCAGTACTCACTCGTCGGCTTGCGGCCCTACTGCACCAATTGCTTCGAAGTAGTCCATGTGCGCGCGCACCACGTGATACACGTCGACATCCTCGAGCACCTCGATGTCACGACGCTCTGCTTCAGCGAGCAACCAAGCAGTGACCGTGTCTTCGTCAACCACCACCTCATCGACGATGTCTTGGCGGCGATCAATAACGTCGGCGGGCTGCAACCCCTTGTGGTGCAGCCACCGCAGATGCGCGCGCAGCAGCTGGCGCAGGTCGTCGAATGTCAGTCGAGCCTGTGAGTCAGCCGGTATCCGCCCGGCCACGAATTCCACGGCGTCTTCGATCTCGTAGACGGCACGCGGAGCTACCGCGTCGAGTCGACGTGCCTCGCGACCGACGGCAACCGCAGCAATGGCGAACACCAACGACGCCGAGACGGCGACGAAGGCGAAGGTGACCGGGTTCAGAGAATCGGGCTCAAATGCCGATGCGCTGCGCGAGTTGCTCGCGGTGATACGCCGGGTCGCCGAACAACAGCTCGCTGCTCTTGGCGCGCTTGAAGTAGAGGTGCGCCGGGTGTTCCCACGTGAAACCGATACCGCCGTGAATCTGGATGTTCTCCGCTGCGGCGTGGAAGTACGCCTCTGAGCAGTAGGCCTTCGAGAGCGACGCGACCGACGCGAGCTCTTCGTTCATCTCGCTCGCGCACCACATGCCGTAGTAAGCAGCCGACTTCGCCGACTCGACTTCGAGCAGCATGTCCGCGCACTTGTGCTTGATCGCCTGGAATGAACCGATTGGTCGGCCAAACTGCACGCGAACCTTGGCGTATTCGACCGCCATGTCGAGCACCTTCTGCGCACCACCAACCTGTTCGGCAGCAAGTGCCACTGCAGCAAGGTCGAACACTTTCGAAAGCACTTCCCAACCCTTGCCGTCGGTGCCGATCAGCTCGGCCTCGACGCCCTTGAACTCCAGCTTGGCTTGCTTGCGCGTCTGATCCATCGTGGAGAGTGCAGTTCGAGTGAGTCCCTTGGCGTTGCCGTCAACGGCGAAGAGCGAGACGCCTTTTGCGGTGCGCGCTGCAACGATGATGAGCGACGCGGTGTGGCCGTCAATGACGAACATCTTGGTGCCGTCGAGCGTGAACTTCGAACCCGAGCCCGAAGCCTTCATCGTTACACCCGCTTCGTCCCACTTGCCCGAGGGTTCGGTGCACGCCAGCGTGGCGATGGTCTCGCCCGCAGCGATACCTGGGAGATACTTCTTCTTCGCAGCGTCGTCGCCACTCTGCAGCAGCGTGTTGGCCGCGAGCACCACGGTGGAGAAGTACGGTGCGCACAACAACGCGCGACCCATCTCTTCGAGCACCACGCCGAGTTCGACGTAGGAGAATCCCATGCCGCCGAACTCCTCAGGGATGTGTAGGCCCATCAGACCCATCTGCGAACCCATCTGCTCCCACACCGCCTTGTCGAAACCCTGTTCGGTTTCCATCTGTGCACGCACGGCCGTTTCGGGCGACTTCGAGTCGAGGAATGCGCGGACGGTCTTGCGGAGTTCTTCTTGTTCTTCGGTGAAGGCAAAGTTCATGCCCCACATACTGTCTGACGGCGGGTGAAATCCGCCAATCGGAGCCACCCAGCCGCCCAAAGGGCACCGTCCAAAGAGCACCGTCCAAACAGCGTCGCCAAAACGGCACTGGTGCGAGACTCAGGGTGTGACCACCCTGCACTGGCAGAACTCTGAGGTCGAAGTGCACAAGGTGGTGGTCGGCCCCGTTGATAACAACGTATTCGTCGTGCGCTGCCGCCTCACCGGTGAGGCCGTGCTCATTGACGCCGCAAACGAGCACGAGCGACTGCTTAAGTTGTGCACCACGCTCGGCGTGCGGCGTGTGCTCGAGACGCACGGACACTGGGATCACATCCAGGCCGTACCGGCGATGCGCGAAGCCGGCTACGAAGTTGCAGTGACGGCCCTCGACGCTCCGCGATTGAAGGATGTCGGCTACGACATCATGCTCGACGACAAAGAAGTCGTCGAAGTCGGCCGTCTACGACTGCACGCACTACATACCCCAGGCCACACCGAGGGTTCGATCTGCTTCCAGGTTGCAGGTACACCGTTGCTCTTCTCTGGCGACACGCTGTTCCCTGGCGGTCCGGGCGCCACCAAGTTCGAAGGCGGCGACTTCAATACGATCATCACGTCGATCAGCAATACGTTGTTTGCGCTCCCCGACACGACACTGGTCTTGCCCGGCCACGGAAACGACACGACGATTGGCGAGGAGCGTCCGCACCTTGACGAATGGATTGCCCGAGGTTGGTGATGAACGACGTTCGGCTCGGAGGCATGACGCCAGCCACATTGCCGGTGCCGCACTTCAGCGGAACCCGTTTGCGTGACGATGCTCGACCCGATACTTCGTGGCGCGAAGAGTTGCGGCGAATCCCAAACGCGCGAAACGCGATGAGCATCGTGTCGCTCTACGCGCAGACTACGGCAGTGCTCGTTTTCACCTTGTGGTGGAACCATCCGGTTGGCTGGGTGCTTGGCGTTCTGCTCATGGGCAGGGCACACGCACAATTCATGTCACTCATGCACGAGGCTGCACATCGCCTGCTGTTCTCCTCGAAACGAATCAACGACTGGGTCGGTCGCTGGCTGATCGGCTATCCCGCTTTCACCAACACCGACGCGTATCGACGCGTGCACATGGCTCACCATCGCGACGAGTTCGGCCCCGAGGAACCGGATATTCCGCTGTACGCCAACTACCCGATTGCTCGCACCAGTTGGCGACGCAAGCTCTGGCGCGATGCGACCGGAAGAACCGGGTGGAAGCTCCTCAAACAACAGTTCGGCGGCCTGCGCGGCATCGATTCATTGACGCGTCGATCGCAGCAGAAAATACTTGCGACGCAAGTTGGCCTCATCGCGCTGAGCATCGCTCTCGGCGTGCCGCATGCGTACGTTGCGCTGTGGTTGCTGCCATATCTCACTGTCTGGCGCGTGATCAATCGTCTGCGATCCGTCGCCGAGCACGGGGGTATGCGTCGAGGCGACGACCGCCGCATTGCAACTCACTCAGTGCGCCAGACGCCTCTGACTCGGTTCTTCATGGTGCCGT
>Ga0214923_10007235_pt1 | contig 12174 bp, 13 predicted proteins | sample LL1510_MetaG_FD_177993 | JGI IMG/M metagenome (GOLD analysis project Ga0214923, IMG submission 177993) | Freshwater microbial communities from Lake Lanier, Atlanta, Georgia, United States - LL-1510 | ecosystem: Environmental > Aquatic > Freshwater > Lake | place: USA: Georgia | collected...
AGCTGTTCGCACATTCACATTTGGATGATCCTTGGGATCTGCCCCACCGCCACCGAGGAGTACCAATGACACCTGATTTTGCCTGTCGGATCGACATCCTAAAGTTCTCGCCACGGACGATACCTCAGCAGCGCAGTTACGAGAGTCAAGGCGACGCGGTTAGCCAAGTGCGCCGACTTGACCACAAACGGCTTGGGAATCCCGCCACCGAATTCGGGGGACGCCTCGCACCCTCGCAAAACGCCTTCTGGGTACCCTACAGATCAACAGCAGATCTGGCCGATTCTCTCTCGCGCCGAATTCGCCTCATCAATGATCTCGTCGATGATCGCCTCAACTGGCTTAATTTCGCGCGCAAAAACGCCGGACGGACCCATATCGATCATGCCCAGATTAAAGTTGCCGCTTTCATAGGCTTGCCGTGCGAGTGAGCCATCCACGTGTGGCTGGTAATGATCAAAGTCCTTAATGCCCTGAAGTTCGAGTTGTTCGACCGCTCTGGAGGTCTCGTTGTCCAACACGCGATGGTGGTTGCGGAAGGTCTTCATCACCACACGGTTGGCATTCTCATCAATGCCCACCACGTACTCTTTATAGGCGCGATGGGCCCAGATCTCTTCGGCCACCACCATGCGCGAGCCCATCAGGATGGCATCGGCGCCCATTGCCAGCGCGCTGATGAGATGGCGCCCTGTTGACATGCCTCCGGCCAGTGCCAGGGGCTTCCTGAGCGCATCCGCTGCCAGGGGGCCTTGAATGATCTGCGGGACCATCAACGTGCCGGGGTGACCGCCGCCTTCAGCCGATACCACAGTGATGGCATCGACTGGCAATTGCTGCGCACTCAGGGCATATCGAATACCCGGGGCTTTGTGGATCACGATGCATCCAGCCGCTTTCAATCTCGGCAGAAGGCGCTCAGGGCTATCACCCGATGTCTCGATGAACCGTACCCCTTCGTCGACGATAATGTCGAGGTAGGGATTTAGGCGATCGTTCGCGCCCAAGCGACGGGAGATCGGCACGCTGACTCCGAAGGGCTTGCCGCCAGTTAGATCCTTGCACTTCTGAACCTCCCGTCTGAAGGCCTCCGGGTCGTCGGGAAAGGACATGCAGGTGATGAAGCCCATACCACCTGCGTTAACCACTGCAGCCACGTAGCGTGCATCAGCGAGCCATTGCAAACCACCGCACAGGATAGGGTGAGGGATATTGAAGAGCTCGGTAATACGGGTCTTGAAGATCTGGCTTCGCATGGCTTCAATGCCTCATACGGAGAGAATGGTTGTCACGGCCAACGCAGCGTCGTGGCCAATCTGGCCGCCGTTGTTCTCAGCCATCCCCACCTGCGCGCTCGGGCGCTGGCGCTTGCCGGACTGGCCGCGCAGTTGCTGGACCAATTCCACGATTTGGGCTGTCCCCGTCGCCCCCACAGGATGTCCCCGGCTAAGCAGGCCACCGCTGGGGTTAACGCTGATGCGTCCACCCAGGCCGGTTGCGCCGGAGCGAATCAATTGCGCTGTGCCTCCGGGCGGACAGAAGCGCAGGTTCTCGTAATGGATCAGTTCGGCTGGCGCCGACGCGTCATGCAGTTCGGCTACATGGATGTCCTCGGGTCCGATGCCAGCTTGCTCGTACGCCGCTCCGACCGACCGCACAGCGCACAGTGGCGCCGCTACGTCAGGCAGCGCGGTGCAGACCGTACTAGCCCGAATCCACACCGGGCGCACACCGAGTTGGCGGATCTTGGCCGCGCTACACACCAACACGGCAGCGGCGCCGTCGCCGATGCCTGAGCACATGAACAGGGTCAGAGGATCGGCAATAATCCGACTAGCCAGCACGGCCTCGACCGTTGTGGGTTCGCGAAATTGTGCCACCGGGTTTAACGATCCCGCGAGTCGACTTTTGACGACCACGCGCGCGAAGTCCTCCTTAGTCACCCCCGCATTCAGCATCCACTTACGCGTCTTCGCCGCATAGATGTCCATGAAGAGCGAACCGCTACCCGTACTCGCGGCCCGCGGTTCTTCGAGATCGACGCCACGCGCGAAGGCATCGAACGAGACCTTCTTGTCTTCATGGGACAGGCGCTCTGCACCAATGACCATGACGCATTCGGTCTGGCCCGACCGTACGGCCAGCCAGGCAAGATGCAAAGCCGAGCTGCCCGAAGCACAAGCGTTTTCGATGTTGAACATCGGCTTGCCCGCCAAGCCGGTGTCGCGAAGGGCGGCCTCGGCGCGAATCATTTCCTGGCCCGTGACGACACCGGCCGCAGCGTTGGCGAAATAAACGCTGTCGACGTCCACCGGATCTGCGTTCGCGTCGGCGAGCGCCGCGGCTACTGCCTCTTCGCTCAGTGATCGCAGCCCGCGGTCCAGAAACTTGCCGAATGCGGTCATCCCGACGCCGGCAATCGCTACAGTGCTCATGGGTTCATTCTCAATTAAATCTTGCGATCGATACCAGCCCAATATCGTTCGCGAATCGAACGTTTAAGTACCTTGCCCACCGCACTGCGCGGCAGTTCGGGCCAAAATTCGACGGTCTTTGGCGCTTTCAAGCTGCCTACCCTGCTTTTGCACAGCGCAATCAGTTCCTCTTCGTTGACCTGAACGCCCGGTTTGAGCAACACGACAGCCTTCACTGCCTCGCCCCAGCGTTCATCGGGCACACCGATGACGGCGCAGTCCTGTACCGCAGGGTGACTCCAGATCACCTGCTCAACTTCGCTCGGGTACACGTTGAAGCCGCCCGAGATGATGAGATCGCGCTTGCGGTCAACGATGTAATAGAAACCGTCCGCATCGCGATAGCCAATATCGCTGGTGTGGTGCCAACCAAAGGCGCTGCAATCGGCTGTCGCGCCGGGGTTGTTGACGAAGCCGCGCATGACCTGGTTGGAACGCATCACAATTTCGCCGCGCTCGCCGTCGGGCAGCAGTCGCCCGTCGTCGTCCATGATGCCCATTAATGTCAGGGGTAGCGGCCGGCCACATGACAGCAGGCGCCCTGCTCGTTCCGAGTTGGCGACTGCGTCAGCGACGACCTGTGGTGAGAGGTAAGTTGCCATCGGACACTCGCTCTGGCCGTAAAGTTGGCCTAGTGCAGGGCCGAACACTTCAACCGCTTCACGCAGTTTTTCTGCCGACAAGGGCGCCGTGCCGATGAGCAGGTAACGCAGCGAGGTGAAATTGAATTCTCGAACCTGCGGGTGTGCGAGCAAACCATACAAAACCGTGGGCGGCAGCACCGTCGTTGTGATCCGCTCGCGTTCGATGGTTTGAAGCATCAATAATGGGTCGATTTTGGACATGAAATACACCGACCCGCCGAGCGCGAGTACGTGGAAGCTCACCAAGCCCGCCGCGTGCGTCATCGGTGCTGCCAACAGGTAACGCGGTTGGATATCGCTGTAGTGCAGTGAAGCCAGGAAAGCGGCCGTATTCACTTCAGCCTGCAAGTGGGCGTGCATGACGCCTTTTGGGGTGCCGGTCGTGCCGCCAGTGAGCGTAATGCGGTAGATACGGTTGCGGTCGTCCGGCAACCATTCAGGCGGGCTCTCGGATTGATCAGCGATCCAGTCGGACAGCGAGGGACCAAGCGCACCCGCACGGTCGATGCAGACACAAAACTTCAAGCTCGGCGTGAGCTCGCAAAGCCGCTGCGCCTCAGCTTCGAAGTCGGAGTGATAGAAAAGCAACTCGCCATTGCCCAAGCGAAGATGCTCCGCGTTGTCCTTCAGTGCTGCGCGGGCGTTGAGCGCTAGCGACAAAGTCTCGGCTCGAAAGATCCCCAGAATGCAGGCAAACCCCATCACATCGTTGGCGCTGAGCACGGCGGCTGACGCGATGTCCGCAGCGCGCAATCCATTGGCAACACGGCAGCTCAAGGCGTGCGCTTGCCGAAAGCTCAACGTGAGGTCGGGCCCGACGAGACATCGCGCCTCGGGTGCAATCACCACGCCCTGGTCGAAGAAGTCGATCTGTCGCATCTCTGAGTGCTTCGCAGTGGCTATACGCCGAAGGAGAAGCCGCCATTGACGGACCAGGTCTGGCCTGTCACCCAGCTCGACGCATCGCTGGCCAAAAAGATAATCGCGTTGGCGGCGTCTTCGGGCTCGCCGATGCGCCGTACAACGTAGTTGGCCAGGATCTTCTTGCGACGTTCGGGATCTTCGAGGCGCTGCGCCAAGCCAGGCGTCATGATGGCTGCTAAGGACACGCAATTGGCGGCAATGTTGTAACGTCCCACAGCACGCGCCAGTCCGCGCATGAAGCCCGCGGCACCCGCCTTGGCGCCAGAATAGGTCACATAGCTAGCGTCGCCGACCCGCCCCGCGTCGGAAATGACCGTGACAATACGGCCGAACTTGCGCTCGATCATGTAAGGAACCACGGCACGGCAGCAGTGCATCACCCCGTAAAGATTGGTGCCGAACCAGCGCTGCCATTCCGCTGGATCGGTCTCCCAGAACTTTGGTAAGTCCCCAATAGCGTCAGGGCCAGCGTTTCCTGCGTTGTTTACAAGTACGTCGATCTGGCCGTATCGATCTTGAGCAGCCTCCACCATCGCCAGCACGGCAGCGTAATCCGAGACGTCGCTCTGCAGGGCGAGAGCTCGCCCGCCAGCATCGTTGATTTCGCCGGCAACCGCCTGCGCCCGCTCCAGGTGATAGTCGTTAACGATGACGGCCTCGGCACGGCAGGCGGCAATTCGCAGCGCCACTTCGCGCCCAACGCCTTGCCCGGCGCCGGTCACTAGAGCTACTCGGCCCTTGAAGTCAATAATCGGGTCCATCGGTCGTCCTCATTCATCAAACCGCAATGCCGATACTTGCGCGTTTTTCATTTGTTACCCTAGAGTAACATTAGCTTACCGTCAATTGAATTTGGAGATTAGTCCGTGCAGTCCGCTCTACAAAACTTCCCCGCCGATCTGCCCATGTCAATGACAATTGCCGCAGCGCGCCACCCCGGCGGGCCCGAGATGTTGACGCTGATGGAGCGCCCAAGACCGTCGGCCGCGGCTGGTGAATTGTTGCTGAAGATTCGCAGCGCCGGTGTTAACCGCGCCGACTGCCTTCAGCGCATGGGGCAATATCCGGTGCCTGCTGGCGCTACCGACATCATTGGCCTTGAATGCGCCGGCGAAGTAATCGAGGTAGGCGCAGGGGTCCAGGGATGGCACGTGGGCGACCGCGCATGCGCTCTGCTGATCGGCGGCGGGTATGCAGAGTACGTAAACGTACCAGCAGGCCAATGCTTGCCCGTGCCCATTGGCCTTGACTGGGACGAGGCGGCATCGCTCATGGAGACCTGCTGTACCGTCTGGTCAAACGTGATCATGCGGGCGGCTCTCGAGCCGGGCGAGACGCTGCTGATACACGGGGGCAGCAGCGGTATTGGCGTCACCGCTTTGCAGATCTTCTCGGCCTTGGGGCATCGGGTGTTCACGACAGCCGGCAGCGAAGAGAAATGCTCAGCCTGCTTGGGTCTTGGCGCCGAACTGGCGATCAACTACCGTGATCAGGACTTTGTCGAACACGTGTTGATGGCGACGAATGGCCGAGGTGTCGACGTCATCCTGGACATGGTTGGCGGCGACTACATGCCGCGCAACCTTAAAGCGCTGGCTGAGGACGGTCGACTCGTCGGTATCGCCGCTACTCGTGGCCGCGAGGTCAACGTCGACCTGATGGACGCCTACCGCCGTCGCCTCACCATTACGGGATCGGCACTGCGTCGCCAGCCCATCGCGGAAAAAGCACGCATCGTCGAGTCGGTGCGCCAGCATGTATGGCCGTTGATCGAATCTGGGCGCTTCAAGGCCGTGGTCCACAGTGTGTATCCACTCGCAGAGGCTGCTGCCGCGCATCAGTTGATGGAGAGCAGCATGCACATCGGAAAGATCGTGCTGCGCGTCGCCTGAGTGCCAACCCGACTCAGGGTACGAGGACCTGACGCTGGTACACCGGAACTTGCGCGACGCTCAAAACTTGGGGCTGGCTGCCGAGCAGAGGCGCTAGCTCGGCAATGTCCGAACGCAGTTGTAGCGTCATTACGCGATCGCTACTACCCGTAATGGTGCTGCGCCACCAGTCCACAGCCTGTTCGATGCGATAGACGCGCATAAAACCCGGTTGTGTCGGAGAACGCAGCGCAGCCTGAGCCGATACACGGCCTGGCATCGAGATGCTGCCGCTCACGATCAGATCAAGACCACCGTCGGGCGTCGTGACCCGCCAGCTTTCGCTGGCGAGTCCAGGGCTCTTGGGGTCATTCTTGGGGTCATTAGTCACCCGTGACTCTCGCGCGATACCCGCCAATGCTGAGGTGCCATAGGGTCCGGGCACCTCTCGGGCCAGAGTTGAATAGGCACGGATCGGAAATGTCGTGCTCTCGCCCGTTATCGGATGGCGCGCCGGTACCGTCACAATCATCGATCGTTCAAGTCCTGCGCGGTCCAGCGCCCCCGTTGAGTCCAACACTTGTAGTCGGTCGACGAAAATCAGAGACAGGTTGGAGCCTTGCGCCGGCCCTGAGGAAGCGGGAGCGACACCCCAGGGCGATGGCAGCCACTTTTGCGCAGCCTCGTCGCTGACTTTCAGGGCAAGGACTAGCCGCATGTCGAGGTTCGACATCCGTTGGCGCGCCTCGCGCTCGGGCGCAGCCGTCGTGCCAGTGTCGAGTTGCACTAACTGCACGGTCTCGTTGCGGCCTGCGAATGCGCCTCCACTGGTCACGACATAGGCTTTGCCGGCATCCGCGCCCCGGCCGAAGCGGATCGCCGTGCTGTCGTTGACATCGGCTGACTCAGCGATCACCTCGTGTTTGCCGTCCAGGCGAAGACGCAGAACCGCCTGTCGGTGTGTCGCCGCCAGAATGCTGCCGTCGGCAGTCAGCGCGAAGTCATCAACGGGTAAACCTTCGATGCGGCGCTCGAGGGTGCCAGCTGTAAAGTCTGGGAGCAAACGGACGGTCATCAGGAGACGGCGCGACGAATTGGAGATCCACACCTGGTCACCCACGATATGGATGCCGTTCGCACCGGGCACCATGCGTTGTGGCAACGACGACTGCAAGTCTTCATGCCGCAGCCAGGGCACCAGCGACTTCGACGCGATGTCGAGCAACCAAATTGTTCCGGCCAATGAATCAGCGACCAGGAAACGCCCCGGGCTCAGCCAGGCCATCCCGTTCAAGAACTTTGCCTGCGGTGCGTTTAGCAACGTCTCGGAACTACCGTCGGCGTTCAGTCGCACAATCCGCTGGGACTCGAGCAAGGCAGAGCCCGCGCGAAAGCTTTGGCCATGCACCGCAACGTAGCGCAATCCGTCGCTATCGCTGGCGATGCTGACCGGGTGCCCATCGATACGCGCTTCAACGGTCAAACCGACTGCGCTGCGCCAGCGCAGAACTTCGCGCCCTAAGTAGTTGGTAATCAGTAAAGATCCGTCACCATCGACCCAGAGGTTCTCAAAGAAGTTACCCGCCGGCATCGATGCCAACGTCCGCGAAGTCATCAGAGCGCGCGGCAATGCTGCGATGGGATCTGGGACTGTTTGTGCTTGCGATGAGAACGAATTCATCCATAGGCCAGCGCAAACCGCTAGCGACGCAAGACGCTTAAAAATTAGGGATCGCACCATGCTTCTCCTTCATAGATTTCTCGATTGGATGTTCGACCAATGGGGTGACCGTGATGCGCGCCCAGGGAAACTTAGGCAAGGCACGCAGCGCCTCGTGTAAGGCCTCGGGTGAGTCCGCCTCCCAGATACTCGCGTTGCCGTCCTCACCGACAGTCCGAAACGCGCGACGCAGTAAACCACGCTCCATGTATTCCAGCCCCAGCGCGAGTTCCCGAGCCCGCAATTCCGCGGTCTTCTCAGGCGGCCAATCGCCAGGCAAGTTGGTGGCCATTCGAATGAGAAAAAGCATTTTGATCGTTCCTATTGGCGTCGCGTGGTCAAGATCTATGCGCTTGAGTGGGCTCGCGCACTCAGTCGAGTTTGATTCCGCGTTCGGTGATGATCCGAGCCCACCGCTGCCGCTCAGTGCGAACGAGTGCGGCGAGCTGCTCAGGCGTGCTGGCGGCAATCTCGGCTTGCAGCAGTGCCATCCTTTCGTTCACTTCAGGGGTCGCCAACGCCCGGTTAAGTTCAGCGTTCAGCCGGTTGACCACCCCCGCCGGAGTTCCTGCAGGAACGAACAGACCAGCCCAGGCCGTCACGGCATAGCCAGGCGCGCCGGCTTCTGCAATGGTGGGCACATCCGGTAAAGCTTTGCTACGCGAGGCGCCCGTCACCGCAAGGGCTCGAACCTTACCCTCGCGCAAGGGGCCAATAACGCCGGCCAGGTTGGCAAACATCAGCTTAATGTGCCCCCCCAATAAATCGGTGAGCGCCGGTGCGTCGCCCTTGTAAGGTATGTGCTGGAGGTCAATGCCGGCAACCGACGCATAAAGCTCGGCTGCCAGGTGCGGCGTAGTTCCGTTTCCGGCCGAGCCGTATGCGACACCGTCCGAGGCCTTAGCCTGCGCGGCGACGTCGCGTAACGACTTCCAGGGCGAGGAAGGCATCGTGATGACCACCGCCTGAATGTTGATCAACTGCCCCACTGGCGCCAGGTCACGCTCCGGGTTAAACGGCATGCTCTTAAAGAGACTGGCGTTGATCGCCAACGGCCCGGGCGTTCCCAGCAAGAGGGTGTAGCCGTCCGGCGCAGACTTGGCAACGCTGTCGGCACCGATGTTTCCGCCCGCGCCGGGCTTGTTCTCGATGACGAGCGGTTGACCGAGACCTTCGCCCATCTTCTGCCCCACGGCGCGTGCCAGTAAGTCAGTCGTGCCACCGGGCGCGAAGGGCACGACGAGTCGGATTGGCTTGTTTGGGAAGCCCGATTGGGCCACGACAGAGGCGCTCAGGAGGGCGAGCGAGGCCCCAGCGACCAGGCTCAAAAATTTACTGAGGCGCATTAATATCTCCTGCCGGTTTTGGTCAGTAGCCTGTGAATCGGGGTTGACGCTTCTCAGCGAACGCGGCAAGCCCTTCACGTCGGTCGTGCGTCAGGCTGTGCTCGGCAAACACTGTTTGCTCAAGCTCCAAGGCAGCGTTGGGGCTCATCTTCAGGCCCTCATCAACGAGTCGCTTCATCTGGCGCAGACCAATTGGGCTCTTGTTCGCCAAGCGCTCAAGAAGGTTTTCCACCCTCACGTTCAGATCGATATCGCTCACAACTTCATTGACCATACCCCAGTCGCGCATCGTGGCCGCTGAGAACAGCTCGCCGGTAAACATCATCTGTTTGGCACGGGTGGGCCCGATCTTGCGCGGCAGGCGCACGGAACCCCCGCCCCCGGGAAGCAGTCCGTAGTTGGCGTGGGCATCGCCGAACTTCGCACTATCGGCCGCAAGCACTAAGTCGCAACACAACACGAGCTCGAGGCCTCCGGCTAGCGCCATGCCCTGCACCGCGGCGATGACCGGACATGGAAAACATTCGATGCGTAACATCAAGTCCGTGACGCTGCGAACAAAGGCCCGAGTTGCCCTATCAGCGCCTTCGCTACCCGACCCTTCGGCGCGTGCCCTGGCTGACTTAAGGTCGGCCCCAGAGCAGAAGCTTCTACCCTCGCCCGTGATGACTATCGCCGTACAACCAGCGTCTGCCTGCGCATCATCGAGCACGCGATTGAACGCGGCGACCATGACGTCATTGATGGCATTGAGCGCCTTCGGCCGCGCCAAAGTCAGGATTCGGGCGCTGCCATGCAAGGCGAGGTGCAACCCCGCGTCCGATACGCCATCTGCCATGTCGTCAATGCTCCACGGGACGTCAGTGCGCGAAGTTCCGCGCTTTTTGTTACTCTTGGGTAACTATACATTACCTCAAGAAATGTAATCAACGAATCCGATCAACATTGGGACAAACCACTATGTCTTCCGGTGAACTCATCAGCGAAATGCCGCGGGCCGGCATCGCCCGCCTGACGCTCAATCGGCCGGCGCATCGCAATGCGTTGACTCCGGAATTGCGTGAATCACTGCGCACCGAGTTGAAGGCGTTGATGCAAGACGACACGGTGCGCGCGGTTTTATTAACCGGCGCTCAGGGACAGTTCTGCGCAGGGGGCGACCTTGCTCGCCTCGCGGCACTACCCAAAGATCAGGTCACAGCGCTCTTGCGATCAGGCCATGCGTTGATCCGGCTTCTAATCGAAAGCCCTAAGCCAGTGGTGGCGGCGATCGCGGGTTCAGCAGCGGGCGGCGGCGCAGGGCTCGCCTTGGCTTGCGACGCGGTTCTGATGGCCAATAGCGCAAGGCTCGTCCTGCCCTTCGACCGAATTGGCCTAGTTCCTGACTACGGTTTGGCCTATACGCTCGCGCGCCGCATGGGTATTTCCCGCGCACACCTGCTGATGCTAAGCCCCAAGCCTATATCGGCGGCGCAAGCGCTGGCGTATGGACTAGCAGACCAAGTCGTGCCCGAAGCGGACCTTGAGGAGACCGCAATCGAATTGGCAACGAACTTCGCGCGCCAGTCGCCCCTGGCGACTGCATGGATCAAAAAACTGACATTGGCGCAATCACCGCCACTTCAATCGACCCTCGATATTGAGTTGGCGGCTCAGGCCGAGTGCTTTCGTTCCGACGAGTTCCAAGCTGGCGTGGCAGCCTTCCTCTCGAAAACTACGCTCAAGCCCTGATCGCGCGCGTTAGCAGGTCGGCATACGCCGCTGCTACGTCTGCGCCAGTCATCCTTCCCTTCGTATCAAACCAGCGCGGGATCGCGTTCACGGCACCCATAAACCAAGCCACCGTCAACATCGGGTCGCAGGGACGAATGGAGCCATCCTGAATACCCTCGTTGATGAAGTTGCGAAACACGGTGTCGAAGGCCCGACGCCGCTTCTGAATGGCGGTCTTGTGTTCCTTCGACAGATCATTGAGGTCCGACAGCAGGGAATAGGCAGCAAAGTCGTCGGTCATCAACTCAATATAACGACTCAGCATCCGCAGCAGCCTGTCCAAGCCATGCCGTCCCCCACGCGCGTACTCGTGGGCTTGGTCGCCAAGATCCAGTGCGTACTGATGACAGCGATACAAAAGGTCCTGCTTGTTATCGATGTAGTAGTAGAGGGTGGGCTTGGTGATGTTCAGAGCTGCAGCCAGGTCCTCGAGCGATGTGTTGTGAAAACCGCGAGCTTTGAATGCAGTGCCGGCAGTGCGCACAAGAGCAAGCCGCTTGGCCTCATTGACCTCATCGCGGCTCTTTAAGGCGTTATTCCAGCGCACAGGAGTTACCTTGCGACTGGTGGAGGCTTTCTTTGCTCGCGTTTTAGGCTGGGGGCTCATCGTCATGGTAAATCGCTCCCGCACAGTTGAGCGGCATGTTACCGGAAGGTAAGGTAAGGAGCGACTCCCAACTCAGTGCCTTTGGTTGCGCGGCTGGCTTCCAAGACCGAACTCAACGGCAGCGCTAGGGTTGTCGTACTTGGCGAACGAATCACGCAGTACCGACCTGATGGCCAGCAGATCCTCCACCAGCCGTAGGATCACCTCTCGCTCGCCTGCCGTAAGGTGCTTGAAAAGCGCTTCAAGCCGACGTTGATGCTGATCTAGGGAAACCTCGGCCGGGACAAAAATGCGGGTAGCGCTCAAGATTCACTCCCAATGGATCGTTCTTGAATTTGAACGTGATCTTGCAGTTTGCCAGAACAACGTCACAGACTGGGCCTCAAAACCCAACCCAGTGGTTTGAGTGCGTCGACTTTCCCCAACTGCTGGTCAAGCAGCAGGCCTGGGCATTGGGCGCGAGTTGACGGGCCAACAGGCGCGCAGGCGATCCAGCACCCCTACCCTTCACCCGACCAAGATCTCAGCGTGTAGGGCTTGCTAGACGGGGTTTTGATACTGGCCAGCCCGGTCTATGGGTAGTCCAAAAAACTGCCGGTTAATTTGTGATGCAGCTGGTCCGGAGGCGTTTTGACCCTCCGGACTTCGACCATTAACCCTGACTTAGTCCAGAGGCACTTCACGGGCCGTATTGCTGCGCACCCAACTACTCAGGCCTGAGGCCACCCCTTTTGCACTCCAGACTGCATAAGCAGGATCGGCAAACATGTTTTCCAGGCAGCTACCGTAGGCTGCAAAACTGGGAAAGGACGCAG
>Ga0214923_10007237_pt1 | contig 12172 bp, 7 predicted proteins | sample LL1510_MetaG_FD_177993 | JGI IMG/M metagenome (GOLD analysis project Ga0214923, IMG submission 177993) | Freshwater microbial communities from Lake Lanier, Atlanta, Georgia, United States - LL-1510 | ecosystem: Environmental > Aquatic > Freshwater > Lake | place: USA: Georgia | collected 2015-10-15
CTTACAACAGTAACTTTAGAGGGTGCTACGCCGGTATTGGATTTACATACGACCCAGTATCAGATATGTTTTTATTACCGCAAGTACTTACTAATACACCGCAAGACCCCGTCCCCTAATAAGGCCCAACAATGCTCGGCTATAGCGCACTATCAGAAGCACCATTTTCTGCGCTAGCCGGAGCGGTTAGCCAGAACGTATCCGTCAACGTAACTGGGGTTCAAGCTTCCGGTGTAGTTGGTACGGCTACAGTTAATGCAACTTCTGATGTTTCTGTCAACGTAACCGGGGCCCAAGCCTCTGGTGCAATTGGTACCGCTACAGTCAACGCCAACGCTAATGTAACTCTAACTGGAGTCCAAGCCTCTGGTGCAATTGGTACAGTTACAGTTGATGTTGCAGGTAATATATCCGTCAATGTAACCGGAGTCCAAGCTTCCGGTGCAGTTGGTACTGTAGTTGTAAATGCGGTACAAAACGTATCGGTAAACGTAACAGGAGTTCAAGCCGAAGGGCAAGTTGGGTATGTTAACGCTACTATTGCCGTAATTGTTGGAGTTAGTGGCGATGCGGGCGTAGGTGAACTTGGCGATGAGTCTGTAATTGGCGACGCCAATATATATCCAACTGGAGTCCAAACTTCCGGCGCAGTTGGCACTGCTACAGTATCTGGCGCCGCAGTAATTACCACCGTAACCGGGGTAGAAGCCACTGGAGCAGTTGGTACCGTCGTTGCATCTGGCGCAGCAAATGTAAACGCAACTGGGGTATTAGGCACCACCCAGCAAGGCAGCGTTACGGTATTTACGGGCGTTGATGTAACAGTATACGTTTCGGGGGTTAGCGCCAACGGGGCGGTTGGTTCGGTTGATGTAGTTGGAACGGCAAATATTTACCCCACCGGAGTGCAAGCTTCGGGGGCCGTTGGCACCGCTACAGTTGATTTAAGTATAGCCGTATCCGTTACTGGAGTAACCGCCACAGGAGAAGTTGGCACAGCAGATGTTGATGTCACTCTTTACGTAAACGTAACTGGAGTAATAGGCACCGGCGATATTGGAACCGCAGAAGTAAACGCGGATTCGGTAATTAATGCAGTAGGGGTAGCGGCTTCCACGGCAATTGGAAATGTTGTTATTCCCCAACCAATTTCAGTACCTGTAACGGGTGTATTTGCTACGGGGCAAGTTGGTACTGCTACAGTAGACCTTAATAAAAACGTAGCTGTTACAGGGGTAAGTGCTTCTACTTTTGTTGGAAATGTATCATTTCAAGAGTATGTTGCTCCCGTTGGAGTTACTGGATTCGGCCTTGTAGGTCCGGCCTTTGCGTATTGTTCGGCTAACGTATATCCAACAGGAGTTTCTGGTACTGGACAAGTTGGAACCGTTAGTATAACCCCCGGAATTGGGGTGCTTGTTTCTGGCGTAGCCGCAAACGGCCAAGTAGGTAATGCAGCCGTAGTAGCGCAATCGTTTGTGTTTGTAACGGGAGTGCAAGGGGTTGGGGAGCTTGGAAGCGTATTGCTTTGGGGCAAAATTGACGACTCCCAAAACCCCAATTACAATCCAATCACACCTGCGCAAACACCAAATTTTACTCCAATAAATAATTCGCAAACACCTAATTGGGGTCCCATAGCAGCGTAAAGGAATCATTATGCCCAGTTCATATTCCCCCCTACTTCGTATAGAACTTATGACAACCGGAGAAAACTCCGGCGCATGGGGAAACATCACTAATACCAATTTGTCCACAATTCTTGAACAAGCAATTGCTGGGACGGTAAACATTTCAATTACTGGGGCAAGTAGCCCAATTACGCTTACTCAAAGTAATGGCGCATCAGACCAAGCACGCACAGCTATTCTTCTTATTACGGGTACAAATGCTAGCCCAATTAGTATTGTGGCCCCAACGACCAGTAAAATTTACTTCGTAAACAATAGCTCTAATCAGACAATTACCATTAAAGGGTCGTCTACTACTGGCGTGGCTGTAGCCAGCGGCGGCAAGCAGTTTGTTGTATACGACACAAATGCTGGGGATTTCGTAGCGCAGTCTTCCGCTGCGTATGTTTCATCGGTCAACGTTTCTGGGGGTTCCACCGGGCTTACATTTAGCGGGGGGCCAATTACTTCTTCAGGAACTATCACGGCGGGGGGAACGCTTGCGATTGCAAACGGAGGTACGGGTGCAGTTACACAACCTGCGGCAATTAACAATCTTTTACCTGCACAAGCTGCACAAGCCGGTAAGTTTCTTTACACAGATGGTACCAACGTATCTTGGGCTACTGCCGGTAGTGGCGGGGTTGGTACCGTAACTTCTGTAGGATTAAGTACCACGTTATCCGGCATCACTATTACTGGAAGTCCGGTTACTACTTCTGGCGTTATTTCGTTAGGCGGCACACTTGGTATCGCTAATGGAGGCACGGGGCAAACCACAGCTACTACTGCCTTCAACGCCCTCGCCCCCGCACAAGCCACCAACTCGGGCAAATTCTTAACTACCGACGGCACTAATGCGTCTTGGACTAGTGCGGTAACTTCTGTACAAGCTTCTGGCGGAACCACCGGCCTATCTTTCTCAGGCGGACCAATTACTTCTACTGGAACGCTTACTCTTGCTGGTGCGTTGAACGTAGCAAATGGTGGCACTGGAGCTACTTCAGCAACAAATGCAATTAATAACCTAATGCCTACTCAATCGGGGCAAGCGGGGAAATATCTTACTACCGATGGGGCAAACCTGTCTTGGTCTGCAGTTAGCGGCGGGGGCGGGGGTACTGTAACTTCGGTTTCATTTTCTACTGGCACTACGGGCCTTTCTGTAACTGGTTCTCCAATTACTTCTTCTGGCACATTAACTCTTGCTGGCACATTAAATATTTCTAACGGCGGCACGGGAGCAACAACTACTTCCGGAGCCAGAGCGAACCTTGGTCTTGGCACCCTTGCAACGGCCAGTTCAGTAGACTTAGGTACTCAAGTATCAGGCACTTTGGCAGTGGCTAGTGGGGGTACTGGAGCATCAACCGCTTCTGGGGCTAGAAGTAGCCTTGGTCTTGGCACCCTTGCAACGGCCAGTTCAGTAGACTTAGGTACTCAAGTATCAGGCACTTTGGCAGTGGCTAGTGGGGGTACTGGAGCATCAACCGCTTCTGGGGCTAGAAGTAGCCTTGGTCTTGGCACCCTTGCAACGGCCAGTTCAGTAGATTTAAGTTCGCAAGTATCAGGTACTTTGGCTATAGGTAATGGGGGCACTGGGTCAACAACCGCTTCTGGGGCTAGAAGTAATCTTGGTCTTGGCACCCTTGCAACTGCCAGTTCAGTAGATTTAAGTTCGCAAGTATCAAGTACTTTAGGGGTGGGTAACGGAGGTACTGGCGTATCTACTCCCGGCGCGGCGGGTAATGTTCTTACTAGTAATGGGTCTGCGTGGGTATCTTCCGCCCCCAGTGGAAGTGGTGGGTTTAGTAATATTGCTTCTTTTAGTTCTTCAAGTTCTTGGACAGTCCCAGCAGGAGTTACTAAATTTAAAGTTACCGTTGTGGGCGGTGGTGGCGGAGCGGGATACGCAGGTAGTGGCTCATCGGCTTCTGCTGGTGCTGCGGGCGCAGCGGCGATTAAAATATTTAGCGGGGTTTCTTCCGGCACGTCATACAGCTTTACTGTAGGTTCGGGCGGCGCGGGTGGAGCGTCAGCGTCAGTAAGTGGGACTTCTGGCGGTACATCGTCTTTCAATGGCCCTTCTACTGTTACTGCTACTGGGGGCGTTGGTGGGGCTTGGGCGAATAGTTCTACTATGGGGTCAAATTCCGGTGCCGGGGGGTCTGCTTCTGGTGGGGATTTAAACTTTGGTGGTTGTTGCGGGGATATTGGCACTACAAACTCTCCAGCTAACGCATCTGCTGGTGCCCCATCAATTTTTGGTGGTGGGGGGCGTGCTGGGAATACTAATGGAACAAATACTGGTGGTGATGCTATTGCCCCCGGTGCCGGTGGCGGTGCTGGACGTAGTGGGGCTGCTGGCGGTGCTGGCGCAGCAGGTATTATTATCATTGAATACTAAGAGACTGATATGAAAGCACTAATTTCCCCCAATGAAAAAGTTTATTTGTATGACGGCACAGTAGGTCAACGCGTTGCCGAAGTAGTACAAGATACTCAAACATTCCCCGTTGCAGAGCCGTTATTTTGGACTCTTTGCGCAGATGATGTAATAGCCGACGAATTTTATTGGACTGGCACACAAATTCTGCCCATCCCCGCCGCTCCTATTCCTGAGCCTACCCCCACCCCCACAAATTAAATATAAATGGATGCTCGCCTTGGTATTGCCGCGTTAACTCTCAGTGCCTCGGCGTTAGTAGGGATTGCCGTACATGAGGGATATAGCCCCGTTGCGTATGAGCCGGTAAAAGGTGACGTACCAACCATTGGATTTGGTACTACTGAAGGGGTTAAACACGGCGACAAAACTACCCCAGAACGTGCCTTGGTCCGCCTTCTTAGTGATGCTAATAAATTTCAAACTGCGGTCAAGACCTGTGCACCAGTACCAATGTTTCAGTATGAGTTTGATACGTATGTTTCATTAACTTACAATATTGGCACTAAAAACTTTTGTAGTTCTACGCTGGTAAAAAAACTTAAAGCTGGCGATTACGAAGGTGCTTGCAAAGAAATTCTTCGCTGGGATAGGTTTAAGGGCAAACCACTCGCAGGCCTAACAAAACGCAGGCAAAAGGAGTATGAACAATGCTTGGGTTCTTGATGAATCGTTGGGTATTGGGTGGGTTGGCCGGGCTTGTTATGCTCGGCTTTGTCTATTGGAAGGGCGTTAACCACGGCAAAGAAGTTGTTCAGCAGAAGTGGGACGCGTATAAGGTAGTGCAAGAACGAGAAGTTCAATTGCTCAAAGACCAAGCCCGCAAAACCGAACAAAGCATGCAAAAAGAAATAAACCGAATACAAAAGGAAAAAGTCAATGCAAATCAGATTGCTACTACTCGCTACAACGCTCTTATTAACAGCCTGCGCAACCGCCCCGAAACCCGTCAAGACCCAGTGTCCAACGATTCCGGAAGTGGTGTGGGATGTACGGGTGCGGGATTGGCAAGAGGAGATGCAGAATTTCTTGCTGGGTACGCTGCCGACGCAGCCCGGCTTCAAGCTGCCTATGACTCCTGCCGTGATGCCTACGAAATAATTAAAAAACAAGCAAATGGCGAGTAAAAATGACCTTACAGAAATTCCTTCTTAAGCCCGGCGTTAACCGCGAAAACACTCGGTATACAACTGAAGGCGGTTGGTACGACTGTGACAAAATTAGGTTTCGCCAAGGTACCCCAGAAAAAATTGGTGGGTGGCAGTGGATTTCCTCAAATACGTATTTGGGTATTTGCCGGTCTTTGTGGGACTGGGTGACTCTTGGTGGAATCAATTTAACCGGAGTTGGTACAAACCTAAAATTTTACATTGAAACTGGTGGGTCTTATTACGACGTAACCCCCATTCGCGCTGCCGTAACTTTGGCTGCTAACCCAATTTCTACCCAACTTAACTCCTCCACGGTAACAATTACAGATGCCAATGGTGGGTATACGCCCGGAGATTTTGTCACGTTCTATGGTGCCACTGCTGTAGGCGGCTTGACTATTAGTGGGCAGTATCAAATACAAACTGCTACGGCGTCTACATACACAATAATTGCGGCGAGCACGGCGAGTTCTACTGCTGTCGGTGGGGGCAGTAACGTACGCGCAATTTATCAAGTTAATGTTGGGGCGGACTTTTCTTCTCCGACAGTTGGATGGGGTGCTGGCGGCTGGGGTTTAGGTACGTGGGGTAACGGCGTCTCTAGTACCACAACGTTACGTATTTGGAACCAAAACAACTTTGGTGAAAATTTAATTTTTGGGCCAAGCGGCGGGGGCATTTACTATTGGGAAGCCTCAACTGGATATACCGCCCCAACCGTTTCAATTTCTATTGCGTCCCCCGCCGTAATTTCTGCAACAAACACGTTTAATAACGGCACTCCTATACGGTTTACTACAACCGGTGCGTTACCTACGGGGCTTACTGTTGGCACTCAGTATTTTGTAATTAACTCTACAGGAACTACTTTTAACGTAGCCGCAACCGCTGGGGGTGCTGCCATCAATACTTCCGGTACGCAATCGGGAACGCATACTGTTTTACCAAATGCACCGCTTTTAAAGGATTATGCAGCGGCGGCTAGTGTGCCAATAATTCAAAACTATGTGCTTGTTTCGGATATAAATCGGTTTGTGTTTGCATTTGGGTGCAATGATTACGGCTCCACTACACTAGACCCAATGTTGATTCGATGGTCTGACCAAGAAGACCCATTTAATTGGTCCCCCGCTGCTACTAACCAAGCGGGTAGTTTGCGCTTATCGCACGGCTCCAAAATCATTACGGCGATGCAGGCCCGCCAAGAAGTATTGGTATGGACGGATTCTTCTGTTTACTCTTTACAGTATCAAGGAGCACCCGCCGTATGGGGCGCACAACTTTTGGGCGACTCTATTTCTATTGCAAGTCAAAACGCTGCTGTATATGCCAGTAACGTAGCCTACTGGATGGGTATTGATAAATTCTATAAGTACGACGGTCGGGTTCAAACTCTTAGATGCGATTTACGTCAGTACATTTTCCAAGACATCAATCAAAACCAGTACCAACAAGTTTTTTCTGGTACCAATGAAGCCTATAACGAGGCTTGGTGGTTTTACTGTTCTGCAAACAGCACAACAATTGATAAGTACGTTGTGTATAACTACGCAGAAGATGTTTGGTATTTTGGGACTATGGCTCGCACCGCATGGCTAGATTCGGGATTACAAACGTACCCTGTTGCGGCTACATACATTAACAACCTTGTTTATCATGAAACTGGAAATGACGACGTAGCAACGGGAGTTGCGGCCCCAATTGTTTCTTACATAACCAGCTCTGAATTTGATTTAGACGACGGCCACAAATTTGCGTTTATTTGGCGCGTATTGCCGGATATTACTTTTAGAGGGTCTAATGCTGTAAGTCCACAAGTAACTATGTATTTGTACCCGCTGGAAAACTCTGGTTCTGGCTACAACGACCCTGCTTCGGTTGGGGGTACAAACAACGCTGCAGTAATTCGCACAGCTACATTACCGATTGAACAATTTACCGGACAAATTTATACTCGTGTCCGTGGGCGCCAGCTTGCAATGAAAGTGGAATCGACTGGTTTAGGGGTTGCATGGCAGTTGGGTGCCCCTCGTGTGGACATGAGGCCGGATGGTAGGCGGTAGTAGGAAACTAAAACAATGCCTAATATCATCCAAAAACCCGACGCTCCGTCGCTACCACTAGCGCCAATTAATTACTTACAAACATACCAAGACCAGCACAACAACGTCTTGCGTTTGTTTTTTAATCGGCTTACTACAGCGATTAAATCTATTTTATCTCCCGATGCTGGGGGCAAGTTTTTGTATTTTCCGTATGGTGCATGGCAAAGCAACCTAACGCAAACAAACGTAGCTAACACCGCTACGGTGATGATTCTTGAGCAAACTGATTACGTTAACAACGTAGCAATTAATCAGACTATAGCCACGGTTACGGGTTCTATTAGTGGAACTACTTTAACTGTAACTGCTGTTGCTTCTGGGACTATTTATGTCGGCATGACGGTAACTGGAAGTGGTGTATCTGCAAATACGCGCATTACTGCTTTAGGCACCGGTACTGGCGGGGTTGGTACATACACAGTCAACAATTCTCAAACCGTTTCAAGCGCCACGCTTACTCTAACTGCAAACTCAAAAATAACTGCTAATGACCCCGGCATCTACAACCTTCAATGGTCAGGCCAGTTTCAAAACACGGATAACGCCCAACACGACATTTCTGTTTGGCTTCGACAAAATGGTACCGATATTGCTGGGTCTACTGGGTTAATTTCTATTCCAGCTAGAAAGTCCGCCGGTGCGGGTAATGAAGGGCACATTATTGTGGGGTGGAATTATTTTATTCAGCTAAGCGCTGGAGATTATGTAGAACTATGGTGGTCTACTGATAGCACCACAGTAACTTTGCAAGCCTATCCGGCAGGTACATCGCCAACACGACCAACAACTGCGTCAGTAATTGCGACTCTTTCTTTTGTAAGTAACGTAAGTTAATTCATTTGGGTATTTATATGGCTAATTGGTACGACACCCTCCCTTCGCTTCCAGCAAACGCACAAGACGCCCGAATTATAGAAACCGGTTTTGGCCCCGCTTATTTATACATTACTGGGTACGACGGCGACGACAGTCCAGTCTATGACTACGCAAAAGCCCCTGCGGGTAATTTTGTAACGGCTGGGTATGACGAAGAAGGCACTCCGATTAGAGAGTTTGTTCCCGCTTCTTCCGCTTCTGCCCCCTCGCCTACGCCTGCCCCTGTTGTACCTATTGCGCCTACTACCGCTGCTTCTGCCCCTACCCCCGCTCCCACTACTGCCCCTGTTGTACCTATTGCGCCTACTACTGCGGCAACTCCGACCCCAACTCCAACGACTACTTCAACACCGACCCCAACTCCAACGACCACTAAACCCCCCACCGTTGCAATTTCTACGTTAACGGACGCCCGCAAAGCTACGGGTATGTCGAGTGCTTCGGCTCAAACTTTGGCTGATAAGCTGGGCGCCCCCATTACGGAAGGCGGAAAAATTACTTTCCCCAAAGGCTATTCTGCGAATCAATTTAATGCGGTAATCACTACGCTGCAGCCACAGCTTGATGCGTTGAATCAGCAAAAAACCACGCTTGCGCAGCAGTTGCAAACTCTGCATTCGCAGATGAAAAGAACTTTTAGTCTTACGGGGGGAACCGGCTACACCGGTACCAAAGACCAAATAGCGCAAGAAACCGCCCTGCAAAAACAACTTAGTGATTTGGGTAGTATTGGTACAGCTTCTACACAATTCGCGACTACTAAATCATATTCCGGCACTATTGGGGCGCTGCAACAACAGATTGATTCTGCAAACACCCAAATCGGCAAAGTTGAATCTCAAGACTTGTCTAAGCTTAAAGCCGCACAAGACGCGGAAGAAAGACTATACAAACAATACTTAACTTCACTGACCGACGAAACCGGCAAAAAAGTTTATACAACTACTCAAGTTAATGCGCTTGTCAAAGCAGAAGACAAAGCCAACGCTACCGAATATAACAACTTTAAAACCAACCTTGCCGCAGTGGGGTATCAGGATTTGAGTGCTATTCACACTCGTCCTATGACTATTGATGAAATGGCTAGCACGCCATATGCGCAAGAAAACGGGTTTACTAAAGAAGTTTTAACCGAACTAGTAAGTAAAAAGTTATTTACTTTGCCCGACGTTCCAACCGGCAATATCTATTCGACCATAACGTCAGTAGATATGAAAACTGCTGACCAGTATTTGAAAGACGCAGTAACTAACACCGACAACCGAGTACAAACTGCCCTTACATATCTCAACCAATACAATTTAGACCAACGATTTAAGTCTGGAGATACTACTATTGGGTTTGCAATTGACCAAGTAGCAAATCTGCAATCCGCTTTAGCAGACGGAACAATTTCGCCTGAAGAAAAACAACTTATTGGTAAAGGGCTAACCAATTTTTATAACAAAGCCGGGGCCGCTTTTGGGGGTACAAACATCCCTGCAGAACAACTGGGTGCTATTAAACCGGTAAAAAATGCGCCGGGCTACTTTAGTAAAGGGGTTAATCAAGACAAAAAGGGTGGGTACACCATCTACTATAAGCAGAACCCAGATGGCACTTACTCTTACCAAAGCACATCGTATTCGTTTACCCCAACCGGAGATAGCGGGTTTCTTGGGCTTGGAAAAGTAGGCGATTTCTTACTCAGCGCGGGATTGGCTTGGGCTACTGGCGGGATTGGTGGGGCCATTACTGGTTTTGGTGCAAACGCTACTGCTGGGCAGTTAGCTATTAATGCTGCTATTGGGTCAATAGTTTCAAACGTAGCTAAATCAATTATTACCGGACAAGACCTATCCCTTCAAAATATTTTAACGTCTGCGGGTACAGCAGGCTTGGCTAGGTACGTTGGGGAAGCAGTATCAAATAATGACCTACTTAAAGATTTAAGTCCCACAACAAGAAACGCAATTATTGGGGCTTCAGTAAATGCTGCTGTAACACTTGCTAGAACTGGAGACCTTGGAGCTACATTTAATGCCGCTGCTGAAGGTGGGGCACAAGGGGCTATTAATACTCAAGTAGATTCTTGGTTTGCCAACGGCAAATTAGCTATTCCGGGGTTTGGGGACGTTGATGTCTCTAAAATGGATGACCCAACATTAAATATAGTTAAAAATGCTATTTCTAATGTGCTTTCTGATGTGACGTTGCGTGGGGGCAACCTTGGGCAAGCGTTTATTACTGCGTTAGGTAATGCAGGGTTTCAACTCGCTAAAAACGAACTAAAACCTGTTGTTACTTCAGTAGTAGACCAAGCCAAAGACGCCGCAATAAATAACTACAATAACCTTCGCACTAAAACACTTAACATGTTTGCAGATGCTAGCGGGGCTGGCGGCACAATGACGGATGTTGGTGGGCCAATTTATACGGCACCGGCAGTTGACGTTGTAGCGTCTAAAATTGACGACAACATCCTTAACAATATTATTTCTAGGGCCGTCGATAGAATTCAAAATTGGTCTGACAGCATAGACACTAAAAAAGCTGTTTTTGACCTTGCAGATTCTGCAATTAAATACTTTCAATCTACGGGCAATAAAACACTAATTGATACTGCTGCAACTGCGTTAAAGGCGGGGGGCGGATTACTCCAAGCAGTTGCCGGTCTTGCAGTATTTGCTGGTCAAAACCCCGACGCAACAGGTGTTGGGAAACTAGCAAAACAACTTGTAGATTTGGGAAATGCTAGCAATACGCCGGAACGTGCGGCCATATTAAAAGAAATGAACGCAAACGTTGCCGCTGCTACAGGATTTTCGGGCACAATAAAAGCGCTTTACGAAAACTTTGAAAAAGCCCCCATGACTTTCCTTACCGAAGCGATTGGGGTAGATGCTATGCAAGAAGTTGCCCCGTTATTAGTTGGGGGCGGTGCAGGCGCATTGGCTAGGGGCGCGGGGTTAATTGCTAAATGGGGGCCTGAATTTGCTTCGGGCTTAGTAAAAGCTTCTCAACTTACGGGTGCCGCCGCAACAGATTTTGTTGAAGCCGTGGGGGGTGCCGCCCAAAACGCATATAACGACGCATATAACGCCGCCCGCAAAGCGGGGCAATCTGAAGAACAAGCCGCACAAACAGCACTCAGTATTGCACAAAAGAACGGCGTTACTGCGGGGCTTTTAAAGGCTGCAACATTGGGGGTTGCTGGGCAACCGTTGGTCGATGCCGTGTTTAAAAACGCACCGGCTTCTGTTAAGTCTGATGTTTCCGGCGCCCTTAGTGCGATAACAGACCGGGCAAAAACCGTTGGCAAAGAAGCCGGATTAAACGTTTTTGAAGACACCGGTACGCAAGCCGCGCTTGAAGTAGATTTGTACAAACTTGACCCGACTAGAGATGTAGGAAAAAGCATTGCCTACACAGGGGCTATGTCGTTAATTTCTAGTGCGGGCGTTACTGGAACAGTTCTTACTGCACAGGATGCGGCGAATCTTGTACAAAAATATCCTGACCTTGCGGCAGGCGTAGCAGCGGCCGCGTCTTTTGCAGTAGACCCAACAGGCACCGCGTTTTTGGGTGGATTGTTGTCTACCGTACCTGCAGTTAAATCAGTATTGGATACCGCAACAGACTCGACTCAACTTAGTAACGCACTTAAAGGTTTGGGCATTACCGACCAAGCGACTATTGCTGTGCTTGGTAAACCTAAATTCGCCGAGTCTTTTATTACTCCAACGGATGTCAAAGATAAGTTTACTTCTTTGGGCTATACAAACCCTGCAAACGACGAAATCTATTCGTTTGTAAATGCCCCCGATATTTCAGTAGACCAACTAGACGGAAGATTAACCAGTTACGTCAACGACCATACGGTTACAGCCGACGAAGCTAAAACTATTTATCGTGGTTTGGGCGTAACCGACCCCACCGAAGACC
>Ga0214923_10007238_pt1 | contig 12172 bp, 12 predicted proteins | sample LL1510_MetaG_FD_177993 | JGI IMG/M metagenome (GOLD analysis project Ga0214923, IMG submission 177993) | Freshwater microbial communities from Lake Lanier, Atlanta, Georgia, United States - LL-1510 | ecosystem: Environmental > Aquatic > Freshwater > Lake | place: USA: Georgia | collected...
TTAAGTCTTCGCCAAGTCTCCACAAAGCTATAACTGTAGCCAGAGATGATTTGAAGTTGCCTAAGATTTCCTTCATAAAAATGGACATACAAGGAAGTGAGTTTTTCGCCTTGAAAGGAATGAAGAGACTTTTGTCGAATGATAGACCTTATATATTTTTTGAAGTCGAAGATGTTCACTTGAATTTCCTTGGGACAACAAAAGGTGAACTATTTAGAGAGATCACAAATAATTCTTATGCAATTTATCGCATAGAAACTGAATCCCCGTCAGATCATCTGGCTGTGCCATTTGAAAGAATCAACCAGTTTCAAGAAATGATGAAAGAAAAATCTTTCAGCTACTCTATTAATAAATTGGAGTTCGAATGATCCGAGCAGGAAGAATGTATAAAACGATTATAGAAAATGGCTTTCAGGGGGTGATTACCAAAGTGAGTTCCCGTATAAAGCGGAAGATTAATGATTACAAATGGCAAAAGATTTACAAAGAGACAAGTTTAGAATCTAAATTCACTCAAATATACACACAAAGATTGTGGACTGGTAGCGAAAGTGTAAGCGGATTTGGCTCGGGGCTTGAGTACACAAAGAATCTAAGAATCAATTTGCAATTAATTATCGAGAAATTTGAAATATCGACCATTTTGGATTTGGCATGTGGCGACTGCAACTGGATTAAAAGTTTTTTCAGAAATCATGAAGTCGAATATTTAGGTTGCGATATTGTAAAACCTCTGATTGAAAAGAACAGGGAATTATATGGAAATGATTTGGTGAAATTTGAAGTCATGAATGTAGTCAAAGATGAACTGCCTTCTGCAGAACTTGTGATCTGTAGAGATTTACTATTTCACTTACCCAATAGGGAAATTCTTAAAGTATTATCAAACATTTGTAGGACAGAATCGCGGTATTTACTCTTAACATCACATATTGATGACGCAAGAGACCCTTTCTCAAATGTTGACATCGAGGCAGGTGACTTTAGAAGGTTAGATTTATTTAGAGAGCCATTCTGCTTACCACGATCTAGTATTTTGGCTTTTGATGATTGGATGGAACCTGACCCACCTCGAATTATGGTTTTGTACAATTTGCAAACATTAAGGGACATTTGGCTGACATCCTTGTAGATGTGCCAACCATTCGAGAAGTAAAGTAGACGAAAATCATTCAAAAAATATCGAAATGAATCTCTCTCTCACCTTTTCTTTGGTAAACTGATCTACAATAGATTGCAATTCGACATTTCCTAGTGGCTCCTGCATAATTTTCCTTACTTTCTTTACAAGATGCTTTTCCGATTTATACAATAAATCAAGGGGTTTCAAGATTTGAACGTGATGCTTATCCATGTACAGATTTCTTGAAATGTTAGGGGCTATTACGGGTTTTCCAAGCATTAGAGGCTCTACTATAGAAAATCCAAAACTCTCTCCCATAAGTCGACCATTTAAAAAAAGATCACATGCATCGTAGAAATCCCACTTTTGTGACTCTGTTACGTAACCGATGTATTTCACTCTTGGATGCAGGATAAAAGGTTTGGTATTTATAAAAGCGAAAACAAGATCCCTTTCTATGTCAAGCAACTTAACAACTGCTCTTTTTGCTATTGGGTCACTGAATTCGGTAAATCCACCGATTCGACCAATCAAAAAAGAAGATTTCTCAATGTTATACATTTTCCGGAAGTAATCGCCATCTCCTTTTTTGGGCATTACGGTGTGAGGTACCCAGTCCCTCTTTATCTCCTCGCTAATGATGAATGGACTATTCGTAAATTTTCGGATTTCCTCAATTTCACTAGTCTTACGACCATTCTTCTTTTTTAATGCCTCGTTAAATAACCACTCAGATACATAAGCGTAAACATGGCCGTGAGGCTCATAATTGTTGAATACCGCATGGACCAGATGTCGTGTATCCGGTATCCAAACATTATTATAACGACCATCATGTACGAACATTGAGTGAGAAACTTTGTGGTTTGAACTAATTGAGAACAAATCAGAAGAACTCTTATACTCTTCAACAGGAATATTATTGTTGCGAATTTCTTGCATCCTTGATTGATGATTACGTTCCGATTTTGGAACAACAACTACAGTTTCGATTCCGACATCTTTCAACATTAAAGCAACATTTTGCGTATTGGTAGCGTCTCCCCTGTAGCTCAATTCATTATTGTGAATCAAAAGTGATACCATTGATTTAGTATACTTCTTATTCCTGTTTTATAAAGAACAATTAGGAATGTCCAGCTAATTAATGGGAGGCATAAAGAGGTTCATGAATCAATGAAACTAATCCAATCAATTCAAAATTCAGCGCGTAAAGAATTTTTTGAAGTACTTTCGCGTGCAAGTAAGAACATTGAGATGATACCTCGAATTGATTCGGATAAAAGTATGGAGTGTTATTTGGCTTGCCTATTCAGCGTAAACGCTCTTAACATGGCCATTTGCGGAAATAGTGTCTTCAACAATAACAACGTAAACTTAAGAGTGTTCGATGATGTCCCAGAAGGTACCAAGATTAATGATAAACAAATTATAGCTCTGTTCGAAGATTCTCTAAAAAAATCACAATTTCATCCAAGAAAATTGAAAATAGGGAACAAAGCATTTCTTCTGCGTATATTGGCCCAATTACCATCTGTTTTTACTTATTTATTAATAATTTTTCTCGGTTTTTTTTGTAAGGGTCGGGTCATTGAACTAGAAGATGCCTTCTTCTTCACGAGAAATAATCCAGATCGCTTGGATTTTGCAATGCAGAAGATTAGTTTAGACTGGCAACTCAGTTCGAGTTCAGAGTCTGAAAAGATAATTGTTATTTGTCCGAACTATGACAACCTATCGCGATCAGACTTAACCTTGGTTCTTGAACAACTTGGACAGGCAAATTTAATGAATATCGAAATCCTTTCTTTAATTGACAATAAGAAGCTAAAAGAGGAATTTCACAACACGTTTATAAAGAGATTGTTTGAATCGAAATTTGCTCTCATCAAATATGCGGTTCAGCAGCGAGGCATATTTATAGTCAATAATGAGCTTAGTTCCGTTGTTGCACTTCTTAGAAGCGATCAGATTATTTTGGCGAAAGAGGATTACTCAAGAAAAGATTTTAGTTGGGGTAAGATTACTGGCATCTAGTTTCAGCACAAATTATGTCAAAAAACGTGTTATTGTGTACACATGTATAAGATAGTAAGAAGAATCAAAAACAGGGTTTATTCCAAACTAATAGATGTACTGCATGAATTATTGCTGAGATCTACCAAAGAGAGATTTACACGTCTACCAAGCAATCCTTTAGTTGGTAGTGCCAAAAGAACTCACCATGAAAAAGGGATATTAATTACAACGTTTGAAAAGAGACAGTTTGACTCAGCAATTCCACTCATCGCTCAAATACGTGATGCAGGAATCGGATACCCAATAATGTTATTTCTAAACGGAAATTTAGCAAATGACCATGATAAAGAAGCCCGAAAAAAGTTTCTTGAGGAACTTTCTAAATTCGACGATGTGAACGTTATTTCAAGTTATGAGATGACAGGAATATCTCGAAATTGGAACCTAGGCATTCAACTTTTAGGGACAACATTAACTTTATGCTTGAGTGATGATTTGGTAATCTCAAAACAGTTTAAGAAAGAATTGGAATTAGCTTTTGATGCAACAAAATTGTCCGGTTTTCTCACAATTGAAGGTTTTGCAGCATTTATAATTTCAAGACCACTGATAGACCAATTAGGTTGGTTCGATGAGCGATTCATGGGTTTTGGGGAGGAAGACGGAGACTACGTGTGGCGATATATTAAGAAATTTGGACAAGAACCACCCCGATTCAAATGTCATTCCCTTTTGCATCAAGATTTGCAGACGCGAGGGGAAGAGGTAGCCGGGGTAAGCAAGTATTCACTTTTCAATTTGGTTTGGAGGAAAATCAAGTATAAAGAGAATGAAAATGGTATCTATGGGTCTTTTACAAAACCACAGGTTCAAGTGTTTGAAGATTTTGATTACCATCCTATGGAAACGTTTAGAGCTTCCAATAAAGATCTTTTTTTCGAAACAGACGAAGAAATCATTCAAGAGCAAATTAGGAAAAGCGTTAATAATCATAAAAATAATTTATCAAAGTACAGAGAAGATGTATAAATGAAAGCGAATAGGCCCCCGAATGGTGTTGCAATAACAAATTATCCGGACGGTATAGACGAAAGAGGATTTTTCAAAAGAATCCTAGAGATTCGTGAATCTAATTCAAAAGAATTGGATGTTAGTGTGTCTTTCAATCAAGAGCAATTTACTCTTCGAGGTTTGCACTATGATAAGACTTTAAGAAACGAGAAAAAGCATGTCAATGTTGTTGCAGGAAGTATTTTTGATGTATTGGTTGACATGAGGCCAAATGAGCCTACTTACTTAAATTGGTTCAGTTTTCATCTATCTTCAGCTATGAATAAGACTTTACACATACCAGCAGGAATTGCGCATGGATTTCTAACTTTAGAGCCGAATACAATAATTTGTTATGTAATGGAAGCAAAATACGATGAAATGCAATATGGTCGAGTTCGTTGGAATGATCCAGTTGTAGGAATAGAGTGGCCTTTCATGCCAAACGTTATTTCGCAAAAAGACAAAGAAGCAGAGTTATTGATTGCACATATATGAAAAAAGTATATATCTCTGGCTATAACGGAAAGATAGGGAAAAATCTTGTAGATATATTGAAAAAAGAGCAAATCGATATTAACTTCATTTCAAGAGAACACTTAATGCTAAAAGAAAGATTAACAATTTCAAAAACTGATTATAGCCAAAGGATTCTCTTGCATTTAGCGTGGCCTGTTCAGGCGCAAGATTATCGGAGTTCGGAACAGAACAACGGATTCTTGAAGATAAGCATGAATTTCCTAAAAGAATATGCAAAAAGTTTTGACTTATTCATCTTTCCGGGAACTATCTTTGAATTGCCCGAAAATCTCGCAGAATTAACGGATCAAACTAAACCAGAGCCTAGATGCAAATACTCGGAAGCAAAAATGAACTTACATGATTGGGTAAATCAAACTGGAATTATGTATTCTTGGCCAATACTTCCGTATATCGTATCTTCAAATGACCCCCCATTTAAATTAGTACCACAAATTCTAGAGTCACTAGAAAACATAAATACTCCAATGGAACTCAAGTCTCCCTATATTAGACGAAACTTCTTGCATGTCAGCGAATGTGCAGTTATTTTAGCAAAGTGCATGAATGCTGAGATAAGTGGTCGCTATTTAATTGGATCTGACACGAGTGTAAGTCCAGCAGAACTGGTTAGAGAATTTGGATTGGATTGGCGACTAAATTCACAAGACAGGCAAGAACTTGATATTGAACAGTCATTGATTCTCGGAAAAGCGCAAGATGCATGTATTGGAATTCGAACAGAGTCTGAGCAAAGAAGCTCCGTTCTAAAACGATTAATCTTGAAAGAGTATTTTGGCTAACAAAGCGTTTTCAACGTTTACTAATATCAATAATCAAGTATGTCGGTAATAAGTTTTCTATAGTTTTTAGGTTGAAGGTTAGTCGAACCTTTAAACTCCCAGTGATAATATAAACCAAGGCAAAGCTGTTAATTTGCCATTCAAATCCTCAAATAAAATCCATATTATGGGCAAGCGCGCCCTAAAGGAAACATATCTAAACAGGCAGAGCTAAAATTTCCAAGATTCTTTACACTAACCTAAACAACAAAGAAATTCAAATACTCGCAAACGCAGCCAAGTATCAGGATTTGTTTGAGATTCAACTGAGGTCTTTGACGAAAACTATCCGAATAGGAAAGATTCCAAGCATTTAATGGGAACATGGAGCCTTCAATTCATTCAATTTTATGTGGAGCGCAGATAGAATGAAGCATCATGATCCTAATCGCCATAGTTCACAACAATGAACTGATAAGACTAAACTACTTACGGCCGAAAATGCAAGAAGTCCTCACTCTACTTACACAAAACGCAATTGTAACGGAGTGCTGTACATCGCTAGAAATCGCGCCTACTAAATTGGATTTTATATTAAGAGATTTAAAGATGAAAATGCTTAGATTCAGGTTTGATTCATTCGTTCAACAAACCCTTAATAGCGAATTTCGGCATTCAAAGTTCAAAAAGATTTCACAGATTTTTCGAAGCAGTCAAACTAATCGAAGTAGATATTTTGCAGAACTAGACCTCGTAGTTAAACATATAGAAGCGTGGGAGCACTTTCTTAACTCGTCTGCATCACATCTCGTACTTCTTGAAAGTGACGCAATCATTTCAGATGAGAAGAACTTAGCGGAATTCCTCAATAACTTAAGCGACATATCCAGCGAGGATTTTGTTAGCTTGTCTTGGCCCTTTACAACGAGTCAACTTGGTATTAGAGATTCAAGTATTGAACACAGGCCAAACTATTTTCAAGTGGGAATACTTATTACGAATACCACCGCTGGCTACGTCTTAAGTAGAAATCTTGCAGCAAAACTTGTTAAAGTAATTCAGGAGAGTAGATTAGAAAGATTGTTAGCAATAGACTGGTTAATGAATCAAGTTTTCATGCAGATACAAAAGCAAGACGGTAAAATTAGAAATACTATTGTACCTAATAGGGAACTTGTTATAAATGGTTCGCTAGTGGGCAGATATGAATCAGCAATCCAAGGATAATTTCAAAATGAATATCGTTTATAGAAACTTTTGGGAAGGTTTTGATCCCAATAATAACTTTTTAACAAGATTGTTGGAATTATCTAGTAGGTTTTCAATACCCATTCCAAATATTCAAGACGATGAGATTGTATTACTTTCTCATTTCCCTCCGAGGGTTTCTAACATAAAAACACTGGCTTTGGCTTTCAAGCATTTCCTAGTGCAAAGTTTAAATTTAAATCGAAAATTCAATGACATACAAAACGCTCCAAACCAAATCAAACCCTCTATTTTCTATACAGGAGAGAATTACAGAGTCCCCAATTCGGCACATTACTCGATATCCCATGATTTGGATGATTTCAATTCCAGTAACATTTACTATCCTTATTTATTCGATCATCTCCTGATGGCGAAGCTTGACCAACAAGATCATCTTTATGGAGCTTCCATTAACTACGAATCTCTTCTAGAAGCTAGAAAACTAGAAAGCGGTCATACGAACTTTGCCTGCATCTTCTATGGTAATAGAACTCCTTTGCGTGCTCGCTTAGTGGACGAGATGAGTAAATACGGAAAAGTGGATGTGTTTGGTAAGGCTAGCGGGAAATACATACAAAATCGCTCGGACTTGTATAAAAAATACAAATATGTTCTGTGCCCCGAGAATGATTACTTTCCAGGTTATGTAACAGAGAAAATGTTGCATGCTTATGCGATGGGCTCAGTCCCGATCTATTGGGGCGGATTGACTGCTCATCAAGGTGTTAATCATAATTCATTATTAATGGTGAGCCCGGAGCAAAAACTTGAATCGCGCATCGCAGAAATAGCCAATATAGACGATTTAGAGTACAAGAGAATCTATGAAAAAGCTCTCTTGCTTCATGAGCCAAATTGGCGAGAGATTATTGCTCAAATTCTTCAATGGATTGCATCAGGAGAATTTGGAAAAACAAATGTCAATTAATTTTGCAATTTTGGCTATCGGCGGAATGACGTCAATGGTGAGAATTTGTTTATCGTCACTAGTTAAAGTTGATGACATCAAAATATATGTCATGACTGAGAAGAAGCATTTCCAAGATTTTGTTGTTTTTGAAGAAGAAAACAAAAAAGCTATCGAGTTGATTGAGGAAATAGAACTATCATCAAGCATGTCAGGCGAATCAAAAGCTGCAGATGCCTCGTACGAGAATTACGGAACGAGTCGTTTCGCGCAAATAAATATTTTAAAGTGGAGCCTGATCAGAAATGTTTTAAACAAAATTGATCAAGGAGAAGCAATTATCTTCTCTGACTTTGATGTTATCTGGTTTAAGAATCCAAAGAAGTTTTTCTTCCAAGACGCTAATAGCAAGATTCTTGCTCAAGCAGAATGGAGTAAAATTGTTAATGTAAAGTATTGCACGGGAATAATAGGCTTCGTCAAGACAGACAATATAGATCAGTTGTTTAATCGTTTGACCAATTTTCATCAGAGGCAATTGGATTTACGTCATGGAATATATTTCGATCAACAAGCTTTCAATGATTTTTTCTTGCAATCGGATATGAAGGAGAATGTTGAATGTTTGCCTAGTGAATCGTTTGTGATTGGTGCTGATATACCTAGATATCTTTTAAGGTCTTACGAAAGTATTTACGCTGTGCACGCGAATTATCTGAAAGGAGCGCGGAGGAAGGAAATCGTAATGAAAGCGATAAGGTTGAGTGTGGAGCGACATATTTTCAGGATGCCGATAGCCTTATTTGTGAAAATACTTCTCCTAGAGGGAAGAATCGGAGTGATTTCAAATAAGATAACCAAAAAAGCTCAGAAGGTTATTCGTAATTCATAAAATATTGCCGAAAGAAAGTTAGTAGCACACGAATGCGTCTCTTATACCTATTAAGAAATCTTTCTGAATTGTTGTGATTGTTCCAAGAGTAATTCACCAATTTTGGATTAATGAAGAGTTTATGGCCATTGTTTATAAGTTGCGAATTGAACGAAACATGCTCACATTCTCCAGATTGCGCTGAGCCAGTTGATTGATAAGTTAGATTTGCAATACATGACCTTTTGTATATTCCGAGTCCCCCAAAAGCAGATTGGACGGGAATCCAAGGCGCATTTGTTTTAATCCGCCGACGCTTAGAATAAACAGCAATGTGTTGAGATATGTAAGGATTTACTCCTTGCTCTCGTAAGATTCGGTCAGAATCCCAGCAATTATTTTCTGACCAATTCTCAGCACGGAGAGCGAAAATATCGTAGTAGGCACCTCTTTGATTTGCAAAAAGTCCACACCAATCTAAATTTGTAAAGCAACTTTCGATTCCCACAGAAGTCAAGAAGTCATTTTCCAAATCAAGATCCACCATACAAATGAAGCTGATGTCTTTATATTTCGAATTAGTTCTTAATTCATCCATGTACGCGTCTCTACAGAAGGCGATTCTTGTGACTCTATCCGGTATCTTTTTTCGAAGTGATCCTAAAGTAACAAAATCAAAGTTGTCTTGGGATGAACGAATTCTTTCGAGTTCAGAAACAGTATCGTCATCGCTATCAGATTCAACGATGAAGAAAAAAATCTCGGCGAAGTTTTGGAATGCTTTCTCCAATCTTCGGACTTCTCTTGCAATGCCCTCACCAACGTCTCGCGCAAGACCCGTGATGAGAACTGAACGTTTAGTGGTCAATTAGAATCTCCTTGCACCTGGAATTTGATGCCAAAATTCGATTGGTGAATAAACTTGGTTATTCGTGCCCAAAACGGCAGAGACATAACTCAAACTTGATTTACTTGTAATTAAGATATCAGCCCGAGCCATCTGGATGATCGCCTCCAATGGGTCTCCACCTAAAACAATTTTAATGTGGGGCGAAACCTTGGAGAATTCAGTTAATAAATCTCGGCCATGTAAATAAAGTTTACCGTTGGAGTATCCAGGGGTTCCTTCCCAAAGCTTCTCCTGGTTTGGGAAAATATCAATAACCATATCTTTTGGTGGGGCGTCGGTATAAATGACAAGTCTAGGTTCACCCGGAGGGAAATCTTTGATTACGCAGGAGATAACTTCTCGAACTCGATCAATTTGAATTTGGCGAGTTTGACTTTCACCGTTGTACACAGAAAAATCTCCAGGGACACTGCGGTAATGAACAGCAACAACAGTCTTAGATTCTGATGAGGAGAACTTCTTTAACGCAATCCTCGGTTCAATAATCTTTCGCGCGAAATTATATATAGATGGGGCACTGTCTACAACCCCATAAACATCAACTAGTTTAATTAATTTCTTCCGTCTGGGTTTAATACAAATTAGCATGAGAAGATTCTTCAATTTTAGATTTGGAATTCCTATAACATTAAACCCCACTATTTCTTCTGAACTTAGATCTGAGGGAAAGTCTGCAAATCTATTCAAGCGATCAAGATACTCCTTATATTGAGAAATTGATTGGTGTGGGTCAAGCGGATGTACCGATACATCTTTGATGGGTGTATGGAAATAATTTAAGTTTAGAGATTTTGATAGTGAATAAATTGCAAGTAACCTTTGAATTTGAGCACCTGTTCCATCGCATACGTATTGATTGTCGTACGTTAGCGCCATTTGTGGCTTAATTAGCCTAGAAAGAAAGCACAGCAAAAGGAAAAATGGTCGCCTGGAGATAAATCTCACCTTGAGATGAAAGAACGTCAATGAATTCCTTATAGTTGAAGCCATGAATCAACCTTTGAATATTTGGAATGGAATAAAGATCTAACATCTACCGGAATTGCAAGTGCCTTAATCTCATCCCAGTCATCAACAACTTTTGCCCCAATTTCATATTTAGAGAATGACCAAAATGAACGTTTCACGACAGGAATAGCGCCAAGGAATAGCGCTTCCCATGTTCTGTGACAATCTATTCCGTTTCCTGGTGGAGACAATACGAAAACCGATTGACTTACGAGAGTGCGATACTTACGAGGCGTGATGGGGCTTTTAACTAAATAGGTGTCACCCAAATCGATAGCACTTCTCATTGCCTTGTTTCTTTCAGTGGGATTAGTGTGCAAGGAAAAGCATACAAGCAATTTAATTGGCCTTTTCTCTAAGGGTATTAAGCTTTGTTTCATAGATAAGTAGTCACTTAAGACCCCATTCAGTAAATAACCCTCATTCTCAAGGCCTATTGGGATTGGATGGATGTTTTTTGAGGTTCCAAGCCAGTTAACCGAGAAGATTTCTTTAAATCGCGTAGAAACCAATTCCATTTCATTTGTAGAAGGGAATTGATCACCGTTATGCAAAACTAGAGTTACATTAGGGAAAATCAGATTATTATTCTTTTTCAGAAATTCGAAAATAGCAAAAACGGTATTAGATTTTGGAAGTCCAGAAACAAAAAAACGAAAAGAATTGTATGGCTCTTTGATTGCGCGCATTAGGGACGCATACCAATTTTCAGAATTTAGTTCAAGGTCACATTTCGCTTTGAAGGAATCTCCACTTATATATTCGTGTGGGCGTTCGCGATAACCATTGTGTAATTTTCTGATTACGGATCGAGTTACAGTTTCTGCATCTCGTGGCACATTCAAATAAGCCTTAAAATCAAGTTTTCGCAACTTTGTCCTGTCCTAAACCCGGAATTGAAGTAGTATGTCAGATAATAAGTATAACTGTTGTTCATGAAGAACCTTAAACTTGTGCATTTTTGGCTACAATAGCGAAGTGCGAAGGACTATGACGAACAAAGAAACTTCAGCCATGATTAATTCTTTTACCAAACTTTACTTTCCTGGGATTAACCGCTTAACATTTTTCGTCGCTACTTTGTCAATCCTATTTTACTCTTTTGCCCTTTTTCCAAGTAGGAATCACTGGGACACTGCAAGGATTCTTGAACTTGCGAGGGAGGATAAAAGCTCAGATCAGTGGACTGCAAGCTATTTTCGTTTTTTAGAAGCCCTCACTTTTAGTGGCAGATTTGGAATGATCCCAGCAATTTTAGGCCTAACTCTTCTGGTCCTGGCGTTTCTCTTTTTCATTTCATCTTTTAGTTATAAAGAGGTACCACTTAACTTCTTGGCAAGACTGTTTCTTTTATCCCCCTTTATTGGAGTCTTTGGAATGACCTTGACTCATGAAGTTCAATCAACAACAGGAGTCTTAATCCTAATTGGTATTTTGATTCGAGAACTGAAAAATAATTTGTCCAACGTTCAAGAATACCTATTTCTTATACTCTTTAGCGCACTTATGTTGTCTATGATACATACAGGAATTTTTATTTTTTTTGGCTTCTGCGTTGCTTACTTCATAATTCTAAGGAAAAATTTGGTTTTCTTGACAATCATAGGTTCTATCCTATTTTTAGTAACATTGTTTGGACATTCAATATTAGGTGTGGCTGAACAAGGAAAGGCTCTCCGCTATCAAAGTTTTTTAGGAGATATTAAATGTATTGCGCAACACCCAGATG
>Ga0214923_10007241_pt1 | contig 12169 bp, 23 predicted proteins | sample LL1510_MetaG_FD_177993 | JGI IMG/M metagenome (GOLD analysis project Ga0214923, IMG submission 177993) | Freshwater microbial communities from Lake Lanier, Atlanta, Georgia, United States - LL-1510 | ecosystem: Environmental > Aquatic > Freshwater > Lake | place: USA: Georgia | collected...
AGTTTGATCATATTACCTAAAGACCAAAAATAAGTCAACCTTGATTATCCCGTGCAAGGAATTGTACAAGGTTCTGGTAGTACCTTTTTACTGGATGATAGAATGTCTGAAGATCCCCTTCCTCTGTGACAATTAAAATGCATACCCATTTACACAATAAATTATATCTTTCTGAGACCATCTGAGCATATGCAGTCGTCTGATAGAAGTAATTAAGTATCCACTGTTCTTTCTTTGGTTTAGATGATGTCTTGAAATCTATAATGCAAGGCATTCCGTGAAGACGTCCTACTAGGTCACATCTTCCAGCTAACTGCAATGTGTTACTATACAATCCAAGTTCTACTCCGTAGACCAAATCCAAATACTTGTCCAAGTAGTTCTTGATTGGATCGAACATCAACTTATTGAAAGGTGAGAGCTCTAACTGATTTCCAACGACATAATCTTCACAGATCTTATGAAGTTTAGTTCCTCGTGAGCTTGCTGCTGTTGAGATCTTGTTTGCTTGATCCTCACCTACCCTCTTCCTCCATTCAACAATCTTATCGGCATTCATTGAAGATAACGCGGTAGTTACTGATCTATAACGATTTCCTTCTGGAGTGATATAAAACCGTTTACCTTGTTCGTAAACGGTTTCAAGGCTTATTTCAGGCAGTAAAGCCTTTTTGAAGTTGCTCATGTTCTAGTTTCTTTTGCTTTTAACTGCTCCTTCTAGCAATCTTTGTATCACCAAAGTTCCTAAAAAGTGTTAATACCAGATTTGATTCTGTGAGATTGAGTGTTCTTCTTGATTTGTTTGAGAAGATCTCTAAAAGAATCATCAGGCTTTTTCATACCAAGTCGAACAGGATCCCCTAAAGAAGGGGTTCCTAACAACTGTTCTAAATGAGGATTATTAATCTTATACTGATCTAATTTAGAAATTAACATTATCTCATCAAACTCTTCACCTGTATTTTTGTTCCTAAAACTATACGTTGGCATTCTTCTTTACTCTAGGTTTTTTGACTGGAGCGGGTGTATCTGCTTTTGGTTTAGCAGCTCTTGGTTTCCTTGCAGGTTTAGGATCCTCTGGAGGAGAGGTAGGAAACTTGTTACAAGGTTCGTGCTCTTTAAGTTTAGGAGGTTCAGATACTTCGATCTTCTGTGGTTCAACCTCAACTTTTGGTGGTTCTACAGTAATAGTCTGAGATTCTGTTTTAGAATCTTTACCACCAAACAATTCTCTAAGCCATTTAAACATGATATTAGGCTTTTAAACTTTTATACTCTTCTGATTCTAAAAAGTGTCCTTTAATCTGTTCAATAGTAATAGGAACACTCATCCAGTAATCAAACCCTTCTTGATCGTACTCTCTTTTAAGGATTGTACGATATAGTTCTTTAATTTGTTCTGCTTTGCTCATTTTTATCTCCTATCTGTAATCATCGTAATCTATTTCAGCTAACTCTTTTAAAGACTTTTTCTTTAATACATTATCTAGGTTCCGATACATCTTCTTACTCTTACTAGACTGTTTAAATTTAAAATAATGCTTGTTATTTAGTTCATCATCACCAAAATCTTTACGCTTATCTTTGTTTTGATTCATCTGTTTTTACTTCTCCTGAATTAAACCTGGAAAGGCATCCTTTACTAGTTGAGGTGTAATCCCTTTGTAGGGTAGCTTCTTATCTTTTACAGAACATAACAACTTAGCATCGTCTTTGTCTAAACTTTCTAACAGTCCAATAAACAACTGCTCTCTTCGTAATTTAGATAAATCGTTGTTTCCTCCTTCAATAAACAAATACATTCGACGTACTTCCTGATACAACATAGGCTGACAATCATCGAAAGCATTTTCTTTGTAAGGTGGTTGTCCTTCTGGTAACACGAACTTAATTGAAGGACAATAAGCATACTTCAATATTCTTAACAACGCTTCATTACTATGTTGTTGAAGGATATTAATTTTATCCTGTTTAGTTTTTTGTTCTGATGCTAGTTTAATAATCTCAGAAATTCCAAGTTTTCTTGCCATGTTAAAACTCACTAATATGTTCCATAAGGTTTTTTAATTTGTGTTGGACAAAGTAATTAAACAGCTTATCTCTTCCCTTATAAGATTGAGATGCATACTCTTCCATAATTGCTGTCTGTAGCTCTTCAGGAATACTAGAAAAATCAATTAGGTTCTTATTTCTAATATAGTTCATATAGATGTCTTTGCTAACACCATCCTCAAGGAACTCTTTGATTTTCTTGGCTGTAAGAGGCTTTTGTCGTAGTCCATCGACGAGACAATTGTCTGGAGAAAGAACATTAGGTATTCCATCTCCACGATCGCCTTTGAGGATAAGCTCCTCAAGGTATTTAATTGGATCCTTGTCATTAATCTGTTTTTTATGAACAGGATCATATTGTGAGACATTAGAGTATTTGTGTAGTTGAATAAAGTCTTTATCGCCAGAGAGAATCATAATTTTCTCTCCCAATGGTGTATTTAGAATCTCACCATAGTTTTCACATAGAGTAGCAATAACATCATCAGCCTCTGCACCTAGTACTTGAACAACTCTATAAGGAAAGTTGTCTTTAAGTTCTTGCTTTATCTTATTAAGATTATTGAATAAACTAGACCAATCAATATCAGACTTTTCTCTGTCTTTCTTTCTATTTCCTTTGTAGTATGGGAAGATAGAACGTCTCCAGTAGTTCTTATCATCACAAGCAATCACTAGTTCACCATACTCTGAGAACTTTGTCTTGAGAGAGCGAATAGTGTTAAGAACTATGTGACGGACTAAGTCTTCCTCTAAAGGAGTGTTAGTGTGGTTTCCTAGCTGAGTCACTATGCTAGAAATCATAATTTGGTTTAGGTCAAGTATTAAAATTTAAATCACCTTTTTTTAGCCTTTAACCAATCAAACTATCCTAATCAACTGGTCAGTAATCTCTTGAAGGTTATGTTCTATTTTCATTGTTCTGTAAACTCCACTCTTGACAGCTTCTACTACCATTCCTAAATCTTTTTCATCAGAAATATACAAATTAAACTTAGCCAAACTAGCAATTAAACCAGGAATTACTTGATCCAGAGCCTCTTCAACAGCTTCTCTTTGATTGTCTTCTAATTTGTTGAGCATGTCGTCTAAAGATTGTGGAGGAGAGTCTAGCTTTTCCTTAGGAAACATAATTACGTTTTTCATAGGTTAAGTTTGTTTTTATTATTGTTAAAAGTTGTTCTAAAAAATTGAGCAATACTGTGCATAATAATCTGATGACAGTCCTCTATAATCCCATAATTATCACTAGGAACATAAACAAAACATTCCGCATCATTATATTCCATGATATGTCCACCATCAAATCCAACAAAAGCTAGAGTTTGAAATCCTTTAGCTCTAGCTTTTTGTAATCCTTTACATACATTCCTTGAATTTCCACTTGCTGAAATCCCAATAGCAACAGAACCATAATTGGGGAATGAATCTAACTGAGTAGAAAAAATCTCATCATAACTTATATCATTAGCTATTGCTGTGATCATTGGAATGTTAGAGGACAGACTAATTATATTTGGCCTAAGAGATGTATTATGTCTTACACCTTTAGTGTGATCGCATGAAAAATGCTCTGATAGGGATGCAGATCCTCCATTACCAAACACATAAACTGGAAAATTATTAAATGCAGCCCAGTATAATAATTTAGTAGCATCTATAATTTGTTCTTGGCTAATTTTACTTAGAGTCTCTTGCAATTGTTGAACGTAATTATTATGAAAAGGTAGCACTTTAATAATACTATCATCAATTTCCATCATTCATCTCCACTGTACATCCATTGTTCTCAAACTCAAATTCTAAATTATTATATCCCAAGCTCTGGAAATGCATTTTAGCCACGTTCTTCTTTATAATATTTGGAAAATATAACATTAAATAGCCTCCCCCTCCTGCTCCTAACAGCTTTCCTCCTAATGCTCCTAAATCTAAACCAATTTCATACAAATAATCAATATTTTTATTAGTTATGTTACTTGCCATTTTCTTTTTAATCAACCAAGTATGATGAAGTAATTTTCCTATCCCATCTAGGTCTGCATTCAAGAACAAATTAATACTGTCTATAGCATGCTGAGATAATTGACAGGTATAATCTATATACTGATTGTTAGAAAGGTTAGCGACTTGCTTACTTAAAACACTTTCAGTTAACCTTGTTTGACCAGTATTAATCAACAATAGTCTACCCTCTAACGTCTTAATCGTGTGGTACGGAATGTTAAGAGGAATAGTTGTTGTAATGTCATTATTAAATGAAAAAATATTGAACCCACCAAACGTAGCAGCATATTGATCTTGTTTTCCAATAGGTTGTTTACATTTGTCTATTTCAATATCACAAGCTGATTCTGCTAATTCGTATTTGGTAAGTTCTAGTTTTAAGAAACTAGTTATTGCTTTAATTAAGCCTACAGTGTAGGTAGACGATGACCCCAATCCAGTACCATTAGTAACTATGTCGGAAAATGATCCAATCTCTAATCCTTTTTTGTAATTGTTAATGTTATAATTTAACAACGACTCTCTTGCTCGATCATGTTCCAAATCTTGAATTTTATCTACAATTTCAATCTTTGAATACATTAACTTAATGTGCTTGACCTCAGAAGTGTTAAGAGCAATGTATACAAATTTGTTAATCGTAGAACTAAGAACAGTTCCTTGTTGTTTTTCATAGAAGGAGGGAATGTCACTCCCTCCTCCAAAGAAACTAATTCTTAAAGGTGTCTTTGTAATTATCATCTTACTACGTAATGAAATAATTCCGAAGACTTTGTCTTTCTAGATTCAACAGTTGGATATTGTCTTAGTAGATTGGACAACACATCTTCCCACTGTGCAGTAATTCGCTTCCAATTAAACCTTGTATCAGCATACATTTTAACAAAGTGTAAGTAGTTTTTCATGTCATCATTCCTAACTACTTCGATGGAATGATCGAGAGCATGATAGAACTTATTAGCGTGTTTGTTTACATCCTCATCCCATTGATATTGGAACGTCAGTCCTCCACAAGTATCAGATAGTCCAGCTAAGTTTGGATGAACACACATTAAACCAGCACTCATGGATTCGATCAAACTTCTACTATTACACTCTGACCAAATTGATGGATATGCAAAGATGTGCGATTGTTGTAGCTGAGCTCTTACTTCCTCATTAGACTTAAAACCATGATAGACAATATTAGGATGGTTCTTAAGTTTATCAAATAGTTGTTCATATCTCTTATCAGCTTCTTCCCAACCATAAATTTTATAACTGGAAAATACATGGAGCTTGATGTTGTTATGTTTCTCACACAACTTATCAAATACAGGATACAATAACTCTAGTCCTCGTTGTGGTGTAGAAGTGTAGATTAGATTGATTGTATCACTAGGCTTTTCAACCAAGTCAATTGGATCAATAGGTGTCTCAATAACAGCTAGTCTATCATCTTGAGGAATACCTAGTTTAGTCACATATTGATTGTATTGCCAATGTCCACAAAATACTATCTTCTGGAATCTATCCCTACTTGATTGATCCTTTATGTGGTTTGTCTCGGGATCCTCTGGAAGGTCGTGAATCCAATACACTCTAATTTTATCTTCTTCAATCTTCCTCAACCTAGAACAAATGATCTGAAATTCATCATCTAGACCAAGGGTTAGCCTTTCTGCTAACCCTCTTTTAACCATCTCAGTGCCACCCATCGACTTGGCACTGATTTCATTCTCTTCAAAAGGCATGCTTAACTCCACGTGCATTTAATGCATCTAAAATCATCATTATTAAACTACTTGAATGTGTATACTTAAATCCAGTTTCTTCTATAAACTTAGATCCATCTGCTACTAAGTGAGCTGGATCACCTTTTCTTCTAGGACCAAAAGTAAAATTAAAATCCTCTCCTACTATAGCTTTAAATCTTTCTGTTACTTCTAAATTAGAATATCCGTTAGAGGTTCCTAAGTTATACTTTCTATGACCAGGATCGTCAATGTTTTCATAAGCATATATCATAGCTCTGCAAATATCAACTACATGAACATAATCTCTTACGCATGTACCATCATAAGTTTCAAAATCATTTCCATTGATAGTGAATGTAGTTTTGTCCAAATATGATTTGATTAACTGGCTTACAATGTGTGGTGTATTTTTCTGAATTCCACTTCCAAGCCAAGAACCAATGACGTTAAAGAATCGGAATGATGTTATAGAGGTGGGGAATACTTCAACATACCTGTCTAACATCTGCTCACACATCAACTTAGACATTCCATAATTATTAGGAGGATCTAATACCATTCTATCTTCATTAACTGGTATAAGGTACATATCAGCATATACAGCTGCGGAGCTAGCAAAGACCATTTTCCTACTACCAAGATTACGAAGTAGAGATGCAGTTCCTCCTACGTTATTCATATAATAGATCATTGGATCAGTAGCACTAGGACCTAATAAACTGTTAGCTCCTAAGTGAAACACTCCATCAACATCTAAAGGAAAAAACTTTGCATAATCAATCAACAAACTTTGATCAACATAGTAATTCGTATCAGGATCTGACGGTCCATAATCTGTACCAATAATATAGTATCCACTATCTTTTAACAATCTACAAAGTACTGAGCCAATATAGCCTCTGTGTCCTGTGACAAAAACTTTTTTCATTTAATAATATAAGATTGATACATTGAAGTGAGATCGTTATTTGCTAAATTAATAGGTATTAATTCAGGACCTTCATTAGGATTGTAGTACGGATAGGGTATAGAAGGTTCCTCAAGTTTAACAGATGGGGGAGTCTTATAATCTTTATCATAAAAATTTTTAATAAAAATTAAGTCTTGTTGACTAGAATATACTCTTTCCCTTAATTCTGACGTACTGAAACCATGATCCCTTTTTGTATAAATGATCTTTTTGTTAGTAGAAGGGTTAATAAAGTACTTTTTACCTGTAAAATCTTTATCCTTATACTCTTCACCAACAAACCTAACATCAATAGGATAAGTTCTAAAGATTAAATCAAGATCCTTCTCATCATTATAGACAACGATTTCATCAACCCATTTGACAGCTTTAAGTTGTATTTGTCTTTCAATTAATGATTGAACTGGTTTGTTTTTCTGGGGACGATCTTTTGAAGGATCAGTTTGCAACCCAACGATCAAACGGGAGCAATGTCTTTTACATTCCTCTAGCATAACAATATGACCAGCATGAAGTAAATCAAATGAACCACAAGTAAATCCAAAATCACTTAATAAAAACATATCACACCTCTATTCAATTCCAAAAGTTATTGATATTACAGAATCATATCTAAATGATCTCCATTCATTCTTATCTATATCCCATACAGGAAGCACATCTGGGTTTTGTTTCTTGGTGTTTTCAGTCTTAGCCTGATATGGAACTACTACATCTTCTTTTAAGGTACAATTCATTACTCTCTCTTCACCGTTACTTTTTTTAAATTTAACAGTCACAGGTCCATACTTTAAATGGCCAACTAACCACTTACGAAAAATTTCACGTTCTTCAGGATCTTGATAAAAAGAGTTCATTATATCTCCAAATAAAAAGGGGGCTTACGCCCCCTCATTGTACCTTGTTTTATTTAATTAGACAAGGCCGTTTGCTAAAGCTCTGTAACCAGCTGCAATCACTTTGCGACTTGGAGTACCCAAACGGAACTTCTGTGTCACACGACCTTTTGTGTCAATGTGAGTATTTGAGTAAATTGGAAGACCATCTTCCAAACGAAGCATCGATACTACTTTAGTAGGAGATGCAATTCCAAATCGAGCTTTGATTTGTTTGGATGTAAGCTCTTGACCAGAAAAAAGAGCTTTGCGAAGTTTTTGCTTTTGTGTCATCGTTAATTCTCCATAATAATTTTCGTGCACAAGCACAAGGCAATACTAAAGTAATAAATTTAATAAGTCAACGTTTAAATTTAGACAAGACTTGGTTGGCAGTTTTAAGTTCTGGATCTTGCATTATCAAATCGTTAATCTCATCAAGTAGAAACAATTGAATAAAGATATAGAAAATTTTAAGTTCACCACTAGAAAGATTCTCAATGTCATCAATAGTATAATCTTCTAAATATTTTCCTTTTAGTTTTGTGCTTTTTTTCATAAAGCTCCTTTTTTGCGTATGTATCACAAAGGAGCTTTTACAATAGAATACCCTTCTTTAGCAAATTTAAGGACTCTACTACCCATTCTAACAATATAGAATCTTCTACCCTCTATTTCCTCCTCATTAATAATATCACCATTTACTACTTCTTTAGTAATATTGTTTTTAAAAAAGATATTAGGTTTGACTTTGTAAAGCGGTCTAGTCTTCATACTTTAAGTTCCAGTTCTCACCCCAATCATATGCTTCTTGGTATGATCTAAATTCTACATTTTTAACGAAATCACCACGATCAAAACACCTAACAAAGTAAGTTCTATCGTAATAATCAATGATTACACTTCTATTAGTGTTTTCCTCGTATAATTCAGTCATACGCATACAAATCCAGCCTTTATTAGAGTTTCTTCGAATTGGGTGTAGTTTGCATGATGGAGTTGGAGACGTTGAATGTGATCAGGTCTGTGTTGAACCACGTCTACTAAGTTAGATATTTTATTTTGGAAGTAAATCTTGAACGTAGTGTCATCTTTGAATAAGACTTTGTTAGGAGTTTTACTATCAAAATTATAGGGTCGTCCTAGTGTAGTTTTCATATCCGTATTTGCAAATAAAATAACTGTCAATAATATCAGAACTTGGATTCCATTGCTTGTCAGTTAAGCCAAGAATGTCTTTAACATTATATTGGGTCTCATTTAAAAAGGCAACCTGCATTTGTTCTTTGTTAGCATTACCTTTACCCGTAGCATACTTCTTTATAGTTGTAGGTGCAATATAGTATGTGTCGTACTGACTTGACCACAAACGATACTTTAGCACACCACCATTCTCTGCTATATGAAACACTCTTCCTGTTGCTGCATATGCATAATCCTCAAGAAAAACTTGAGTGACATGATGAGTAGCTAATACCTTTAAAGCCCATCCTGATATTTTATGATATCTCTCTTCCTGTGTACTAAATTCAACAGTGCCACCAATTAAACGCTCATTAAAAAATTTACTTAATTTTATAACTTCTGTCAAAAAATAAAAGTGGCACTGTTTGAAATTAAACTCGGTGCCACTGAATACACAAATTGAAGGGGACGTTAAAGATATATCAATTCCAGCTATGGTTTTCATCATCCTCGTCGTCTACATCCTTATCCTGATCATACAAGTCACTTCCACAGTAAGGACAATATGTTACTTGATCTTCTGCTTCAATTGCTTGTATAACAAACTCTGATCCACATTCATTACAATAGTGTAATCCTGATTCATCGTAAGGCATGAAACCTCCTAAGCAGCTTTTGCCCAGACATCATCCCAACTTCCTGAAAGAGCACCTTTTGCATAGTCAGTCGCTCTATTTTCAAAGAAGTTCGTATGTGTAGGGGCGTTAATCATTTCCTCTACCCAGGGTAGTGGATTCTTTTTGACTTTCATGATTCCTTTAAGACCCAAGCTGATAAGACGACGATCAGCAATATAGCGGATATACTGTTTAACGTCACGAGAGTCCAGGTCAGCCATAGGTACCAAACCAAATGCCAAGTCAATAAACTTATCTTCCAAATCAACCATCTTAGTTGCAATGGTATAAATTTGAGATTTAAGATTGTCATTCCATATTTCTCTATTTTCTTCTATGTATGTTCGAAATAATTTGATCATTGACTCAGCATGAATCGTCTCATCTACAATAGACCAGGTAACAATTTGGCCCATCCCTTTCATCTTGCCATGTCGTGGAAAGTTTAATAGCATGATGAAAGAGCTGAACAGTTGCATCCCTTCTGTGAAGGCACTAAATGCTGCAATGTTAGTTGCTACAGATTCTAAAGTTCCATTTTTAGAACTTAAATCAAGGAGATAGTCATGCTTCTCTTTCATTTCTGAATACTGAAGAAATTCATTATATGTGGTCTCTGGCATTCCTAAAGACTCAATAAGATGAGAGTAAGCAGCGATATGTAATGCTTCTCTTGCAGCAAAGCCACATAACATCATCCTAACTTCAGGTTGAGGAAAGTAAGGCAGATAGTTCTTAACGTAACCACCAGCAACATCAATATCTCCTTGAGTGAAGAATCTAAAAATGTGTGTCAAAAACTTCTTTTCATTCTCATTAAGTTTATTCTTCCAATCCTTGACATCCTCAATCATAGGAACTTCTGTATGGAGCCAATGTGCTTGTTCATGCTTAAGCCAGGCATCATACGCCCAAGGGTATGAAAAAGGTTTGTAATAGTTTCTTTCGTCTATAAGTTTAATTTTTTGTTTCTTAATCATTACTACCTCTAAAAATGTCGTTTAGTATTGCATCACAAACGTCATCAATTTCTTGTTTAGAAAAATGAATCAAATCCCAATTTAATAGCTGAGCATCTCTGTAATCCCTTTCTGATAACCTAAAGGGCATGTACTGCCTATCACCTTCTTTGTATACAACTCTAAAGAAATCTGGATATGATATATTAACGACCGATGTTCCTCCAACAAACACTGTACCTGGAATATCAAACGATCTTGCAATGTGCTGGCCTGAACTATCAACACCAATAAAATAATCACAATTAGCAATCAATGCAAACCAATCTCTATAGTGAAGATTGCCAACATTATAAAAATCATTAGCATTCAAGAATGGAATAGGTCGGTTATCCATCAAAGCTACATGAATGTTGTTGTTTCTCAATCTATTAACAATTTGCTGTGTGGTTTCCTTTGTAAGGGATCTTACACTATTATCAAAAACATCATGGTTTAAAACTGCGGTACTCCCAAATGGTTGGAAGCATACTATTTTTTTAGCATTTGATCTAATGTTTGCTCCATATTGAAGCTCAGAGTAGCTTAGATTGATTCTTGGAATAACCATCCTAGACTTGCTATTCAACTCTTCATCAAACGCTTGTACTAAGTGAATTCTTTCGTTATTATAATTAATGTTGTAGTAAGGTTCAGGTTTAATAATCTTTGTGTTCTTAATTAACTGAAATAAGTTTTTATGCTCACTGTCATAAGAAACTGGCTGAATAGTTCTATTTCCTTGATAAACACCAGGCCAGTAACTGATTACTAGAGTTTCTGGGTTATTAGCTATGAAGGATTCCACAGAAGGAATCGAACAAATTGTTCTTCCTAATCCTCCATCTATAATTAATGTGTATTTCATTACTCATGATTACTTAAACTGAGGACCACGAACCCAGCTTACTAAAGAATATCTACTTCCTTTAGTAACAGGGGTGACTTGATGAATTAAAAAACTAGGAAAAGCTATAAAGCTATTCTTTACATTTTTAAAGACGTAAGAACTACCATTAACATAAAAGCATAACTCACCCCCCTCAAAATCAGAATCATCGGAAAGTAAAATTATAATACTTAACTTTCTCATTGGGTTAGATAGACCACTTGAATCTGAGTGTGGACCATATCTTCCTTGATTGTGTTCAAAATAACCTGCAAATTGAAATACTTCGAAATCAAAAAGTTCAAAATTGTAATGATTATTATTAACTTGATTTATTTTGTCAGACACTTTGGTGTATAACCACTGAGATTTTTCATCTATATTAATCCAACTTATAAAGCTATTTCTCACTGACTCATTAATTTTTCCTGCTCCAAGTCCTCCTAGTTCGAGATTTTGGAAATTTCCAAGATCCATAACATTTTTATTTTCTTCTTCTGTCAAAAAGTTTTCTTCTTGATAAATCCATGTTTTATTTTTTGTTAAACTATACATTATATTACTCGCATGCCAAGCAGGTTTCTTCGTTAACTATAGATTTAAAATCTATCTCCTCAATAACTTTACGTTCTACTTTTTTAGAGACTTTATCAGCTTTCGAAATCTTCTCGCTGCGGCAGTAGTAAAGCGTCTTGAGTCCTTGCTTCCACGCCAAGAAGTGTACAGCATGAATGTATTTGATGTTTGAGTCTGGTCTGAAAAAGAGATTGACACTTTGCG
>Ga0214923_10007242_pt1 | contig 12168 bp, 4 predicted proteins | sample LL1510_MetaG_FD_177993 | JGI IMG/M metagenome (GOLD analysis project Ga0214923, IMG submission 177993) | Freshwater microbial communities from Lake Lanier, Atlanta, Georgia, United States - LL-1510 | ecosystem: Environmental > Aquatic > Freshwater > Lake | place: USA: Georgia | collected 2015-10-15
AATTACAAAATTCTAATATTCCTCCTAATAATTATAAATTATGGTGCCTACCACAATCATTAGATTTATTACCATCTATAAATGATTATTGGACAAGTGGAACAATATCAGCTTCTACAACTTTAAGTATAACAGGTTTATCAGGATATTTAAGCAATTCATTTTATTTAGTATCACATTATTCTAGTATTAATACTATTATAGATGGTTTCATTATTTATTTAGGAAATCAATCTACTATAGATACTGGATTATCACCATCAATTGGATATTTTAATGGTTTTAATGATACAGATCCAGTATATTTATATTTAATAAATCCAGATTTATTTGGAAAAGAATATAGACAACGAATAGTATCACAAAATTATCATACTACAAAAAATATAGATGAAAGTAATACTATTGCTGAAATAGGAATATTTCAACCATTATGGAATATGCCTTATATGGAACCAAATGATGATTCTTCAAAAATAGATTTAATTAAATCAATTGCAAATTATATAATAGTTCCAGAAACTAATAAAATATATCCTAGATCAGAATTTGATAATATAGATGGTAATGAATTTATATATTGGACAAGTAATTATGCTACTATTAAATATTGTAATAATAGTAGTACACTAGTAAAAAATGATTTTGATTGGACATTAACTTTTGGAGATTATAGTAGTATATTATATGATGGTGAAATTATAATTATTAATACATTATATTTTATTATTACTAATATATATGATAAAAGTTATACATTAAAATTACTTGGAACAACTGATATAACATCACTACATATTGGATATTATTATACAATTGGAACAATTAAGAATAGTACAAATAGAATATTTGAACCAAATGGTAATATGATTTTTAAATATATGGCACCTTTATCATATAATACATTTTATTTAGATCAAACTAATCAATTGAAATGTGGTATACCATCAAGTAATACTTTTATATTATATTATGACAATCCATATCCAATTAAACTATATAGTGATGGTACATATTTATATTTACAAGATGATTGGATTAATATAAAACCATTGGATATAATAAATTATTTAGGCACATTTTATAAAATATTAGCTATAAATCAAGGGAAAATAGTTTTAAATAGTCCAATAACAACCATAGGATGGATCGATGTAAATTTACCATATCAACCATTTAAATTACAATGGATTAATATAACTAATGGAATTATATCAAATACTACTATTGAAAATAATAATATAATAGGAATTGAAAGTTCATTAAATATTCAAAATTTATATTGGATTAATAATAATACTATTACTAGTTTTAATAATTCAACCATACCAGCAGATGGAAAATATTTAGCAAAAATATATAAAACAGATTATAAAGGATTATTTGAAAATAGTATGACTATAAAAAATCAATTTACTTATCCAATTTCATCAGATTATCCAATAACACTAGAAAATATTAATTCTTATAACAATAATATAATAACATTAAATTATGAACCAAGTTTTTTTAATGGATTATTAAATTCTTTTGATTTTTATTTATCACAACCAGTTTTAATAAATGGTGTATTTGGAAGATTAACAAATATTAATACAAATAGTATAACAATATATTATGAAAATAATGTTCCACCAACTACTTTTAAACCAACTTATATAATATTATGTCCAAGTATTGTTACAACATCTGATTTTTGGACTAGAACAAAATTTTATTATAATAATCAAATATATCCTAATATAGCAAATAATATCATTAATATTATTAGATTTTGTTTAGATAGTCAAACAGAAACATTATTATTTATACAAAAATATAAAAATGAAACAATATCTACTTTAAATTCACTTCAATTTGATATTACTTTTCCAACTGAAACAAATGAAATTAATAATAATATTACTCCAATACCAAATACAAAAAATATATATTTTTATGAAAATAGATGGTTGCAACCAAATGAAACCTTTTTAAATTTAACACCATATACATTAGAAATAGGTTCTTATCATTTATTGTATTCTGATTTATCAAATATAAAATATGATACTATTTGTTTAGTTAAAATAATTGGACAAAATAAATTTTTAAATTGTAGTGATGTACCAATTAAAACAGGTTTAATATCTTTTGGTAAATTAATAGATGCATGGCATAATGGTGATGGTACTTTTTCATGGGGAACACAAAAAATATTAACTGGGAATAGATTACAAAATGTTATTAATAATACAGTTAAATTAAGTAAAAAATATAATATTAGTTTTAAAACTATTAAATATAATGAAAGTGGTTTATATCAACAAGAAATAAGATTTTTAGAAGAACCAGTTAATACTAATTTATTTAATCAAGTATATCTAGATGCAGAATTAACAATGCCAGTCAATATAGAGTATGAGGATACTGTACCTGCTTATTATATATATTTAGATTCTTTCAAATCAAATATTCATGTTATTTATACTTTACAAGAAAATTGGATAGTTAGTTCAAATAATTCAAATAAAACTTTGTCACAACCTAATTTACAAGATACTACATTAGAAAAATATATAGACCCAATTACAATTAATACAAAACAAGGTTATATGATGTCATTATTAAATTTAACACAAACAGCATCTTCAAATAAAGCTCAAATATATGGCTATACACCAAATACATTATTAAATTATAGTAAATATTATCAATTTTTAGAAAACGTAGCATCATATTCAATTGGTACTGATTATAATAAAGTGAAAGAAATTGATATTCAAACTAGAATATTAAAAACAACATATACATTATCACCACCAAATGACCAAAGTGTTGGTTTATATGTTTTAACAAATACAGGTACTTTTTCAAATCAAGTTGGTGTTCCTACAACAGGTTTAAATAATTTGAAATTATTTACAGATTATACAATTACAAATCCTATTCCAGATTATGATTATTTATTTAATTCAGGTACTTTATTAAAATTAAAATTAATAAATGAAACTAACATTAGTGAAAGTTATATTTATAATAAAGTAAAAAAATGGGATTGGTATTCTTTATTAAATGGTTTAAATAATGATGCTGATCTTGATAGTTTAGTAAATAATTATTATGCTTTAGAATATGATAATGGTGATGTAATACCAATTACAACATTAATTCCAGATGTTTATGCATATATGACAAAAGATGAAACAACAATGTTATCAGAATTTTTAACAGCAGTAAATGAAAATTCAAATTCATTAAAAAATTATATATATATTAATAAAACACTAGAACCAGCATTATTTAATCAAATACCAAATTGGCTTTCAAATTGTGAATTCTTTTTTAATCCAACAAAATATATTAATGATTGGTTAAATGCTTTTTATAATTATGATCAATCTATTAATACAATAACATTTAATGGGACTAATTTAATATTTAATAATAATCCAAATCCAACATTAAATTTATTTGGAGAAATTGCTTCATATATAACAAATGAATATACTTATGATAGCGATAATAATATAGTTTCAAGAAGTAAACCAAGTGATTTAATATCAGATCAAATAAATAAATGGTTATCTAATCCATCAACAACAGGTAATTATGGTGTATCAATACATAAAGTATTAAGATATTTAAATGACCTAGGTATATTATTTTCAAAAACTTATAATGAATGGGAAAATAGTAATATGGCAGAATTTGATTATATGACATCATTAAAATTTATGTTGGATAAAATAAATGCAGATATGAATAGTAATATTAAATATGATTGGATATTAAATTTAACACAATCTCAAGAAATTGCATCAAATCCATTTAGGAATATTAATACAGCATATAGTTCAACAAATTATTTAGAAGCACTTGAAATAGATGATGTTAATATAGAAACTGATACAGATAATTTAATAGAATCAAATTCAACAGATTTAGTAGAATATTCAACATCAATACATATAAAAGATACTGTAATAACAAAATTATCAAATAGTGCTAATATACCATATTCAATAGAATTTAATGAAAATGTAATATATAATGGTTGTACTTATTCAATTGAAATGGCTGATAAAACAAAGATTGATAATGAAAATATAATAATAAATGATGCACAATTATATACAAGTAAAATGACATTTTATTTAAATAATGATTTAGATGCCAATGCTTTTCCAATAGTATATCAAAATATAGGATATAGTATTAAAAATATTGAAACAAAAGGTATGTATTATGAATTAATATTTAATGATATGGATATAAATAATATAGATAATTTATGGTGGAATGATTTAATGGTGGAAATAAGTAATATGATAATGTCAGGTAATAATGCATATATTTATGTACATATAGAAGGAACACCTAAAGAAAATGATATGTTTCAAATAAAAAATTATGTTGGTATTAAAAGTATAACTATAGATACTGATAATAATATACAACATTTAACATTTTATTCAAATTATTTTAAATATACTGATACTACATTTATACAATTTGATGATAATACTAGATATCCATTAATACAAGATTACGATTATACTTATTATATTGAAAATACAAATATCATAACTAATTATAATCCTATAATAATAACTTGTATAAGTCTAAGTAGTGTAGGAGATGTTACTAATGATGGTTTACCTACTTATATGTATAAAATAGGAATAAATGAACAATTTGGTCCTTTTCAAAGTATACCATATCAACCTAGTGCAAATTATAATTTTTCACAAGCTATATTACCAGCAGATTTTGCAATTACAAATAATAGTAAAAATATAAAAGCAATACAAGTTCAATCAATAGATAGTTCTAATATATATTTTTATACAAATGAAATATTAGATAATAGTTATACAAAAATGAATTATACAAATAGATTAAGTCATGTTAATATTAATGGTATTCAAGGTATTACACCTCAACAAGAATTTTTATATAAAGTTAATAAAATAATTCCAAAATGTGATAACACAAGTATATTATTATTAGATACACCATATAATCCATTAATATCTATTAATAATTCAATTTATTTTAATCAAGAAAATGGTAGTACATTATTTACATTTAATACAAATTATAATAGTAATATAGGTGATTATAAATGGGCTCAAAAAAATGAATGGAATATAACAGATTATAATTATAGTTCAGGTATATTGAGTTTTACAGCTCCTTCTAGTTTTGTATTTGATACTAGTTCAAATTATAGTTATTATATAAATAATGTATTAGTTAATTCAAATCAAATAATATTTCAATCAAATGTATTATATATTACAACTATAGACCCAGCAGGAGCATTTAATTTTAATCAATATTATATATCAAATAAAGTAGGAGAAATTATCACACCAAAATCAAATCAATCTATGTTAATAGAATTATTAAATCCTACCCAATTTTCTTCAAATTTAAAATTTTACACAACATATTTTAATGATAAAGCAGAAACATTTAATAAATATTTATATACATTTTCAAAAAATAATTCACCTACACCACTTACAGGACAATTTAATGGTAATTATACTTCTTCAAATAATGATATTGTATTAATAAAAAATGGAGTAGAATGGACAGGGAAAATTATAGATAGTATAGATACAGATTATTTATTAATAAGTTTAGAAGAAGAAATAGATAAAACTGGTAATTGGTATATGTATAAAGATAATATTAAAAGTCCAATATATAATTTATCATATTATTCAAATTCATATAATTTTGGAGATTATTATAAACAAGATGATTTAAATAAAATATATATATTTGGAGAACCAACAAATAATATTTATATAAATTGTAATAATGCGACAATAGTAAATCCAAAAAATCGATTATATTTAGCATCTTATTTTGATTATAAAATGACTAATTTATATGAACCAAATATAGCAATACAATTAGAAGATATGAAACAAGTAGTTTCTGCAAATACAACAAATCAAACTCAAATAATAGTGCCAGAATTTAAAGATATATCGAAAATGTTTAAGAATATTAAAATATATTTTGGAGATCAATTAATAGAACAATTAAATCCAGATACATATGCACTAGATTATTGGTTATATATGGATGCAAATAGGAAAAAACAAGCAGAAAAACTAATAAAAATATATGATGATGGAGAAAATTATAATTGGTATTTTCCAATAAGATTTTGGTTTTGTATGAATTCAGGTTTAGCATTACCAACCTTAGCAATGACAAATACAAATATTAGAGTAGAATTTGAATTAGAAGATATTAATAATTTTATAAAAAATATGCCAACAAAACCAAATAATAGTAATATAATATATTGGAATTATGAATTTGATAAATTACCAACAGCAAGATTAGATTTAATATCAGATTTTATATTATTGGATAATGCAGAAAGAAGATTATTTGGAACATATTCTCATGAATATGTAATAGAAAGATATAGAATTTATCATAATTATTTCATAACAAATTCTACACAATTAATCCCAACATATAGAAATTTTAGAGGATTAGTAAAAGATTTACATATGATTTCAAAACCAATTAATTATCCAGATTTAACATATATTCCAAATAAAACACCAATGTATGATACTAGATATGCTAGATATATAACAGCATTAGGATATTATAATATATTTATATTGACAAACTCATATACATCAACAGAACAATATACTTATTCACAAGATATAAATATAATAGGGCAAATTAAATCTGGTATAAATTCTTTTAATAGTGGTCTAACAGATGGTTTATATTATGAATTATTACAATCAATATATGATTTTTTTTCAACATGGGAAATATGGACAACAGATTTATTTCAATATTTGGGATATTTTGCAGTATATTATTATAATAATATAATAGAAAACTATAATAAAATAAATTATTTAATGTCAATGTATTTAAAATATATATATTCTCCAAAAGTTCATATAGAAGAAGTATCACCAGTATCAAGTATGAAAATTCAAATAGATGGTACAGATTTATTTTCATCACAATCATCAAATTATTGGAATGGGGTTGTTCCAACAATGAAATTTAAAAATTATGTACCACAAGGTTATTATAGTTGGACTTGGTCATTAAATCCATTAGAATTACAACCATCTGGATCATTAAATTTTTCTAATTTTGAGAATGTAATTATACAAGTAGAATCAGATAGTTCAATAACACCAACAAATCCATATATATTAAATACTATTATTAAAGAATATAATATAATAAGAATAATGGGAGGTATAGGAGCATTAGGATTTGTTAATTAGATATTAAAACTTAAAGCACCTATACCATTTTCTATTTTAAACAAGTTATATTTCAATGCGTGAGCTTGTAATACAACTGGATTTTGATAAGTAACAATTGGATTTAATGTTAATTGTAAAAAAGCATCATCTAATTTAGAAAAATTTAATGTACCAGAAGGTTGTATAGCTTTAGGTTCAAGTGCAAAAGACCACATATTTATTCCTAATTGTGAATCAACAAAATCATTTTGATATTTTTGTATAGTGGTATAAAAATCAAAAGAATTACTATCAATTAATGCATTTGAATTAATTTGTATTATAGATTTATTAATTAATTGTTGGTTATCCATACTAGAATAAATAAATGTATTATTATTTTCATTATTTGATTGTAAAACTGCCCTCCAAACTAATAATTTTACAGGATTATAAAATGGTAATTTATATATTTGATTAATTGAATTAGCAGTTTGTTCTGGTAATGTTTGAACAACAGTAATAATATAATTATGTGGTTTATTATAAAAACTATATCTTTCAAAATTATCAAGATATATATAATTAACGATCATATAAGAAGATATTAAAGAAGGAGTATTAAAATTAAAATAACCAATATCTTCAGTAACAACAGTATTTGGTTTAATATTCATTTTATATTGTGATATATTTCCAATTAAAACATAATTAGGGTCATTATTTTTGGAAGGTACTAAAAATGTACTTTTTACTGGATTATAATATACTAATTGATTAATTGGATCCCAATAAACAAATTCACCAATAATTTTATTATTTCCAATAGTTTGTGTAATTAATTCACCAGATTTAAATATACAATAATTTTCATTAACATTTATATAATGACTAGGAGATATCTTATAACATTCAGAAATATCATTAAATTCTACATGAAATTTAACATTATTATGAGAAAGAGCAATTAATGGTAATGCTAAACCAGTATCTAAACAGAACCAAAAATTAAATGGTATATAAAGTGTATAAGAATCTTTAGTTTGACTATATTCAGTTAATTCAGGAACTTGTCCAATCATTTTATTATAACTTTTTCTTAATCCTAATCCAACAGTAAGTTCATACCAAATATTTAACCAATCATTATAATGTCTATCAACAATATTACCACCAATTTCTATTTCAACAAAATTAATTAAAACTAACCCAATTTTATTTACCCATTTTAATGATTTAATACTATTAGCATTAGAAGCATAATTTTCCATTTGTATTTGAGGTAATTGTACTAATAAATAACAAGAACCTAATAGGTCAGCGTTTTTACCAACATTAATAGTACATCTTCTACCAAAATCTGGAGTAGTTTTAAAATATTGTGGCGTTGGTTCAATTGAATAATTAGTATGTCGTTTATAAGCAATTTTAAAAAAAGTTATTTCAGGTTGAGCTGATAAATATAAATTTGATTTACCAACTGCTACTAAAATAAGTAATCCACATCCCATTACTTTTTAACATAAAAACTTTTTATATTAAAAAATAATTTATTCAAAAAAATTTATATTTAATTTTTATTAGAAACAGCTTCAGCAATAGAAGTTAAGACAGAATACAAATCAGTTTGTCTTCTAGAAACACGGTCAAAATATTTGTTGCGTTGGTCAACAAATTCCTTAAGATGATCCATGGAAATTACATGTGCAGAGCTATCTTTAAGTCCATGAGTTTCAAGGAGACGAGCATATTTTTCAGCGTATAACATAGTCTTGTTGAGTTTGTTTTCAGAATTTCTCAAACTATCAATCAATGCATTGATTTTAGCCAAATCTCCTTGATGGATTTGTTTACCCATATTTTGTAATCTGTAGCCTAAAGCTTCAACATGTTTAGTAAACATATCAGCAGTACCAACATAGTTTTCAGAAGTACGTTTAGTGAATTCATCTAAATTGTTAGTGTAAGCACCACCTGTAAGCTGGGCAGTTAAACCAGAAAACACATTAGGAATACCAAGAAAACCACCAACACGATAGGTTTGAGCACGAGTAGCATTAATCCAATGATTCATATTTTTGATATGATCATCTCTAACTCTTAATGGAGGAATACCCATAGAGTTCAATCTAGAAGGATGTCTAGAAGGAACACCATTAACATTAACTGCAGGGTTTAATATAGTAGGATTATTATTAGTTCTATCAACCAACATACTTAAATAACCCATCAAGTTATTATTTGCACCAATTGCAGCAATTTCAGCTGGAGTTAATCCTTGAACATTCTTAAGCCATTCAGCAGGAGAAGGTACAACTTTAAGACCATTATTATCAACACCAAGAGTAAAATTAAATGCTTCAAGGGTTTTAACAATCATTAATGGATTCATATGTTTAACTTCTTTTTGAGCATCTGCCCAGAAATTAGGATTTTGCATGTATGAAGCACATTCTTTAATATTTTTACCTTGTAAGCAATCTTGTAAATAACCTTGACAAGTATGCATACCAGAATCTTTCACACCAGTAGTAGCACAATTATTGTTATAATTTTGTCTCAAGTGATCAATAGCACCAATATGACCATTTTTGTTATCAATAGCTAACATAGTAGGAGCACATGATTTATCATTAGTATAGTCTCTAGAAATACGATCATCATCATCATTATCAAAGAATTTAGATGAAGCGGATCCAACGTTATCATTTTTACAAGCTTCTTCTAACAAAGAAGCAATAAAGTGAGCATCGTATCTAAATGAAAAATCTTTAGCATCAGGTATACTAGCAAATACAGTAGCCATAGCTGCGGGGATTAAATTTACAAGTTTACTTATCATCAAACTAAGAATTGGGTTAATATCAACAGTATTACGTAAATCTGCATTATTTGTAATTAGTGTATTAGTTGAATTAACAGGTTGGAAAAGAGTTATAACAAGTTGATTAACAGTATTTTGTAAAGGTTCAGAAGCCTGTCCAAGAGTTGTAATAATTTTTAGAACATCTTGTTTATTTGCATTAATATATTTAGTTGCATCATTTAAAAATTTAAAAAATTCAGCACTAACTGTACCATTTGCAAAACCATAGGTTCTAGTATAATTAGCAGAATCAATTTCTTTAGGAAGTTGGTCTAAAATAACAGTACCATCTCTCTTAAATTGATCTTCAGCAATGTTGAGTAAAATTCTAGGTCTTCTATCATCAGCGGGACCAAATAGTCCAGTATATAAATTATATCTAGATTTATTAGACATTATATATAATTTGACTTAGAAAAAAATTTTTTAAATTTTTTTAAAAATTCGCCCAAGAAACTTTTTTAAACTATAATATAATATATATGTTTAATTTTTTTGGTATAAAAAATTGGGTTTGGTTAGGTATTGTATTAATAGTAGCAATTAGTGTTTATTTAATCTTAAATAAAAAAGAAAAATTAAGTAATGTAACTATAAAACATACTGAAAAGCTTAATAATACACCTGATAAATCTGCTACCATCTATAATTTTAATACCACTACTTGTGGATGGTCTAAACGTTTTCAACCAGAATGGGATAAATTCACTGACATGGCTAAATCAGACCCTATATTATCTAAAGTTACTGTTAAAGATGTAAAATGTGATGATAGTTCTAATAAAGAAATATGTATGGATCCTAAATATAACGTTCCAGGTTATCCATATGTTGTTTTAGAAATTGGTGATAAAATTTTACCTTATAATGGTGAAAGAACTGCTACTAGTTTAGCTAGTTTTTGTAATCAAAATATAAACTAAAATGCGTTAAACAATAAATAATTATATATTTATAATTTAATGTCCAATCCTTTTTCTGAACTCAAACATAATTTATATGAAATATTAAACATTTCTCAAAATGCTTCTATGCAAGAAATAAAAAAAGCTTATGCCCATATGATTAAAAATTTTCATCCTGATAAAAGTAATGTTTTAGATATGGAATTATTTCATCATATTACAGCTTGTAAAAATATATTATTAGATCCAGTTGTTAGAGAAGAATATAATAATTTTTTAACTCAACCAAAAGATTTAATTCATTCAGATTTGAAAACACAATTTAAAAAAGACAATGTAAAACCTAAAAAAATAGAACAACAAAATTTTAATTCAAAAATGGAAGAATTAAATAAATTACATGGTTATAGTAATTTCATAGAAAATAAAGTAAATTCTATGAAATATAATCCAAATGTTAATATTGAAAAAAGAAATTTTAAAAATACAAATGAATTTAATAGTAGTTTTGAAGCTAGTAAAGATACTAATTCAGAAGAACAATTAATTATATGGAAAGAAGAACCATCTTCTATAGTTCCTTATTCAGAGGCGACTTGTGCAAGTTTAGATAATTTTGAAAAATTATATGTAGAAGATAATGTAGAAGATATTAATTTTACTAGTTTAAATAGAGCATTTTTATTACATCCAAATAAACAAGATAAACCAATCGATATGAGAAATCTATCAGAATTAATGGATGAAAGAATGAAAGTTTATAAAGCAAGTCTTTCTAAGAAATCTTGAGCAATTAATTGCCCTTGTCTTAATAATTTTATTTTAGAATTAACATTAATAGTAAAATCCAAATTGCTAAAATTATTTTCGCATTCTGGATTTATTTTTATAATCATATATTTTTCTTCATCTACATGACTAAAATATTTATATGATATCATATTTAATATATTTGATATATATGATGATAGTGAATTTATTGGTTGAGGACATCCCCAATTTATAGAAATTCCCAATGTTGTTTTAGGATCACAATAATCTATTGGAAAATTATTTGATAATGCTCCATCTACAAAATAATCATCACCTATTTTAACTGGTTTAAATAACATTGGAACACAAGTAGATATTTTGATAGCATCTAAAACACTAAAATCAG
>Ga0214923_10007243_pt1 | contig 12167 bp, 9 predicted proteins | sample LL1510_MetaG_FD_177993 | JGI IMG/M metagenome (GOLD analysis project Ga0214923, IMG submission 177993) | Freshwater microbial communities from Lake Lanier, Atlanta, Georgia, United States - LL-1510 | ecosystem: Environmental > Aquatic > Freshwater > Lake | place: USA: Georgia | collected 2015-10-15
CGATGAGCGCACCCGCCTCTTGGCAAATTAGCGCACTCGCTAAATAGTCCCAAACACCGTGCGTGTTGAAATCAATCCACGCGTCAATGATGCCATCAGCAACCAAACAAATATCAAGAGCCGCCGCACCGAGCGCGCGAAACTGCCCCCACTTTGGTCGGTGTTTCGGAATGCCAGAAATACCAACAACCGCCTCACTCAAATCAACACACGAACTCGGTCGCATCGCAACGCCATTATGAAACGCACCGCCGCCAGCAGTTGCCCAATAGCGGTCGTGACCGTTCGCTTGATTAACAACAAGTCCCGCGCGCATACCCTCTTTGTCGATCGCGCACAACGCAGTGGCAAACCATTGCACACCGCGGCTGGCATTTGTCGACCCATCAAGAGGATCCATAACGACACAAAGACCATCATCAGCGAACACACCAGTGAATTCACTCTCTTCAGACAAAATTGCGACACCGGCACCAGTCAGCACTTCGAGCGCCGCGGCATCGGCTCGCAAGTCAACCGAATATTGCGTGTCGCGCAAACCCGACAACGACCAATCTTCATTTGCGCGCAACACTTTGCCGACGACATCGGCCGTCTCGTTAAGCACCGCCAAAATTTCTTGGTTTGAACTTGATTTTGTAAGTTGCGCCACGAGATTCCTTCGCAGTCAGACTAATTGCCCGAGCTATTCGCACTATGGCATCTGCGCTGTGACACTTGGACAATGCCAAAAGCCCTAGTCTTAATAGGGTGAAATCAGCATTGCGCAGCCTGATTGACGAGTCGGTCACGATCATTCGAGAAGTCGCCGCAGAGTTCGAGCGCCCTGTGATGTTGTTCTCAGGTGGTAAAGATTCAGTCGTCATGCTGCACCTCGCTGTGCGCGCATTCAGTCCGGCACGAGTGCCGTTTCCTGTGATGCATATCGATACGGGTCACAACTTTGCCGAGGTCATCGAATTTCGCGATCGCGCCGTGCGCGATTTAGATGTACAACTAATTGTCGGGTCGGTGCAAGCCTCTATTGACGCAGGTCGCATTCAAGACGCGACAGGCCCACGTGCGAGTCGCAACCCGCTTCAAACCGTCACGCTGCTCGACTCAATCAAAGAGCATAAATTTGACGCCGTGTTTGGCGGCGCCCGCCGCGACGAAGAACGGGCGCGCGCCAAAGAACGCGTTTATTCGCATCGCGATGCATTCGGTCAGTGGGACCCAAAAACTCAGCGCCCAGAACTTTGGGGAATTTACAACGGTCGCCACAAGCCCGGCGAACATTTCAGAATTTTCCCAATTTCGAACTGGACCGAACTAGATGTTTGGCAATTTATTCGCGACTACAACATCGAACTGCCGAGCATCTATTACGCGCATCGCAGAAAAGTATTTCGCCGCGACAACATGTGGATGGCTGTGTCGCCTTTCTTGCAACCCGATGACGGCGAAACAGTCAGCGAAGAACTCGTTCGGTTTCGCACGGTTGGCGACGCCACTTGCACAGCCGCCATTGAGTCATCAGCGACAACAATCGAACAAGTCATCGCAGAAACATCGGTCGCGCGCATCACTGAGCGAGGCGCCACTCGCGCTGATGATCGCATTTCTGAGGCCGGCATGGAAGATCGCAAAAAGTTGGGCTACTTCTGATGCAACGACTGCACTTTGCCACCGTCGGCTCGGTAGACGACGGCAAGTCAACTTTGATCGGTCGCCTGCTATACGACTCGAAGAGCATTTTTGAAGACCAGCTCGAGCACATTGAAGCCGTGAGCAAGCGCCGCGGCGACGACTATGTAGATCTGTCACTGCTAACCGATGGTCTGCGCGCCGAACGCGAACAGGGCATCACAATTGATGTCGCCTATCGATACTTCGCCACGCCAAAACGCAGTTTCATCATTGCTGACTGCCCTGGCCATATTCAATACACCCGCAATATGATCACAGGCGCGTCAAACGCCGACTTGGCAATCGTGCTCGTTGATGCCCGCACTGGTGTCGTCGAGCAAACACGTCGCCATAGTTTGCTTGTTTCACTTCTTGGCGTTCCGCATCTCGTGATCTGTGTCAACAAAATGGATCTTGTCGACTACGACAGCGAAGTTTTCAATCGAATTCGTGAAGAGTTCGAAAGCTTTGCGTCGCGTCTCGACTTGCGCGATGTCACCTTCTTGCCGATCAGCGCACTCGCAGGTGACAATGTCGTGAGTCGCTCAGTCAACATGCCATGGTTCGAAGGCCCAACGTTGTTGCACCATCTCGAAAACGTCTACACAGCAAGCGATGAAAACCGAATCGATACTCGATTTCCGGTTCAGTTTGTTATTCGCCCACAACGCGCAGACAACCCCGACTATCGCGGCTATGCAGGTCGTGTGGCTGGTGGCGTGTTGCGCGTTGGTGACGACGTCATGGTTTTGCCGTCAGGCTTAACAAGCACCATCACCGGCATCGACTCGCCAGATGGTGCTCTCACGCAAGCCGAACCAGGGCAAGCGGTAACAATTTTGCTTGCCGATGACTTGTCAATAACACGAGGCGACATGATTTGTCGACCTAACAATCGACCGAGATCTTCGCAAGAACTCGAAGCAATGTTGTGCTGGATGGACGACGCAGCGCCATTGCAGATCGACAAAATATATTCACTCAAACACACCACGAAACTTGCTCGAGGCAAAGTTTCGAATGTCCTCTATCGCCTCGACATTTCGAACCTTCATCGCGAGACAGATATCAAAGATTTGAAGTTCAACGAAATTGGCAGAGTCACTTTGCATACGACTAGCCCATTGTTTTTTGACGATTATCACCAAAACCGTACAACAGGTTCATTCATTCTTATTGACGAAGCTTCGGGGCAAACTGCGGCTGCCGGCATGTTGCTCTCGCCTCGTTCATAATCTTGTAGCGCCTAAACTCATAGTCACACATGGGAAAACATCATGACTAAACCGGTCTGGCATGAACCACTGATCAGTCGCACCCAACGCTGGAATAAACACGGACTTTCAGGGGCGACTGTGTGGCTAACTGGGTTATCTGGCTCAGGCAAGTCAACGATCGCCAATGAACTCGCCCGCGAACTATTAAACACGAGTCGACTTGCCTACATCCTCGATGCCGACAACTTACGTCACGGACTGAACGCAGGTCTCGGCTTTTCAGACAACGATCGAGCCGAAAATATTCGCCGCGTCGCCGAAGTCGCGTGTCTATTCGCTGATGCTGGCATCGTTGCGATAGTGCCGATAATTTCGCCGTTTATCGCATCCCGCGAACACGCAAGAAAAATTCATACTGACAACCAATTGCGGTTCATTGAAGTGCATGTCGCCACGCCAATCGAAGAATGCGAACGTCGCGACACAAAAGGCCTCTACAGCAAAGTGCGCAGCGGAGAAATGACTGGCCTTAGTGGTGTTGACAGTGTTTATGAGCCACCAATGTCACCCGAAGTAACAGTTGGTGCGAACAACGAGACGCTTGAACAATCAGTAGCAATGATTATGGCGAAGCTATTGACAAAAGCCGGCAAATGAAATCGATTCCACCATGGTAAGCGAAAAAGATTTTCCATTAAAGCCGTATGCGGGCTTTTTGCTCGTCGCACCCAAACTCAAAATTATGTATTGCCCAACTACCAAAGTGGCGTGTAGCAGCATAAAGACACTGCTGGCCAAAGCGAGTGGCACTTACAATCAAGCACGACTCGATCAACTCATCGCACCGCACATCGCACGTTCACAAACTATCCACGACATCGGCATCAGCGGTTTGACAAAGCTCATCGATATGAGCGCAACCGAAGTAGACGAAATCTTGAACTCGCCTGAGTGGTTGCGCGTTTACGCAACTCGTGACCCTCTTGCTCGCGCATACTCGGCTTGGGAGAATCGTATTTTTTCTCGAGCACCAGGCACGCCAGACATGGTCAACGAACTTTGTCAAGACCAAATGGTCGACGGTCGCATCAACGTCACCGCAAGCTTTGCGCATTTCGCCAAAATGATCTCAGAGCAAACCGACGAATTCATGACCGACCATCACTTCTTGCCGCAGGCACACATCGTGCACCCAGACAAGTTCAACTACAACATGGTTGCACGAGTCGAACAGCCAGCCGAGATGCAACGCTTGGTCGATGAAGTCAATCGCCGAGCAGGCACATCACTTTCGCTCGAGCGCCACAACGCAGGCTTTGGCATCAAACTCGACCAGGTTTGCGACCAACATTCAGCCAACCGATTGCAAGCGGTTTACGAAATGGATTATAAGACTTTCGGTTTCGCCACCCGTGCGTTTCCTGCAAGCACCGAACCGCTGGTTCTCACCGCAACCGAAACTGCAATGCTGCGAAGTCTGCGCGAATCAATCGAAAGACTACGCTCGATTTCGTTCACAGCCCGCTCGCTAACTGGCTTTCGCTTCGGCGCACGACAAATCTATAAATCAATTGTTCGCAAAATCTCGCGGGGCAAAAAATATAACGACCCACAAAATCTTTTCTGGTAAGCACAAGTGTCAAACAACAAAACTTCGACAACAAAGATCGGCATCGTCACTGTCTCTGATCGTGCGTCTGCGGGCGTCTACACAGATCTCGGTGGTCCTGCGATTCACGAATATTTCACCAAACACCTCGCCAACCCGTGGCAGCCAGTTGCGCGACTCGTCGCCGACGACGTAGAACTTGTTGCAACTGCGTTGCGCGAACTTGCCGACGTCGAGAATTGTTGCTTAATTGTTACAACCGGTGGTACTGGTCCAGCAGTTCGCGACGTCACCCCAGAGGCGACAGAACAAGTTTGCGAAAAAATGATGCCAGGGTTCGGCGAACTCATGCGCGCAACTTCTCTCAAGGTAGTGCCAACTGCAATCTTGTCTCGGCAAACAGCCGGCATTCGTGGTCGTGCGCTGATTATTAATTTGCCAGGAAAGCCATCGTCAATAAGTGAATGTCTCGATGCAGTTATGCCGGCAGTGCCTTATTGCATTGATTTGATTGACGGCCCACGCCTAGAACTCACAAACGGTCTCGTCGGTTTTCGACCGCGGACTAAATAATTCGCTAAATAGTTTTACTGTTCGTCGTAAGGTTGGCCAGCGGCCTTCGGCGCTCGACTCGCACCGACAAAACCGGCGACAACTACGAGCGTCACTAAATAAGGCGCCATCAACAAGAACTCACTCGGAATACCCGTGTCAAAGTTTCCGATTTTCAAACGCACCGCTTCTGCAAGAGCAAAAACAATCGCTCCGCTAAATGCACCAACCGGGTGCCAACGACCAAAAATTACGGCAGCGAGAGCAATAAAGCCGCGACCGCCCGTGATGTTTTGGTCGAAGCGACCAACAGTGCCAATTGGCCACCATGCGCCGCCGATGCCTGCAACTGCACCTGCAATTAGCAAGTTGCGATAGCGCAATTTAATTACATCAACACCGAGAGTGCCTGCCGCTTTGGGATACTCGCCTGCGGCTCGAGTACGCAAACCCCAACGCGTGCGATACATCGCCCAGGTCAAAAGTGCGACGGCAGCAAACGAGAAGTAAACAAAAATCGTCTGGACGAACAATATTTGTCCAATGAACGGAATCTTCGACAAAAGCGGTACAGAAATCGGCATCACCGGTACGAGCGAGTTGTAGTCAGGGTTCGGCACCAAAACCCTGAAACTCAAAAATGAAGTTATGCCGAGTGCGAAAAAATTGATCGCAAAGCCAACGATTACTTGATCGACGCGATACTTGATTGAAAACACCGCAAGTATCCACGCCAACAACACACCAGTGAGCATTGCGATAATTGTGCCGAACCAAAGATTTGTAAGCGATGCGCCGACCGCACCTGTAAACGCACCGGCAAGCAACATTCCTTCAATTGCAATGTTGATTACGCCGCTGCGTTCACACAAAATGCCGCCGAGAGCACCAAGTGTTATCGGCACGCTTCGCGAAACAGTGTCCTGCAACATGCCAACCAGGCTGAACGACTCGCCCGAAGTTGCCCACGACAAGAAACTCATGACGAACATCGCAGTAGCAAGGGCCAAGACGATGTTTGAAACTTTGCCGAGCCCACGCCATAACTGCGCCGCTCCTAGACCAACAAAGACAATGCCGAATATGTAGGCAAATTGCTGTGCAGGCAGAGTCAGCGAAAAACCACCTTCGGTCAGCCTGAAACTTGCATCACCTGGTCGACGCGAAAAGATCACCAGAGTGATCACAGCCAAACCCAAATAACCGTAACCAACGTTGCGAGCGCGCTTTTTTTGCTCTGCAGAAATCATCAACGCCTCACTCACCCGCCCCACCCCCTGAATGTTTGACCTTGGCTCGCTACTTGTGTTTTGACCCTAAACATTGCTTTAACCAAAAGCGGTGCCGCAACGAACATTACGATCAACGCGCGCAACACGATTATCAAGTCAACCGGCACATCAGTATTCGCCTGCATCGAACGCCCACCGGCTTGCAACGCGCCGAACAAAATTGCCGACACAAGCGTGCCAATTGGCGAAGACTGACCGAGCAGCGCGACAGCGATTGCGTCAAAACCAATGTTGCCCGCCAAACTCGTCGAGGCATAGCCGTATGTTCCAAGAACTTCTGTCGCTCCGGCCATGCCAGCAAAGCCACCTGCCAGCAACATCGCCACAACCATCAGGCTCTTTGACTTCATGCCGGCATATTTTGAGGCATCGCTATTTAGACCAGTAGCTCGCAATTCAAAACCGAGTGTTGTGCGCTTCAGCAAATACCAAAACCCATACGTTGCCAAAAGTGCGACAAAAAACCCAGCATGAGCGACCAAGTCTGAGCGGCCATCCATGAAACCGAAAAGTCGAGGCAAATGAGCCTCATCTGCAATTTCTTTCGAAATCGGGTCAGGTCGTCCTTCCCGTTGAAAAGTTGTTGTCTTCAATAACCACAACACCAAAAATGAGGCAATGCTGTTGAGCATGATTGTCGTGATCACTTCGTGAGCACCCGTGCGTGCTTTCAAGACGCCCGCGATGCCACCAAAAATCGCGCCGCCAATCGCGCCAGCGATAACTGCCAATGGCACCTGCAGCCAACCGGGGCCCGTCATCGTGAACCCAACCCACAATGCGGTCATGCCACCGGCCAACATCTGACCCGTTGCGCCAATGTTGAACAGTCCTGCCTTGAATGCAACCGAAACCGCAAGACCACTAAGCAGCAATGGCGTCGTGCCTGTAATGGTGTTTGAGATTGAACGTAAACCCCAAAACGAACCCTCGAACAAAGATTTATACGCGGTCAAAACAGTCGAAAATGCCTTACCAAAATCGCCCGACTTCAATGCGTCAATGTCGGTGATGACGATGATTATCGCGCCGACAAGCAGCGATGCCAGAAGTGCCAAGAATGTATAGCGCAACGACTTGATCAACTCTTTCATGAGTTCACCCCAACCGCGTTTTCTGGGCGCGAGCCCGCCATGTACAAACCGACGTCCATATGGCTAACTTTTTTCGGGTCAAGATCAGCGACGATTTTGCCGCGATACATCACCAGAACTCGATCAGACAACGCCATCACTTCATCTAGTTCGGTGCTAACAATCAAAATCGCCGTACCCGAGTCGCGCTCTTTAACAATCTGCTCGTGAATGTATTCGATACTGCCTACATCGATGCCGCGTGTCGGTTGCGCCGCAAGCACCAGCCGAATATCTCGACTTAACTCGCGTGCGACAATAACTTTTTGTTGATTGCCACCTGAAAGAGTGGACGCCAATTGATCAGGGTCACTGGTGCGAATGTCATAACTTTGCACCAACTCATTGGCTTTCTCTTTTGCCTTTGACCAATTCATTTTGAAACCACGACAAAATTCTGAATCGTGGTATCGGGTCAGCACAAGATTTTCGGTGATCGTCATTCCGGTTATTAGGCCTTGACGTTGCCGATCTTCTGGCACATGACCCATTCCGAGTGTGTGCCGTTGTCGTGGCGACGCTTCGGTTATCTCTTTGCCATCAAGGGTCAACGAACCTTGACTAATTCGTCGCAAACCACTGATCGCCTCGACTAGTTCGGTCTGACCGTTGCCTTGCACGCCGGCCACACCAACTATTTCACCTGCCCGAACATTGAACGACACGTTTTCGACTATCAAGCGACCATCAGGATCGATAATGCTTAAGTCTTTTACGTCAAGTACAACTTGCTTCGGCGATGCAGTTGCTTTGTTCACGGTCAACTGCACGGGTCTTCCCACCATCATCTCGGCAATCTGAGACTCAGATGCGGTCTTTGGGTTGGCATCACCAACGACTTTGCCCCGTCGCAGCACATTTATGCGATCAGCAATCGACAATGCTTCTTTCAGTTTGTGGGTGATAAACACGACACCTTTTCCGGCGTCAATTAGCGTGCGCACAATCGAGAAAAACTCGATAATTTCGCTCGGAGTCAACACCGCGGTTGGCTCGTCGAACACGACAATCTTCGCATCGCGCAGCAAAACTTTGACGATCTCAACTCGCTGGCGCACACCAACTGGCAAGTCCTCGACTATCGCATCGGGGTCGAGGTTCAAGTTGTATCTGTCTGATACTTCACGTACTTGCTTTCGCGCGCGTTCAATATCAAGAGCACCAAATTTTTTTGTGGGCTCTGAGCCAAGCACGACGTTCTCAGCAACCGAGAAGACAGGCACCAACATAAAGTGCTGGTGCACCATGCCAATGCCCGCCCTAATTGCGTCTGCGGGAGAGTGAAAATCGACAGCAGCACCGTCGATCAAAATTTCACCCTCGTCGGCTTTGTAGAGACCATAAAGCACGTTCATGAGCGTTGATTTTCCGGCCCCATTTTCGCCCACAAGTGCCAGCACTTCGCCGGTAGCGATCGACAAATTCACCGAATCGTTAGCGACAACACCAGGAAACCTTTTCGTAATCCCTTGTAACTCAAGTTTCATCTTTGGCGTTACCTCGTTGCGAACTTCTGAAAAGAGACTAGTCGCCTCAAATCACTTGCAAAAATTCGCCTACAAAAACAAAGGCCCTACTGCGTGCGCAGTAGGGCCAGAGTTTTTAACTTCTGCCGTGTTACGGCAAGAAATTAGATCTTGATTGTGCCGTCGGCGATGCCTTTACCGATTGCCTCAACTTCAGCTTGAAGTTCTGCTGGTACTGCTGTGTAAGCAACACCAACGCCACCGTTTGCCAAAGTACCGACATAGTTGTCTGATGTCTTCACACCATTAACTGTGTCTGTGATTGCTGCGAGTACCGCTGCGTCAATGTTCTTCAACACTGATGCAATGTAAACCTCTGCAGCATCTGGGTTCGAAATGCTCATGTCAACGTCAACACCGATGATCTTGACCTTGCCACCCGACTCCATTGCGAATTGTGCCGAACCAAGACCCACTGGACCAGCCACTGGGAAAATGATGTCTGCACCTTCGTCAGCCTGGCTCTTGGCAATGTTCTTGCCGTCGTCAAGGCTCTGGAAGTTTCCGGCGAATGTTCCGTCTTGTTTCGCGGTGTCCCAACCGAGAACCTTGACTTTCGCACCCTTTTGCGTGTTGTAGTACGCGACACCCTTAGCAAAGCCATCCATGAAGATGCTCACTGGCGGAATGTTGATACCACCAAATGTGCCGACAACGCCAGTCTTGCTCATACCTGCAGCCAAGTAGCCAGCCATGAACGATGGCTGGTCGGTTGCGAATACAAGACCACGTGCGTTTGCGATCGGTGGATCGAATGCTGAGTCAACAATTGCGTAGTTCTTGTCTGGGTTTGCTTCTGCGGCAGCTTTTGTCGCATCGCCGAGCAAGAAACCAACTGTGATGATGATGTTGCAACCCTTGTCAGCAAAGTTCTGCAAGTTTGGCGCGTAATCAGCATCTGATGCCGACTCGAGCAAGTCGATTGTTACACCGAGAGTTGCCTCTGCGTCTTGCATACCTTTGTAAGAAATCTGGTTGAAGCCCTTATCGTCAACACCACCAGTGTCGGTTACTTGGCAAGCAAGAATTCCTTCACCTGGCAACGCTGCGGTTGTTTCGGCTGTTGTCTCTTCAGTTACTGTCTCTTCTGTCGCTGTATCGCTGTCACTTCCGCAGGCACCCGCGATGAGTGAAAACGCAGCAATGGCAAGAGCAGCAGACTTCAGTCCTTTGCGCTTAATCATTGATTGTTCTCCCTTTGCATACACCCCGATGGTCTATGCGATTTGTGTAACGAGACTAGCGCATCCACGTAACAACGTGAAAAGTGGGCCAGGTAGGGATCGAACCTACGACCAAGGGATTATGAGTCCCCTGCTCTGACCACTGAGCTACTGGCCCCACGCAATTACTGTTGCAAATTCAAACCTACGACATCTAAATCGCACCCTGAGCCTAATGGCAGGTTTTGGGGGCGGGGGCGACGTCAATTGCGGGGCTGCGTGTAAAAAAACCACTCGGCTTCAAGTGAAACCCGGTTCGCTCAACTGGCATCACTGGCCAATCTTCGGCCCGCGGAATGTGATTTGTCCCGAACACATGCCACAGCACCACGTCAGTGTTCTCGATTTCGCGATCGGCACTCGTCCACTCAGGCAAACCAGCCCCACCCGCATGCTGATACGGATAATCGCCCGCCGGATAGCGCTCATCGGCTCGATTCGCCGTCACCCACAAGTGGTGATACATAAAACCAGCACGCCGCCCAATCGTCGACTCAGCCTTAGCCAAAGGGTAAGTCGTGTGCCCCGACACAAGTTTGTAACCAACAGGTTTACCCATGTGATTTTTTCGACTCGGGTTAATCACTTTCCAAAATCGACCCTTAAATGGATCAACAACGCGCCGCGCCTCGCTCTCGCGCCGAAAAACTTTTTCGCTCGTCTCATATGCGCCACCGTAAACATTTTTTGGTCCCATCTCGTGCGCAAAAGAGTCAACTTCAATCACGCTGTTACGTACACCAGCAATTTCATCGGCGCCACCATCAATATCTAGATCAAGTCGCGCACACAAAATATGTTGGTGATACGGGGCCCACAAACCTGGCTCTAGTTCTGTCGCCGAACCATGATCAGCACCCGGATTATCGGCAAGTGTCAAAACAATGCCCGTGAGTTTGGCCTCGAATTCAATCGACCCGTCTTGATAGAAATACCAAAAATATCCGTATTCGTAATTATTTATGGTTACGATTGACGAAACAACGAACCGACGACCACGTCGCACCTCAACATTGCCGTCGATGTCGACGTGCTTCCATAAAATTCCGAAGTCTTCCTCGTGAGTACAGATCGCATTTTTGATTTCGCGCACTGTGCCATCAGGCTTCGCCACCGCAACATCGAGATAAACGATTTCACCAAAACAATCACAGCCAAGCGTCAGTGAATTTGTGTAGTTACCCAATCCAAACTCGCCGGTATCAAAAGCATTCTTACGATATGCCCCTTGACTTGGGTCTCCGTACGGAATAACCAGTTCAGCAATTGACAAGCGATGAGCAATTTTGCGCATCTGCCCAGCATCATCAAACCAAACGTCATGAATCACGAGACCTTCGCGCTGACAAAAACCGATGCGAAAATTCCATCGCTCCCAAGTCACCTTGTAGCCGTCGATCACAAACGAAACACCTTCAGGTTGTTTGATCTCAAGTGGCTTCAACGAAATGTTCGCGCCAGTTTGACTCTCGCGATACGGCCCCGGCGTCTGTGGCACGGCAATCTGCTCGTCGTTCTCGACTGCAACTACATCGCCCGAGTCAATATCAACAATCGCATGCAAGCCAGAAATCGGATGAGCATAAAAATTCGCCTGTGGCGTCGGCTGGTGCCACATCGGCGTCCAAATCAATCTCCGACCATCATCTAAATATTTCGGTATCTGCGCACCAATCGGCCATGTCTCCATTTTCACGCTGTCAAGATCGGTGATTCCGCGACTTCGCAACGCTTCAATCACTCGCGGGTCACTTTTGGCTGCAGTTATCGCCATTTCGCTTTCAACGCTCAACACTGGCGCCTTTGCGCCTTCAATTACTTTGTTGCTCACAATGCGACACGAGTCGCCCACGCCAAAAGCAGCGACAATCTCTGACACCTTGCCCGTCGAGCGATCTAACACCGTCACTCGCGCCGCACGATCTACATTTTCGCCGAGCCGAAAAC
>Ga0214923_10007244_pt1 | contig 12165 bp, 7 predicted proteins | sample LL1510_MetaG_FD_177993 | JGI IMG/M metagenome (GOLD analysis project Ga0214923, IMG submission 177993) | Freshwater microbial communities from Lake Lanier, Atlanta, Georgia, United States - LL-1510 | ecosystem: Environmental > Aquatic > Freshwater > Lake | place: USA: Georgia | collected 2015-10-15
GAGTTCAGACGCAAGTCGAAGACATCAGGTCCACTGGTGCGGAACGTCGAAGTGAAAAGCGTAAGTCCTCGCTCCCGCGTTTCGGGATTCGGGGCCTTGTACTCGGCGACGATCACGACGGTCGCGCCACCGATGATGAAGCGCGGATCCTGGTTCACGGTACGCTTGACCCCTCGGGTCACCATCAGGCGGACATGCGCGCCGTCGGTCATCCCGTTGCGGTGAAGCGTTTGGCGGACCGCATCCACAACGGCCTCACGCGTCATGCCAATGTCAAGCGCGATGGAATTCGCGCCCTCGAAGAGGCGATCCATGTGGGCGTCAAGGCTGATCAATGTACCGTTGACAAGGCGAAGCCCCTCCCAGACTCCGTCGCCAAGGACAAAGCCGCTATCGAAGACGGAGACGCGCGCCTCGTGGCGGGGCACGAAGGCGCCGTTGACGTAGACAAGGACGTCTTCGTTGCGCGAGTCAGGTGCGTAGCTCTGTGCACTCCGGAAGGATGCGTCGGCGGTCATCAGCATGGCCTCATTTCATTGCCCCACCCCATCGCCGCCTGATTTAAATACGCTTCGCTGCTTCAGTGAGATGGACCCTGCTGCCAGCGGCGCGGATCAGGCGGTCGTCAATCGCCCGGGCGAGGCCGATGCCACCGGGGATCGGCGGTTGTCGCACCAAGGTTGTGACAGGGTCTATGGTGCGCGCGACAATGCGCGTCACACCGGCAGCATCAAGGTCACGGAACGATGCAAAGAGGTTGTGCGCAACGGTTTCCGGTATGGCAACTGAGCCGACACGAGAAATCATTACCCGCTGGGACAACCCAGGATCAATGAACGCATCCGCATCCTCGTCGTACACGATGAGCCCTGGCCGTTCACCGGCAGCGATGGAATCTTGCAGCAGTTGGACCATCACACGAACGGAATTCGCGGAAGGCCCAGAGACAAGGATCAAGTTCGCCCGGGGGGCGTAATGCGTCGCCAGAAGTCCCGGGGAGAGATCACCAACGTTCGAGGCAACCCGCTGAACCGCGCCAACGTGAACCGGGACTGTTACGCCAGCGTCGCGAAGTGCCTCGATGATCGCTTCCACGGGGATTGCGCCGGGTCGCAAGACACGCACACTACCGTCATCGTCGGTAGAGACGACCGTCGACTCGAGACCAATCTCGGTCGCACCTCCGTCGAGTACGAGATCGATCACGTCACCTAGGTCAGCAACCACGTGCGCGGCGCGGGTCGCGCTTGACCGCATGAACCGGTTGGCGCTTGGGGCAACGACAGGAACACCAGCGACCTCGATAAGCCCTCGCGCAACCGGGTGCGCCGGGACACGGATGGCAACGGTCGGACGGTTCGCGGATACACGACCCGGTACATCCGGATGCCTGCGCGCAACGATCGTCAGCGGACCTGGCCAGAAGCGCGTGGTCAGGTGCCCGAGGGCCTGCGGGATATCGGTCGCCACGCGCGGAAGGTCCTCGGCGGCGGCAAGATGCACGATCAGCGGATCACTGGCGTCCCGTCGCTTCGCCTCGTAGAGGCTGGCGACGGCCCGGTCATCAAACGCGTTCGCACCAAGCCCGTAAACGGTCTCGGTCGGGAATGCGACAAGCCCACCTGACCGGATGACAGCACCGGCCCGAGCTAGGAGACGGTGATCCGGCTTCAGGGGGTCGATCTGGATGACTTCGGCCGGGGGCATGGTCGGGAGTCTACCGTTGACCGGACGCCGCCCCAGCCCATCGCCGCCTGATTTATCTGCGCTTCGCTTCATCTGGAGAGAAGACCGAAGTTGCGATGGGCCGGTTCCGGCGCGATGAAGGCAGAAACGCGAGGTTCAGCAATCTGTCGCCATCGCAGCTATGCCGGACTGCCCGGTCGCGTGCGGTCTTCCGGCGCCACGCTGAAGCGGTCAAACGCCTCGCGAAGGCGTGACCGATCGTAGTGGGCATAGATCGTCTTGGTTGTCTCCGGCGACGCGTGGCCCAGGATGTCCTGGACTTCGGAGAGTTGGGCACCCTGGTTCAGGAGGGTTGTGGCCTTGTCGTGCCGGAAGTCATGGGGCGAGGCAGAGACCCCAGCAAGTTCGCCGTACTTGCGGACGACATTCCAGACGGTCTTCTCACTCATGGCGTAGTGGCGTCCCGCGGGGCCCGGTTGACCACGACCGGTGTCGTGTCGCAAGAAGAGGGGCTCGAACCGGTCAGCCCGGGCCTCGAGATAGACGCGGATTGCCGTCATCGTGTCCGGATCGAAGAAGACGGTTCGCTCCTTCTGGCCCTTGCCAGTGACGAGGGCCTCCAGGGCGTGCCCGTCGGCGACACACCCCCGGGTGAGGGAGGCAACCTCGGCACGACGCATGCCAGTCGCGTAGAGAACACGCAGGATGGCGCGGTCCCGCAGCAGTTCAAGGCGGGCGCGCTGTGACGCCGCCCCGTCGGGGACGGGCATCGGGAGTGCTTCGGCCAACAGGACGATGGACGGGAGGCGGGGATCGATTCGTGGCGCAAGATATGGCCCGGGCCTGCCGATGACGTCCCGGACCGCGCTGCGGGTCCGTTCGATCGTGACCCCGGCGGGCAGGAGGTCGTGCCGGTCCAGGTATCGGTAGAAGGCACGCATCCCGGCCAGGTAGGTCACCTGAGTGCCACGCGGGCGTCGACCATAGCGCCTGATCAACCATGCCGCGAAGCGTTCAGCGACTCCGGTCGGGAGGGAAGTGGTTGGCGACGTTTCGGAGATGCCAAGACCATCGAGAAAGTTGAAGAAGTGGTCAAGTGACTGCATGTAGCTGCGGGTCGTCTCCGGGGAACGGCCAACAAGGCTAGACCCAAATCGCACGCGGGCGGCTCCTAGAGAGATCGAAGCACTCCGATCTGCAGTGGAGACGGTTCTGGAAGCCCCTTCCGACATGGAAGGGGCTTCGGAAAGGAAGTCGTCCGGTTGGTCGGCGTCGAAGCCTCTGGTTGTCACACCGAGTTAACGGGAGAAGGGGCCCTGACGATGCGTGCCGGTGACACGAGCGTCTCCCGAACGAAGACCACGAGGACCACGGCGGCCAGGATCCCTGTACCCGAGAGACAGAACGCAGCCGGCCCGAGACCGATGAGGTCGGCTATTGCACCCACGGCAAGCGGCCCACCCGACGTGCCGGAATCGCCGATAAGACGCCACACCCCAAGGAACTCCCCGGTTGCCTCCTTGGGCGCGAGGTCGGCGCCGAGGGTCATCATCGTGCCTGATCCGATGCCGTTGCCAAACCCCATGACGCACGTTGCGACCAGAAGAGTGGTGTAGTTGACGGCAAATGGAACCATGGCCATGCCGATGGCAAGCACGATGAAGCTGGGAACGGACGCGAACTTCCGCCCAAGCTTGTCCATCAGGATGCCGGCAGGGAGAAAGAGAGACATATCAACTGCACTCGAGATACTGACGATCGATCCGATCTCGACGACGGTCAGGCCGAGGGTATTCGCACCGTAGAGGGGCACGATCAGTTGGCGCCCAGCGCGGATCATCTGCGCGAAGATCTGCGCTGAACCGGCCGCGGTCAGGTCACGCCAGTGCCGTCGGGCAACCGCGCCGACCACCGACCACTGCATGTGTTTGCCAGCGCGACCGGTCACATGGCGGGTCTCGGTGATTGCAAAGACCGAGATCACCGCACCGATTGCGGACATCGCACCGGCGATATAGAAGGAGGCTTCGAGGCCGAACCAGAGACCGATGAGGCCGCCGACAAAGGGGCCGACAAACGTGCCGATGCGTCCGACACCTCCAAATGTAGAGAGTGCCCGCCCTCGGTCGGCAAGCGGCACAACGTCCGCAATGTAGGCCATTCTGGACAAGTTCCACATGGCCGACCCGACACCGGCAATGAGGCGTAGCAGGACAAGCAGGGCGAATGCCGGGAACAACCCGAACGCACCTGCAAGCAGTGGAGTGGTACCCATGAGCAAGGTGGCGATGGCGGCGGCGATGGTGCCCGCAACCATGACGGGCTTGCGTCCCCACCTTTCGATCAACATGCCGGCGGGAACATCCCCCAACAGGGTCCCAAGGCCCGCCCCGGCGACCACAAGGGAAACCAGGCTGAAGTTGACCTCAAACTGCTGTTGGGTGAAGAGCGGCAACGTGGGCACAAGGATGCCCTGTCCCGCACTGAGGAGCAGTGACGGGACGTATACGGGCAGGACGAGCGAAAACGCGCGGCTGCGACTCACTTGGCGACTACCATCGCCGATCAGTGACCGAGATCGCGGAACAGTTGACGACAATACTCAGCACTCTTGCCGTCACGGTACATCTGGTCACCTTCGCGGACACCCTCGATGGCCATCGCGCCGGTGTAGCCGGCACCGAACATGGCGGCGACGGCAAACCGGTAGTCCATATCGCCGTCCGGCAGGGGCACCTTGATGTAGTAGGCCTTCTGGACTTCTGGCACGTGCACGCGAATGAGTTGCTTGCAATGCCAGTACTTGGCACGCGGGGCGAGGGCCACGATGCAGCGCTCGACAGATTCCTCGGGCTCTTCGTAGCACCAGTAGAGATTGCCGAGGTCAGGATTGCACCCGACATTAGGCAGTCCGATGAGGTCCAGGAGGTGAAGGGTGCTCCACGAGTTATCGGCAATGGAGTGCTGGTGCATCTCGATGGCGATGGATACACCCAGACCCGCAGCGATCTTCCCGACTTCACGCATGTGGTGGGCCGTAATCTCGAAGTCAGCCTCGGTTGCATAGCGGCTTCCACCCTGGGAGATGCGCTCTCCAACGCCATTGGCACCCGGTCCGGTCGGATCGGACGCCGGAGTGCTGACCGTCATGTTGACGAGGTTGCACCCGATGGCATGGGCCTGGTGGATTGCGCGCTCAACGCGTTCGCGACTGGAGTGCGCCGCGCGGGGGCTCGCAAAACCTCCGCCTCCGCGGATCACCGCGGCCGGGACGCCGGCATCGGCGAGTTCCTTGCCAAGGTCGCGAATGGTGGCATCGGACGTCCCCCGCGGCTGTACGCCAACCTCGACACCCTCGAACCCGCGCGCATGCAGGGACGGCAACCAGGCACGGCGGATGTCCGGTGGTGGCAACTCATTTCCCGGGCCACCGTGATCGTCAAATGGGTAGAAAGCCGACCGACGAAACGCATACGTGATCTTCATGAACCGCTCCCCCTCTTTCGACGCACCGCCACGGGACGACCGCGTGCCGACTGGCGACGACCATGCTGGCCCACACTCTACGGACCAACGAGTGGCACGTACTGTCGCGCCGCACCCGTGTGCGTGTCAACCGCACCATCGCACCTGGTTCACCCCGAAACGGAGGATGGTGGCGACACGGTATCCGCATTTGTCACGACAAGGCTGGGCATGGCGCCAAGGTCGCCAAGCACCCGGCGCGCGAGGCCACTCTTCATCCCATGGGGAGGCCATGGATGGAAGTTGTCGTTCCAGGTCCGCACCTGATAATTGGGAACACCGGCGAGGCGTCCACCGCTTGGGTCATACCAGTTGTTGATTGTCGCGCATGCGACGGGGACGCCGGGACGTGCGGCGGGCCAAATCCGCGGACGGATGCCGAACATGATGCTGCCGGCTTCGCGGATGAGATCCAGCGGGGCGTCGATGCAGATACCGTGTCGCAGTGTCGCGCCACCGTCCCATGGCACAGGCAGGTCAGATTCCGTGGCTCGGTGCGCCGCGATCAAGAGGTGCTTGATGACCGACCCCCCCTTGCTATGCCCGATGAGCGTGACTGAGGTACCGGGGTTCATGTGTCGAAGGTCGGCCGCTACCGTCGCAACGGCACGGTCGACCGACGCAAAGGTCGACCCGCCCGGAAGCCGGCGCCAGTCGAAGAAGGTGATCCCGGTCTCGATGGACAGGAGGCGTCGCGCGTCGGACCCGGCGGTTGTCCATCGGGACCGAAACCGGTGCCAGTCATCCATTGACCAACCGGCGAAGGCGCAGACCCACGCCCACCACGCGTCGGGTGCGTCGAACCACGAGTCGGTCCAGATGCCGGGAATGGCATAGAGGACACGCGCCGAGATGTGGGGAAGCGACGCAGTCGCAATCTGAGCCACCGGGTGCGCCACCCCTGTCATGACGGGATTTCCGCGCGCAGGCTGGTGGCAGTCGACGAACTCGCCATGACGCAAAAAACCCCGGTGCTTGGCACCGGGGGTATTGCTGAAGTCTTGGCCCATTGATGCTGCCACATCGTTGGACATTGCCCTGATCCTGTACCTGCTTGGGAGGGAGGTTCTGGCGACTAGGGAGATCGCTGGATCAGCGGGTTTGTTCCGACTTCAACATAACTATCGACCCGAGTCGGCATTCCTGAAGGGGTGCGGCACATCACTTGAAAAAATGTCCGGCGGCCTCTCCCGCGGGCCCTGTTCACGACCGGGCCGGGACGCAAAAAACCCCCGGTGGCATCCACCGGGGGTGTTGCTGAAGTCTTGGTCCATTGATGCTGCCACATCGTTGGACATTGCCCTGATCCTGTACCTGCTTGGGAGGGAGGTTCTGGCGACTAGGGAGATCGCTGGATCAGCGGGTTTGTTCCGACTACACCCTAATCATCGTCCCAAGTCACCGATTCTGAAGAGGCGCGGCACCGGTACCAGAAAAAGACGTGGGTGATGCCTCAAAGTACGGACCGACGAGCGGGCGGGGACGCAAAAAACCCCCGGTGTCATCCACCGGGGGTGTTGCTGAAGTCTTGGTCCATTGATGCTGCCACATCGTTGGACATTGCCCTGATCCTGTACCTGCTTGGGAGGGAGGTTCTGGCGACTAGGGAGATCGCTGGATCAACGGGTTTGTTCCGACTACACGCTAATCATCGTCCCAAGTCACCGATTCTGAAGAGGCGCGGCACCGGGAATGGCGAACTGACGCACAACATCAGGAATCACCCCGAACGCCGACCTGATTGGCGAGCGACATCAGTTCACCGGGATTGGCCCCGCATAACCCAGATTGCGGACGACCGCGCTGAAGTCGAGGACAGTGACCTCGCCATCCCTGTCGAAGTCCACCGCCGGGTCAAACAGCGGATCAGATGATGTCCGGCCATACGCCGCCCGAAGTCGCGCCAGATCAACGGCGTCAATCCGGTCGTTTCCGTCGGCGTCACCATCGCGGAACCGGTCTTTGTCAAGGGAGACGGCGCGGATAGCGTTCGGGCGAAGCGATACCGCACTCACCTCGTGCGAGAGGGCACCGGACGGCTTGACCACCAGGTCGTATACCCCGTCGAGACCCGGGACGATGACATCGATCATCCCAGTTTGGTCAGAGACGAGATCGAGTTCGACGACTGGCGTGCGGCTTCCGGGGACTGATGGCCCACGATACAGGGACACACGAACGGGAACCGCGTACGCGGGTGCCGGCACAGACACCGCGCGGGTCAGCAGGAGGGAAATCACCATTTCGGTTACCGGAGTCGGGGTGGCCGTGCGGGTGGCGGTGGCGGTGCGAGACGCGGTGGCACTTCGGGTCGGTGAGGCACCAGTAGTTGGGGTACGGGTGGCCGACGAGACGGAGGTTGCCGTCGGTGTCGACGTCGTTGGGGTGGTCTGACCGGTGACCGGCGTGGAAGTGGATCCAGTCGGCGACTGGGTGAGGATCGACGTAGGAGTGGCGGTCGCGCTGGCGGTCGGCGACGGACTGGCGGTCGCAGTCACGGAAGCCGCTGCAGTCGGTGTGGCAGAAGCCGTTGCTCCAAAGTTTGACGTCGCAGTGGCCGTAGGCGGTGGCGTGGACGTCGCAGTGGCGGTAGGCAGTGGCGTGGACGTCGCAGTGGCACTGGACGTTGGGGTAGCTGCCGACGTTGCGGTCGGGGTAACCGAGAGTGGGAGGGCAAGCGCAGCCTGAACGGCGGGCGCGGCCCGGAGGCGCCCGGTGCCCCACGCGCCGTCCCACGCCCCTCCCGGCGGCGCCGATGCACCTTCACGCAAGAGTGTCCGTACGAGGTCTGGGGTCAGGTCGGATTTCACCTGCATGAGAAGGGCAACGACCCCGGCGGCGTGGGCCGCCGCAACACTCGTTCCAGAGGCGGCACGATGTCGCGCGGCTGACCCGACGAGATTGCTGTCTGCGATCGTTGCCGTCTGCGACCGGGCGGCAACGATCACCTCGCCGGGAGCAGCGATGTCTGGCCTCGCCAAGCCGTCGCGCGCTGGGCCTCGTCCACTGAACGTTGAGACTGCGCCCATCACTGGTGTTGGCGCGGGCTGGCGGGATGTGCCAGTGACGTCTACCCACGAACCGCGCGAAACGTAGCTTCCCACCACGATCGCCTGCCGTGCGGTCCCAGGTTCGGAAAGCGTGCCGGTGAGGTCAATCCCGTTGGTCGTACCGGACGATGCCGTGTCAAGCCACCGAACAGTTCCCTTCGTGTCCGGATCGATCCACGCGTCCCAGCGCCCGGGAGTTGCCTTTCCGTCGTTCTCGCCGACTGAGAGTGCGTGGACACTCAAGGTCCACGCGCCCTGAAGGCCTCTCGAACGATGCAGCGAGATTGTCGCGTGCGCACCATTGGTGGTCGCTGGTGCTTCAGCCGACGGATTGAAACTGACTGACGTGCCATCGCTCGTGGTTGCAACCATCGCGCCGGCGCCTGTCGCGGTGAACGGAAAGACTTGCTGGCCGTAAGGATCGTCGAGCCGGAACTCCAAGAGATCGGCAGCGCGGGTCCAGAGGTCGATGTTGGCATCGACGGTAGGCGAGTCGCCGGAATAGACCGCGAACTTTGCATTCGAAAGGGTTCCGGTTGACGCGATCCCCGACGCATGGGCATCAAGCGCGCCGTTGTTGCCGGATGCGGTGACGATGATGGTGCCCGGGCCACTGATCGCGTCGATCGCAACCTCAAGGGGATGCGTACCGTCGTGTGCCCCGGCACGCGCGACACTCAGGGCGTTGAGGATCACGAGTGGTTGTCCGCGCATCCGTGCAAGATCCCGCATCCACGTCCACGCGTCAATGACGTGGGTAGTCTGGAGGTCGGTTCGCACCACAACGATGTCGGCATCGGGGGCCACGCCCCGGTAGGGGACCGGCGAACACCCAACGGTTTCACACGACAAGGCCCGGCCTCCACTGACGGCGGCGCCCAGGACGTGTGTGCCGTGACCCGCAGGGGCATCGGACGAGGAAGAACCACCGGCCGATCGGTCATCGGGAGTGTTCACGCCGGCTGCGCCGGAGGCAACGCACGCCGCCGACCCACACGGCGTGCCGGGAACAGTGGCCGACGCGTTCCACACGTCAATATGGGCGGATGAGAATGCCCGACCGTACGCGACGGATGGGAGACCTGAAGGCAGCGCACCCGCCCCTGCACTCTGGTCCCACAGTGCGGCAATCCTGGTGGCGCCACCGTTCAACCGAAAGTCGCCGTGGGACCAGTCGACACCGGTGTCCGCGATCCCGACCAGGACACCCTTGCCCGTGACCGAGCGGCCAATGTGATCCGTCGCGACGGCCCAGACATCAGTTGCGCCAACATGCGCCGCCGACACCGATTGATCCAGTTGAGGCACAAGTCGTTCGCCGACGACGACCGCAACGACGCCCGGCCATGCAGCAATCTCTGGGAGGACTGCTTGAGGCACACGCGCCGTCGCAAGGAACCCGGTCCCGGACAAATGACGGCCTGCCCTTGACAAACCGGTGGGGATGACGGTTCGTACCCGGCCGCCACGCCCGGCCAGTCCCCGCCCAACGTCTCGCGTCGATTGGACGACGACATCCACCATTGGGGTGGTTTCGCTGACCAATTGGGTGAGGGACATCGGTCCGTTGTCTGGCCGTGCCTCGAAGGTCCCGAGGACGAGGGCCAAGACAAGGAGGGAAACCCGGGCCCGGGTCTGCCGTAGGCCTGTTCCCAAGCGTGAGACCAACTCATGCATCACTGCACATCTCAATACGACACGAATTCACATCGCTTTTACGGTAATCAAGACCAAGTAGCAATGCAACCACAGGTGCGGTGTACGATAGAGTGAATCGTTATGTTGAGTCTTGGGGGCGCTGCCGGGCAGCACAGTCAGGCCATTCCCGGCACGCCGGAGTTCCCACCAGGGGACGCGGCGCACGGAACCCCACCACCGGACTGGATGCGCGTGAGACGTTTTGTCGGACCCGTTTTGATCGTCATCGCCATTACGCTGGCGGTGATCGTGGTGTGGCAGGCACGATCCCCATCGCCTGCAATGGAACCGGCCGCCCCGGGAGTTTCGCCACCTTCCGCAGCGACGGCATTCTCCGGGACATCGGTGAGGGTCCATGTGACGGGTGCCGTCGCGAACCCGGGAGTGCATGGTCTCCGGGTGGGTGACCGGATTGAAGACGCCATACGTGCCGCTGGCGGGCTAACCGCCGATGCAGACACCGCGACGCTGAACCTGGCTGTGCGGATCCGGGACGAACAGCGTCTGGACATCCCTGTCAAGCGAACCGTGGTTGACGTCGACACAAGCCCTGCTACAACCCGGCCCACGACGCCGGCCGCGAAACCAGGCACACCTGCTGCCCGGACGGGTACGAGCCAAGGCGCGGCGGTGCGTCCTGCCCCAACGGCGCCACCAAGTGAGGACCTGGAGGCCTTGCTCGCAGACCCGGCCACACCAGACGGACGTCCGAGGGTGAACATCAATCAGGCGAGTGCGGCCGACCTCGAACGACTGCCTGGGTTCGGGTCGGTTTCCGTGCAACGCGTGATCGCCTACCGGTCGGCGCATGGTCCCGTGCAGTCCGTTGCCAACCTGCGTGAAGCCGGGATCTCTACGGCAATCCTGCGACGTGCACTGCCTTACGTGTCACTAGGGTAGGAAGACGGTGATCCTCGGGGTTCCGCTTGGCATCCTGACTGGCCTCTGGGTCACCTGGAATGGCGCAAAGCTGATCGGGGGCGGATGGTGGACCGCGGGGATCTGCCTTTGCGCGTTGATCCTCGCGGCAACCGGGGGCGGAATCCTGCTCCGAAACCGGATGCCCGCCCGGATTGCCCTTGGACTTACGTTGCTGGGCCTGGCGATTGGCCTGCTTCGGGGTGTAGCCAGCGAACCGAACACCGAAAACGAAGCGCTTGTGCAGGTGTTGCCTGACATCACAAGGGTACGCGGATCGGTGACCAGTGATCCGGTACCGCGGGGCACGACCCAGGACGTACCGGTGCACGTGGATGCTGTCGTCACCAAGGATGGCCGCTGGCTGGCCGTCAGTGGAGAGCTACGGGTCATGGCACCCGTGTCAACGAGATGGACGCAAGGAGACGGGATCGAAGCATCGGGGACTGGACGTAGTCTCGGGGGTGGTTCCGCAATCTTCCACGCCCGGACAACTGAGCAGATCCACGGGTCGTCACCAGGCGTGGCTATCGCCGGGACAGCGCGCGCGTGGCGACAAACGCTAGCCGCACCTATCCTTCGCTACCTCCCCGAACCGGAGGCATCACTTGCGGTCGGCATCCTGCTCGGAGATCGGAACGACCTTCCACCGTGGCTGAGTGATGCGTTCCGGACGACCGGGGCAAGCCACCTGATCGCAATCTCCGGATACAACGTCTCCATTGTTGCTGGCGCCACAACGTGGTTCGCAGGATTGGGCGGGACGCGTCGGACAGCGCGTTGGCGGGTGATCCGCGCTGTGATCGTCTCAGTCGCACTGTGGATCTTCGTGGCCCTGGTAGGCACTTCGGGAAGCGTCCTTCGTGCCGCGACACTCACCCAGTTGCTGGTCGTCGCATACGCCACGGGACGCCGAGGTGCGGTTTCCGGGGCGCTCCTGTGGGGAAGCGTGGCACTCGCGGGATGGTCCCCGTCCACCTTGGACGATGTTGGATGGCAGTTGAGCTTTCTCGGAACCGCTGGTCTCGTGTGGCTTGCGCCGACGTTCGACCGATGGCTCATACCGCAGTCGGCCGGTGCAACCACGGGAAGTGTCGCGACCCTGGGGAGGCTTTTTCGGGCGCCGTTCGCGATCATTCCCCTGCGAGAGGCCATTTCCGCCACTGCAGGCGCGCAAGTCTTTGTCCTGCCGGTGATCGCCGGAACCCTGGGGAACGTCCCACTCCTTGGCGTTGCGGCCACGATCCCGGGGATCATCCTGATCCCGCCGATCATGCTGGCATCGGTG
>Ga0214923_10007245_pt1 | contig 12165 bp, 10 predicted proteins | sample LL1510_MetaG_FD_177993 | JGI IMG/M metagenome (GOLD analysis project Ga0214923, IMG submission 177993) | Freshwater microbial communities from Lake Lanier, Atlanta, Georgia, United States - LL-1510 | ecosystem: Environmental > Aquatic > Freshwater > Lake | place: USA: Georgia | collected...
ATCCGCTGTTCGTGGTGGTTCGTATAACTGCATCATGTTGGACGAGTTTGCGTATGTGCCGCAGAATGTGGCTGAAGAGTTCTTCTCGTCGGTGTATCCCACTATTACAAGCGGTAAAGAAACCAAAGTTATTATTGTGTCCACCCCAAAAGGGTTGAACATGTTCTATCGCCTGTGGGTAAACGCCAACAAACGGTCAGGCGAAGAAGGCAAAAACGAGTACTATCCCATTGAAGTACACTGGAGCGATGTGCCGGGGCGTGATGACGAGTGGAAAAAGCAGACTATATCCAACACCAGCGAAGAGCAGTTCCGCACAGAGTTTGAAACTGAGTTTTTGGGATCGGTGCACACCCTTGTGCATCCAGAAAAACTAAAGTGCTTGGTGTATCGCACTCCTGAATATTTCAATAGCGAAGGGCTGCGTGTGTACTCTCGTCCCGAAGCAGGGCACAAGTATGTGATTGTGGTTGACACCTCTCGTGGCGTGGGGCAGGACTACCATGCGTTTACTGTGGTGGATGTGACACAGATACCGTATAAGGTGGTAGCCACATTCCGAAACAACCAGTTGGCTCCCATGTTGTATCCCAACGCCATCTACCCTGTTGCTCGCCAATACAACAACGCATTCGTGCTGGTAGAGATAAACGATATTGGACAACAGGTGGCAGACATTCTGCACGATGACATGGAATACGACAACATTGTTTATGTGCAGATGCAGGGACGCAAGGGGCAGGTTGTAAACGGCGGCTTTGGACGAGGCGGCTCGGCTATGAAGGGAGTAAAGACTTCCACAGCCGTGAAGCGTATAGGTTGTGCCATTCTGAAAAATCTCATTGAAGACTCTAAACTCATAGTGGAAGACTTTGGAGTGGTGGACGAGTTGTGCACTTTTGTGGCACGAGGCGACTCATTTGAAGCAGAAGACAACCACAACGACGATTTGGTAATGACGCTGGTGCTGTTTTCGTGGCTCACGACCCAAACATATTTTAAAGATATCACGGGTAGCGACATCCGAAGGGACTTGTACGAAGACCAAATGAAAAATTTGGAAGAAGAGATGACCCCGTTTGGTTTTGTGGACGACGGCAGCGACCCCACAGGGTTCACTGACAGTAGCGGAACGGCTTGGAATTGGGGAGACTGAATGGGCTAAATACAAAAAAACTATTCTGCCAAAACGGAAAAAAACCAAATAATACATATAAGCAGAAGTAACGATACCGAACCCCGTGCTTCACAGACGAAGGAGACACACCAATGGGATTTAGAGTAAGCCCCGGCGTAAACATCAAAGAAATCGACCTGACCACCATTGTTCCAGCAGTAGCCACCACTCCCGGTGGATACGCAGGATATTTTTATTGGGGTCCATGTAAAGAAATAGTTACAGTTTCGAATGAAAAAGAATTGGTTGACATTTTCGGCAAGCCCGATAGCACCAACTTTGTGGACTTCTACACTCCTGCCAACTTCCTGCAATACGGAAATAATATTCAGGTTGTTCGTGTTGTGGGTGCTGCTGCTAGAAACTCTTCATCTACTATAACTGGTGTTTGTGGAGCAGCACTAGACATCAACAACGAAACCGAATACGATTCGGGAACAGCAGTTTCTTCCGCTGCTAATGAAACAACTCCTGTTGCGTTCGCAGCCAAGTACCCCGGTCTGCTTGGAAACAGCCTCAAGGTAGTGCTTGTTGCTGGAACGGGAATTACCACATACGGCGGAGTAACCAGTCAATCAGCATTAGATTTTGGTGCAACTGGTTTGACTTTTAATACACGCACTGCAACTACACTATTCCACTTTAGCAGAGGCGACACTATTCGTTTTGCTGACGGAACTTCTGTGGTTGTGGATACTGTAAGTAAAAGCAATAATGCTACAGATTTTATTGGTGTTACCCCTGTAAACGGAGAATTTTCTGGAGTTACAAGCAATACTTTTATGAGAATTGGTTTCTTGAACCCTCTTCCAAAATCACAGGTTATAGGTGCAACATTCGAAATCAAGAGTATTTACAGCGATTATGTCAACACCGTAGCAACCACTACTAATTACGCTGCTTCTCGTGGAGGAAGTGGTGATGCAGTTAGTTTGCTAGTGTTGGATCGTGATGGAAAATGGACTGGAACTGAAAACGCTCTGCTTGAGAAATTTGAAGCATTGTCTCGTGCAACAGACGCACGAAACAGCGACGGTTCTGCCAACTACTACAAGGATGTTATTCGTAGCCAGTCCAATTACATCTACGCAATTTCCGCTGATCTAGGAAGCAATACCGCAGGAACTTCCAACAAGACTGATTGGACACGACTTGACGCTGTATCAAGTGCAAGACTTGTTGGTGGTGGAGTAGTTTCTCTGGCTCTAACTGGTGGTTTTGATAGTGCTCCATCAGACGGCGAGCGTTGGAATGACGGCTGGAGTTATTTTGCTGACGCAGACACTGTTGATGTGTCTCTTCTACCACTAGGAAACGCCTCTGCAACTCTAGCCAGACTTGTAATCAACAATATTTGCGAGAAGCGTTTGGACTGCATGGCGTTTGTTTCGCCCGCGTCTTCTGATGTGGTCAACAAGTTGCCATATGAGGCACTCAATTCTCTCAAGACTTTCCGTGATACTACTTTCAATGTCAATTCTTCGTATGCTGTGCTTGACAGCGGTTGGAAGTATCAACTAGACACTTACAATAATGTTGTTCGTACCGTGCCGCTAAACGCAGATATTGCTGGTCTAGTGGCTCGCACCGAGTTTACCAACGAGGCGTGGTTCTCGCCCGCAGGATTCAATCGTGGTCAGGTTAAGGGCGTGGTCAAGTTGGCGTACAACCCCACTTCTGAAGCACACCGCGACGAACTATATACTCGTCAGGTAAATCCTGTGGTGTCGTTCCCGGGTGAAGGCACAATTCTATACGGCGACAAAACCATGCAGACCCGTCCTTCTGCATTTGACCGTATAAATGTGCGTCGCCTGTTTATTGTGCTTGAAAAAGCAATTGCAACAGCAAGCAAGTTCTTCCTGTTTGAGCAGAATGACGGATTCACTCGTTCGCAGTTCAAGAATTTGGTGGTTCCGTTCCTCAAGACTGTTCAACAGCGTCGTGGTATCACCGACTTCAAGGTGGTGTGTGATGAAACAAACAACACAGGAGAGGTCGTTGATCGCAACGAATTTGTTGCCGATATCTTCGTCAAGCCGACCCGTAGCATCAACTTCATCCAGTTGAACTTTATTGCCACTAAGACTGGCGTAAACTTCAGTGAAGTTGGCGGCTGATTGTATAGATAATAGGGCAAACAAAAGGAGACAGTAAATGCCAGTAGATCCAACAAACAATATTTCGGGATTTGTGAATGCCTTTGCGGGCGGTGGTGTACGCACAAACCTGTTCGTGGTCAACGGCGTAATTCCTGGATATTCTGACAACCGAGCCATTTCTTTCTTGTGTAAGGCTGCTCAGATTCCGGCTTCCTCTATCGGAACCATTGAAGTTCCGTATCGCGGTCGTCGCATCAAACTTCCGGGAGATCGCACCTTTGCAGATTGGTCACTAACCATTATCTCTGATGCCAACCTTGCTCTTCGTTCGGCATTTGAGAACTGGAGTGCAATTTTCAATTCTCACACCTCCAATGTTGCCCCCCGCAACTTCATGGAGTTTATGCCTACATGGTCTGTAACTCAACTACACCGTGACGGCGAAGCACTAAGAACCTACAGTTTCGTTGGTTGCTTCCCAAGCGATGTAGGAACAATTGATCTGTCTTACGAGAATAACGACGCAATTGCCGAATTCCCTGTTACACTGAACTACTCGTGGTGGGAGGCTGCTCCCGGTGCCGCTGTTCCAGCAATTGGAAGCGGTTCTGGTATCAACCTAAACGCACTCCTACAGAATTTGGGAATAAACATCGGAATTGGTTTCTAATCTCTTTGACAAGGTATTTACATTATGGCTATCAACCTGTTCGGTTTTAGCATCGGCAAAAAGGATGGCAAGGACGCGGCTTCTGCGGAGGAAATCCTCAAGAAGCCCGTTTCTTTTGTGCCACCCGATTACGATGACGGAGCCACACCCATTGAAGTGGGTGGGTATTTCGGGGCGTATGTTGACTTTGACGGCTCTGTAAAGTCAGACATTGAACTCATCTACAAGTATCGTGAGATGGCACTCCACCCCGAGTGTGAAAGTGCTATTGCAGATATTTGCAACGAGAGTATTGTTTACAACGACACACTAGACGCTGTAAAGATTGATGTGTCAGCAGTCAAGCAAAACAAGAGCATCAAGGACAAGATTGAGGACGAGTTCCACGAGGTTCTAAATCTTTTAGACTTTACTCGTCGTGGTTACGAAGTGTTCCGCAAGTGGTATGTGGACAGCCGAATCTATTACCACATTATTGTGGACGAAAAGAACAAGAAGAAGGGAATTCTTGAACTGCGTCCTATTGATCCTGTAAAGATTCGCAAGGTTCGTAAGATAAAGAAAAAGCCCATGACTGCAAACACCAGCGGTGGGCAAACCAAGAACACTCCGCTTGGTGTAAATTTGGTTTCTGATGTAGAAGAGTTCTACATCTACAGCGATCAGGATCAGGCTTCGTCTACCATGACACTGGACGGACTCAAGATCAGCCCTGATGCGGTCTGCTTTGTACACAGCGGATTGTACGATTCTCGTCGCAAGAAAATTGTGGGGTATCTACACAAGGCAATCAAGGCACTCAACCAGTTGCGTATGATTGAGGACGCGGTAATCATTTACCGTCTAGCCCGTGCACCAGAACGCCGTATTTTCTATGTGGATGTGGGCAATCTACCCAAGCAAAAAGCAGAAGAATATGTGCGTGGACTCATGCAGCGGTATCGTAACAAACTCATGTACGATCCCAACACTGGTGAGATGAACGATACCCGTAAGCACCTGTCAATGTTGGAAGACTTTTGGATGCCCCGTCGTGAAGGCGGCAAGGGCACAGAAGTCAGCACCCTACAGGGTGGACAGAATCTTGGTGAAATGGAAGATGTCAAGTACTTCCAAAAGAAACTGTTCCAGTCCCTTAATGTGCCCACTTCTCGCCTAGAAGAAAGCACAGGCTTCAATATTGGTCGTGCGTCTGAAATTAGCCGTGACGAAGTAAAATTCTTCAAGTTTGTGGAACGGCTCCGCATGAAATTCTCTGAAATATTTTTGAACCTGCTGCGTGTGCAGTTGATACTAAAGGGAATTATTCGTGAGGACGAGTGGGCGGACATTGAACCCAAGATTGCGTTCAAGTTCAACAAGGACTCCCACTTCAGCGAACTCAAGGAAAGCGAAGTGCTCAAGGATCGTCTACAGACTGCACGAGTCGCAGAAGACTTTGTGGGCAAATACTACTCCCGCGATTTTGTGCGTCGGCATATTTTAAAGCAGACTGCGGAAGACATTGAAGAAATCGACAAGGCTATACAGAGTGAAATGGCAGAGGGCAAGATTGTGTCTCCCGAAGGGCAAATGACCCCAGTTGAGGGGGTTGGCGGTGCTACTGCTGCTGGCGGTGCTGCCCCTGCCCCCGAACCAGAGGTAACAATAGGCGAAATCGTTGGTGGAGACGAGGACGAGGACGAGTTTGGAAATCCCAAAGAATGATATTTCAAACGCCTTTTATTTGCGAGAAAAATAGCGAATACTAAATAAATAAGGTCTGACAAGGAGAACCTATGGACATCAATAAGAAGATCGTAAAAGCCCTGCTAGAGAAGAATTATGTGGACGCTAAGGAAAGCGTTTTCAAGAACCTGTACGCCAGGGCTTCGCTCCTGCTAGACGAAGAGCGTGTTGGTCTTGCTGAAGCCCTTTTCAACGAAGACAAGAAGATGGGCATTTACAGCGACGATCCTGAAGAGAAAAAGGAAGAGAAGAAAAAGAAGAAGGACGAAAAGCCGTCCATGTACGAAGAGGCTGAAGGCAACTAATGAAACTTATTACCGAAACAACCCAAAGTGACATTCAAGTTCTGACCGAAGACAAGAACGGTCAGAAGAATTATTTCATTAAGGGTGTGTTTATGGAGTCTGACACCAAGAACCGCAACGGGCGTATGTATCCCGGCGAGATCATGGAAAAGGAAATTGGTCGGTACAACACCGAGTATGTAAAGCAGAACCGTGCAATGGGTGAACTTGGGCATCCCGAAGGCCCAACGGTAAACCTAGAGCGTGTGTCACACATCATCAAGAATCTGTCCGTAGACGGCAAGCAGATTATTGGTGAAGCCAAGATCATGGACACACCCTACGGCAAGATTGTAAAGAATCTGATTGACGAAGGAGCCAAACTAGGCGTTTCGTCCCGTGGCATGGGTAGCCTAAAGGAACAGGATGGAGTCAATGTGGTGCAAGAGGACTTCATGCTTGCAGCAGTAGATGTGGTGGCTGATCCCTCCGCACCTAATGCGTTCGTGAACGGTATCATGGAAGGCAAGGAATGGATTTGGGATAATGGGGTTCTCAAGCCGGTAGTAATTGAGCAGTACAAAAAAGTAATCAAAAATACCCCTTCCCGCAAACTAGAAGAGCAGGCAATGAACCTGTTCAAAGACTTCATCTCAAGACTCTGAAGCGTCTACATATATTCTAAAGGAGAACTCCAGTCATGGCTAACGAAAAGATCGAAGATGTCATCAAGAAGGTAATTCTAGGGGAAGGCTTCCTTGTAGAAAACCCTGAACCCACCGAAGACGAACCCACCGAGGCTGAAACCGAGGAAGAGGGCTACGAGCAGGAAGTGGTTGAGGAGGAAGTGGAAGACCTAGACGAAGCCAAGGACGAAGAGGAGTCCGAGGAAGAAGACGAAGAGGAAGAGGAAGAAGATGAAGAAGACGAGGACGAAGAGGACAAGAAACCTGCTTTCTTGAAGAAGAAGTCCATGAAGGAAGCCGCTTCTGATTTCTCTGACACCAAGATTAGCCACGATGTCAACAAGAAGGGTGCCAAGATTCCAGAGCCACACAACGCTAATGCTGGCAAGAACATGGGCACCATCAAGGCTAAAAAGAGCGATGCCAACGGCAAGGTAGAGAAGCCCTCCATGAAGGAGAGCATTGAAACCTTGTTCGCTGGCAAGGAACTCAGCGAAGACTTCAAGACTGAAGCCGCTACCTTGTTTGAGGCTCACCTTGCGTCTCGTACCAACGAGATTGAGGAAGAGATTCAAGCCAAGTACGAGACTCTGCTAGAAGAGCACACTCTCGCCGTCACCGAAGAAATGGTTGAGCGTATTGACGAGTACCTCAACTATGTGGTGGAAGAGTGGATGCAAGAGAACCGTCTGGCTGTCAGCAACGGTCTTCGCACCGAAATCGCTGAGGGATTCATTGAGCGTCTCAAGGGCGTATTTGCCGAGTCGTACATTGAAATCCCTGAAGAGAAACTTGATCTGTTTGAGTCCACTGTTGAGGACTACGAGAGCCTCAAGAGCGAACTAGACGAGCAGGTTTCCAAGAACATGGAGATCAACGAAGAGTGCGAACAACTCCGTTGTGAACTCCTGTTCCGCGAAATGGCTGAAGGACTAACCGACACCGAAACACAGAAACTCCGCGAACTCGCTGAAAGCGTGGAGTTTGATTCTGTGGAGCAGTTTGCCGAGAAACTTCAAGTTCTCCGCGAGAACATTGAGAAAATCGGAACCGTAACCGAAACCGCCACCGAAGAAGAGACTCTTGAAGAGTCCTACGAGGAAGGTTCAGAGGCTTCTCCGCTCATGGAGGCTTACATCAAGTCCATGAGCAAGAGCAAAGACTAATTTTCACTTTTCAACAACACTTTCCAGTCAATTCCGACTGTTAAACAACCAAAGGAGTCACTACGATGGAAAACAACATGCTAACCGAACAGGCTCTCCGTAAGTGGAAGCCAGTCCTAGATCACGCCGACATGGCTGCGATCACAGATCCGCACCGCCGTGCGGTAACTGCCACCCTCCTAGAGAATCAGGAGAAGGCAATCAAGCAGCAAATCCTAACCGAAGGCCCAACCAGCACCATGACTGGAACCGGCGTTGTGGGTAGCGATTCGTCTGCTCAGATTCAGGGTTACGATCCCATTCTGATCCAACTTGTTCGTCGCGCTATGCCCAACCTAATGGCATACGACATCTGCGGCGTTCAGGCTATGTCGGCTCCGACAGGCTTGATCTTCGCAATGCGTACTAAGTACGCTACCACTGCTGACGGTGGTGCTCTTGGTGCTGAAGCACTATTCAACGAACCACAGGTTGCTTTCTCTGGTCTTAACGCCAACAACAGCAAGACCGGTTCTGTATCTCCAACCACACAGGGAGTTACATTCAGTTCATTCTTTGCCGATCCATTCCAAGGAGTTCCGGGTCTAGGCGATCCCAACAGCGTAACTGGTCTAACCAGCGGTTCAGGTATGAACACTGCAACTGGTGAAGGCGTTTCTCCTGCTCAAATGGCATTCACCATTGAGCGTGTTGCCGTTGAAGCCCGTACCCGCACCCTTGCTGCTTCCTACAGCGTTGAACTCGCTCAGGATCTCAAGGCTGTTCACGGTCTTGACGCTGAAACCGAACTCGCCAACATTCTCAGCACAGAAATCCTGTCTGAAATCAACCGCGAAGTGGTTCGCACTCTGTACCGTTCTGCTCGTCTAGGAGCACAACAGACCGATCTGTACTACAAGACCGTTGCTGGTGGCTTGAGTGCTAGCACCAGTGTCGGTGGCGTATACGATCTTATTCAGGACTCTGACGGTCGTTGGAGTGCTGAGAAGTTCCGTGGACTCATGTTCCAGATTGAGCGTGAGTGCAATCAGATCGCCAAGGATACCCGTCGTGGCAAGGGCAACTTCATCGTCTGCTCGGCAGATGTTGCAAGTGCTCTCGCAATGGGCGGCTTCCTCAACATTAGCCCTGCTCTAAATGTCAGCCTTGATGTTGACGACACTGGCAACACCTTTGCTGGTACTCTCAACGGCAAGGTCAAGGTGTACATTGATCCGTACATCGACAGCACTGCAACCAACCCCAACTTCGTAATGGTTGGTTACAAGGGCACCAGCCCATACGACGCAGGCGTATTCTACTGCCCGTATGTTCCGCTACAGATGATGCGTGCAGTTGATACCAACTCCTTCCAGCCCAAGATTGCGTTCAAGACCCGCTACGGCATGGTTGCGAACCCCTTCGCTGAAGGCACCACAGTTGGTAGCGGCGCACTCAATGCCCGCAGCAACCGTTACTACCGCATCTTCCGCGTAGACAACCTACACGGCGTTGCATCGTAATAGTTGAAGTAAACTAAAGACTTGGGGGAGAGGCTCAAACCTCTCCCCCTTTTCTTTTGGTGTCTAAATACTTACACATGGCTAAAGGCGAACCATACGATTTTTCAAGTATTGAAAACGGGATACTAGATCGGTATCCACAATACATGAACCCTCTACTGCCGACCTACTATCGGTTCAGTATTTCTCGTCTTCCTAAAGTATCGTATTTTTGTCAGAGTGCGTCTCTACCAACCATTACCATGAGTGAAGTTATTATGCCCACACCGTTTGTGCAGATATCTCGTCCGTCCAAACTGGATTTTGATGAACTGACGATTGGATTTGTGGTGGACGAAAGCATGGGCAACTGGCTTGAACTATACACATGGATGCGTTCTATGACCAATGTGGAAGACTATAAAGAATTCAAGCCAAGCAACACACATGTCAGCACAGCCAATTTGATTATTCTGAATTCTACCAAGAATCCAAAACTGAATATTACATTCAACGACATCTATCCGCGATCTCTTTCGTCTGTGGACTTCAACTCTGCAATTGTTGATCCTGAGCCGTTCGTTGCCAACTGCACATTCAAATATCGCAGTTACGAAGTAGAGACTCTATAATTTTTGGAAAACGACAAGTACTACCGCTTGACATCTATTGAATCGCGTGTATACTCCTCCAACGGAGATTTGTTTATGACCCTAGACGATATACGCAAAGAGTTGGAGCGAGACACCCGTATTGATGACGCGGCATTGGATGCCGAGTCACTACGCACTCCTCAACTCCACAACAAGTATCTGAACTTCCTAATGGAAGAGCGGCTGTGCTTGGCTCGCTACGAAAACGATATGGCTGTGACTCTCCGTGACAAGTGGGAGTACTACACAGGCAAAATGAGCGAAGAAGAACTACAGAAGCGTGGGTGGGAGCCGTTTGCACTCAAGATTCTCCGCAACGATTTGGACATGTATCTCAACGCTGATCCTGATATTGTCAAGACGCGACAGAAGGTGTACTACCAGAAAGAGAAGATTGGACTGCTTGAAGAGATTGTCAAGGAGTTAAACAATCGCCACTGGAAGATTCGTAATGCAATTGAGTGGAGAAAATTCGTTAATGGACAGTAAATGGGATGATCTCATGGATTACGATCCTGAAAACGAGGATCGTGACGCTCGTTACCTGAAAGATGTTTGGGAAATGGCAGCACAGCACAGCCAAGATCCAAACACACAGGTGGCTGCTGCTTTGGTTACATGGGCAGGTGGCATAGTGCTTGCTGCTTGGAATGAGTTGCCTCCACTCCTGTGCAACAAAGGTTATCCCAAGACTCCCGATACAAAAAATTATTGTTTTGAACACGCAGAGCGACGAGTTCTTTACAAGTCTGTTGCCAACAAATTGGATGTTGCTGGTTTACAAATGTACGGCACATGGATAGGGTGTTCAGAATGTGCACGGGCAATATTACAGTTTGGCATAAGCCGCGTTGTAACTTTTAGACGAGTTGTGCAGATGACCCCTCCCAAGTGGAAGGATAGCGTTGCTCACGGGCTGACCATGATGCGTGACGCTGGCATAAAGGTTGTTGGTTGGAATGGAGAACTACATTCTACCATTAAAGTAAAGTTCAACGGAAATCTGCTAGACCCAAGTATACTAAAATAATGGTTGATCTTGATGTAAGTATTGTTGATTCGGTATGGCTTCGCGTTCAATGCGAGCGTGGTGTTGCCAAAGAGTTGGCAGATTATTTCACATTCAAGGTTCCCGGCTACAAGTTCATGCCTGCGTATCGGAACAAGATGTGGAACGGCGAGATACGCCTGTACAACATCCACACTCAGCAGATATACGGTGGGCTTGCAGCGTATATTGAAAAGTTTGCAGCAGAGCGTGGGTATTCGGTTACTATGCCCATGACCAATCAGGTAAAAACTACCCATGACGCTGTAAGGAAGTTTGTAGAGGACTTCTTACAGGTGTGTGTGAATGGCAAGAAGGCTGCTGCACACGAACACCAAATAAACGCTATTCGCCACGCCATAGAACACGAGCGGTGTTTGCTACTGTCACCCACAGGCAGCGGTAAAAGCCTAATCATCTACTCACTCATCCGCTACTATTTGGACAAGATTCCAAAGGATAAAAAGGTGCTGATTCTGGTGCCTACAGTATCGTTGGTGGAGCAGATGTACTCTGATTTCATAGACTACTCTTACGACAACAATTGGCGAGTCAATCAGAACTGCCACAAGATTCTTGCAGGGCAGAGCAAAACCACAGACAAGCGTGTGGTGATTTCCACATGGCAAAGCGTATTCAAGCAGACAGAAAAGTACTTCTCACAGTTTGGTGCGGTGATTGGCGACGAGGCTCACCTGTTCAAAGCCAAGTCTCTTACTTCTATTATGACCAAACTAAAGGTTTGCCCGTTCCGTATAGGCACCACAGGCACACTAGACGGCACACAGACACACCGCCTTGTGCTTGAAGGGCTGTTTGGTCGTGCGTATGAAGTCACCAAGACCAAAGACCTCATGGACAAGAAAATCCTGAGCGATCTAAAAATTGATTGCCTTGTTCTGAACTATCCTCCCGAAGATCGTCAAGCAGTAAAGCGAGCCAAGTACCAAGACGAGATCAAGTGGATTATTTCATCGCCACGCCGCAACGCTTTTATTGCAGATATGTGTCAGCGATTAAAAGGCAACACGCTTGTATTATTTCAATTCGTTGAAGGACACGGTGCAGAACTACATAAGTTAGTGAGCGAGCGTGTAGGCTCCACTCGTAAAGTTTTCTTTGTGTACGGAGGAACTGAAGCGGGCGAGAGAGAAGAGATACGCGAGATTG
>Ga0214923_10007246_pt1 | contig 12163 bp, 11 predicted proteins | sample LL1510_MetaG_FD_177993 | JGI IMG/M metagenome (GOLD analysis project Ga0214923, IMG submission 177993) | Freshwater microbial communities from Lake Lanier, Atlanta, Georgia, United States - LL-1510 | ecosystem: Environmental > Aquatic > Freshwater > Lake | place: USA: Georgia | collected...
CTCAGAAGACTTAGGTTCAGTTGTTTTAGAAAGTGTAGAAGACTCAGAAGACTCAGAAGACTTAGGTTCAGTTGTTTTAGAAAGTGTAGAAGACTCAGAAGACTCAGAAGACTTAGGTTCAGTTGTTTTAGAAAGTGTAGAAGACTCAGAAGACTCAGAAGACTTAGGTTCAGTTGTTTTAGAAAGTGTAGAAGACTCAGAAGACTCAGAAGACTTAGGTTCAGTTGTTCTAGAAAGTGTAGAAGACTCAGAAGACTCAGAAGACTTAGGTTCAGTCGTTTTAGAAAGTGTAGAAGACTCAGACCAGTCGGATGCATCACCTTGTTCAGTGGGTCCTTTGGAATCTACCTTTTGTTGAATGGACATTAAGATGCTATTGGTGTCAGAATCGCTAAATTGAATCGTTTCTCCTGTAGGAAACTGTAAGAAACCAAGCGTATCTAATAGACTCGGACAGTTCATGATATCAGGGTTGTTATCAGTTGTGCTACTCATATAGTATTAACTAGATAAAAAAAATATTTAAAAAACTGAAACTAACATATGATATTTAATGGTTAAACCAATGTCGTCGATAATTCAAGGAAAAGAAGTGGAGACTGGCACTGTCAAAAAAAAGAAAGGTAGACCACGAAAGACAGAAAATCAGCCGATGGAAAAAGTCTCTGAAAATAAACCGGTACCAGAAAATAAAGCTGTCTTGTTAGAATCTGAACCCGAATCACAACCACAAGCAGAAAAGAAGAAACGTGGTAGAAAGAAGAAGGAAGTTGTTGTTGAGGAAATCAAGCAGAAAAAGAAACGAGGACGTAAAGCAGCAGTAAAATATTTCAGTTCCAGCATTAGAAAAAAAATGCCATTGACAACGGTGATACAAGATAACAATAACTACATTCTTCATTTAGATATCAAGGATAAAGAAGACAATCAGACTACTGATAAGATGTCTGTTACATACGAAACTCTCACATCGGCTTTATCAAATTCTCTTCAAATTTCAAAAGTCGAAAACAAAAGTAGTGGTGATAAATTGATTGATAGTGTATTTGAACAAATACAACACGATGAAGTGGACAACGTCAAACAAGGGATTCGTGAGATGTTGGAGAATGACCAAAATATTTTGGCAGATTACATCGATAAACACGACATTGAACTCAAACCTTCAGATGAATTCGAAAACAATACTCTTCGTGAACTGTACGAAAGGCGAATTGAGTTTCGGGAAAACCAAGACAAACAATTAGTTAATAAACTAGAAATGTTACATCACGATGAGACTTTTCTGGAAAAATTACTAATAGATGCTAATAATCCAAAGGATGATCCCAGCTATGAAACGCGATGCCAGAAAGATAAAGAGACAAGTAGAAAAAGAGGGTATTTTGAGATATTGTATCCGTTTCTTCACAATACAAAGTGGCTAGAACGGACAGATGTACACTGTTGGTGGTGTTGTCACCCGTTTGATTCCGTTCCAGTGGGATTACCGGTATATTTTTGTGATAAAAGCAAAAAGTTCCGGGTTAAAGGTGTTTTTTGTAGTTTTGCTTGTATGAATAGTTACAAGCATGATAACGGTTCAAGGACATCTGATTACCTCGTAAAGTATCTGTACAAAAAGTTAACAGGTGAGAGCTTGTGTACAAACCCCTTAGAACGAGCTCCACCAAGATGCGCTTTAAAAATATTTGGTGGTGAGCTCGATATAGAAGAGTTTCGAAATAGTACAACTGAAGCCAAAGTGTATCGTATGGTAGAATATCCGATGTATGTATCCAGAGACTACGTAGAAGAAATAGATATCAACAACCTTAAATCAGCAAACATGAAAATATTTGATGATACTACCTTCAATCGAGTTGTCAGTTTGGATGAAAAACGTGTTCAAGATGCTAAAATGCGGCTTTCACAGATAGAAAAAACAACTGTGACCATGGGAAATACGATCGATAAATTTATAAAAATGATTTAAAAAAACTGAATTGTATGTTAGTAAAGTAATCAACTACACAGTTTACCAACAGCTGAAAATATTATCAAAATGTCTACTCGTTTGAACCTTTCTGAAGTTTTGTCTATCACAGGCGATAAAAAGTTTGATGAATCATTTATCAATGACCTTAAAAGCAACGGCATTGTAACAAGACAAGTTACAACCGATGAACGTCTTAAAAACCTATACTTACTTACTCTTGACAAGTCCGTCGAAGGGGAATCTACTTTGACCACATTGCAACAACAATGCAACGGTATCATTCTAGAAAAAGACAGCAATCGTATCGTTGCGGCTAATCAAAATCACCTTGTGGATGTGACTCCTTGTGACTTCATAAGTGTGCTGGCAAATAGAGGGTTGCAGCCAGTTATTCAGAGCAATAATGAATTCATTCGTGCTGAATATTGTGAAGATGGCACGATGATAAGGCTTTATAATTATCAAGATACTTGGTATACGGCCACAACTAGGTGTATTACGGCTAGTGATTCTTTCTGGTCGAGTGAAAAGAGTTTTGATGAAATGTTTTGGGAAGTATTAGACCGTTCTATTCTAGAAAAAATTGATAAAAATTATACGTATTTGTTTGTGTTGCTTCATTCTGAAAACAGGATTGTAGTCAAGCACAATTACAATAGTCTTGTTTTTGTGTCTCGTATTCATAACCAAACCTTAGTTGAAGATTTTAGAAACACCTTTTACCAAAGAGTACCCTATCCATCTGATCTTAAGATTAAACGCCCCAGAATGATTCCGTACGTAAACTTGGAAGATTTTTCCAGATATTATTATCATCTTAAAAGAGGTGTATTAGTGAAATTATTTGATCCTGAGACTGGCTATTGGACTGTGTACAAGCTTGATTTTGATCAATACCGTCACACTAAGCAAGTTCGTGGAAATGTTCCTCAAATAAGAATGAGGTTTTTGGAGCTTCTGAATGATTCTTCTCAGTTGATGATGTTAGAGAAGTATTACCCAGAATACAAGTTTATGTTTACAGTCATCAAGAATTCGTTGATCAAAGTGACTCGTGAAATTCATAAATTGTATGTGGACTCACACATTAAGCACACTGTTGAAATAGGTGAAGATCATCTTTATTATCGTACATTGCGTCAGTTACATGCTCAGTACAAAACTACCAACAAACCTATCAATTTAGGAGATGTGGAATCAAAATTGTTTAGTCTCGACAAAAATGTGTTGAAGACGTTTTTGGGTTGGATATAGGGGTTTTAGGTGTTGTTATGGTGTTTTGTCAAATAAACAAATAAAAGCATAAAAACCAAAAAAATCTTTATATCTTATTAGGTATGGTTTAAAACCTAATAAGTGTAGTAACAGACAAAGTATTAGGGGATATTAAATATGAAACGGATATTTTTTTTGTATACGTATAGTAATAAGAACAGTAATGAGTGATTTGACACTACCTATTATAGGACTTACTACACTGGCCGGATATTTTTTTTCTCAAAACGGGAGAAACCCTAGACAGCGACGTGAGGAACGAAAACAAATAGACACGTTAGAGAAACCAAACGGAGATAACATATATGAATCCAAACAATTTGAGACTGTAAATACAGAGATGTTGAACCGTAGTTTTAAAAACTACCGTGATGCCGAAGATCCAGCTAGTACTGGTGTATTACCACCATTGTTCAACATTTACAGCGCGGTGGGTAGCGATCAAATTATTAGCCCGATGACACATGGTCAAGTGAGTAAATTGTCGTCGGAGCAACAAGCAGAAATCACACGCATCAATCGAACGGTGGATGTTACACAATCGCAGAAATCACCAGCGATTGACGATAGGCCGATGTTTAATCAATCCTTTGCCGTGGTTGGCAAAGAACATGAAGATGTTGGTGCCGAATTGAGAGTGACAAATAATCAAGTCAGTTTACTCACCGGACTTCCGATTGATACAAGTCATAACAACATGGTACCGTTTTTTGGTAGCAATGTTCGTCAAAATGTGGAGAAATTCACCAATGAATCAATTATGGAAAATATGACAGGCAAGAAGCCTACATTTCAACACAAAAAAGAAATTGCTCCAATGTTCTCAAAAGCACAACAAGACATTTATGGCACTCCTACATTGACAGAAAACATTGACACAGACCGCTACATTCCTTCTTTATACCGGCAAAATGAAAAACCATTTGATGATCAAAAAATACAAAAACCAATTGCTTGGACAATTGACAATGATGTACAACCATGGAAACAGTTTAAGACGGTGGATGATTTGCGAGTAGCTAGCAAACCCAAGAGTACTTACGAAGGAGTGGTAGTTCCTGGACAACAAGGAGAAGTGAGAGGTGTAATGGGAGAATTCCATAAACGTAGACCAGACACGTTTTACGAACAAACACCTGATCATCTTCTTAAAACCACCGGACAGTTCTTAGCCCCTCAAGCTCAACAAGACTTTGTGACCAACCTTAAAGATACAGCGCGCAAGTCTTACAACGTATCATATTTTGGTAATGCCGCGACTTCTGAATTACAAAGATCTCGACAAACAGTATCACTTGACGGGCAGGATCAGCAAGCCTCTCTTGTTCAAGAGTCCAAACGAATTAATTTTGAAAATGATTATGGGCGTAATGCTGTAGGTAATCGCGCTGTACATGATTATGGACGTTCGGGTATGAAGTCTTATGAAACAGAACGACATACTACTGGACAAGAGACGCATCTTCTCAATGCTAATAGAAGTGCGACAGGTTTGGCTGTCAAATCGGTAGATCTGCCCAAGACAACTTTAAAAGAAACAGCATTGTCATTCGATAACAGTGGACACGTAAAAACTGCTTTTGATCATGGTGCCGTTAATGCTTATTACACAGGTATATCTGGAATTTCTGCTAAAACTACACATAAAGAAACCACATTGATGAATAACTATAAAGGTATTATGAACAAAGAAGATGGTATGGGTTATCTAGTAAACAAGTATGAAGCTAAAACAACAGGCAAGGAAATCATTTCAAGCAACAGTGAGCATACTGGTAATGCCGGAGGGGGTTCGGTGATGAAAAATGCAAAAGTATATAGCACATATGATTCCCCAGAAAAGGTTAGAAATGCTGTTCATGCCGTTGATTACCGTGGTAACGCTAATTTAAACTCGGAGAGTAGTTCACGTGACAAATACCATAACGCACATATCCGGGAACAAAAAGAAGCCACTTTGTTAGGTGAACGACCTAGTGGGCCGCAAAAGTTCCAACTTGCTTCCGGAAAAGACGTTGTGGGTGATATCAAGACCTCAGATAATTTGTTATTAAAAGAACAAGAAACTTCACGTGAAAATATGAACGGAACTTTGCCGCAAATTTTACGAGGCAAGGACTCGATTGGTTATCAGTCCAAAATTAGGTATGATGATGAATCGGTTGATACAGTGTTTGCCGACCGTTTACAGCCCGATTTAGTAATCTCTCAACACAATCAGAATCCCTTTTCCTTGAAAAAACATTTGTAATTAAATCATATATAATCAAAAAAAATTAATATTATTTTCCAAATTACTAATCAGTAAGTAATTTTGAATTGTTCAAAAATTATATTATGACAACTAGACATGTCACGTTTAACTTGGAACAAAATACGGTTCATGAAACATACTCTAGATATGAATACAACAGACATTCAATCGATTCTATATTATATTTGAAATGTTACAATCGTATATCTCAACAAGAATGGTGCGAAATGTTAGAAAAATTAGAACGGTATAAGTTTCACGAAATGCTAGTTCATAAAGACAGCGTTATCTCAGTGCGGTTGCGTTGATTAAAATGTAGTGTTCAGAAGATTATTACCAATACCGAATCCAGCACCTATTCTAGCTCCTGTTGCTACCTTTTCCGCGAAGGAGTCCAGCAAAAGCATGGTTAACGATGCTGTTAAAGCGATCGAGAAAATTTCATTCAAGGTTGGTTTTCTTAAACTGTTTTTGAAAAACACAGGGATATAATAAGCGCATACAGCTATGATAGCACCTTCTAATACATACTTTAGTATTAAATTAATAAACATATTTGTTTTGTATTCTGTTTTATTATCAGCCATTGAGAAATATTGTTAAGTATTGTATTTTGTCAATAAAAAAAATAACAGTAATTAATCAATTGTCTTGTATCTTGTTGGTTCGCTGTTTTCGAGACTATTCCATTCTGAAGCAGTGTAACTATCATTGATGAACTGGTTGACATGTTCAGAATTGTTCAACTTTAATTTCAAGCTTTGCAACTTTTCTGTGATCTCAGTGATTTGTTGACAGACCCTTCTGTAAACATTTGGTGACGTCTTAGGGTCTAGTGAAGTTTTCATTGCATTTAGTTCTTGTAACTCTTGCTCTGTGGATTCTATTTCTACCAGAACCTTTTTGATCGAATCGTCTAGAACACTAGACGAGCTTTCTCCCAGTTCACTCAATCCTGCTCCCAATTGTTTCCTGATGTCATTTAGAGACATTTCTGTAGATTCATTTTTAGTTTCAGATTCTGTAGTAATTTGCTTGATGACACTTTGGAGTTCGGAATCGGCAGTTGCTCGTTCCTCTTCGGAATAAGTTTGAAATTTGGTTCTTGCCAAATCAAGGTCTTGAGCAACACAATCAATGTCTTCTTGTAATGATTTCATTCGCTCCTCGAATGACTTGATTCTCTGCAATACAGCAACTGGATGTTCAGGTCTGTTGGACAATTCTTCTTGAGCCTTGCCTTCTCGGATAGCGTCCTTTATCATTTCCGATTTGCGTTGATGCCATTGTTCATTAGCGGCTTCTCGGTTTGCTAGATAGTTTTTGATTAGCTCATTTAGTTGTTGGTTTTCATACTCTACTTCACCAACTTCATGTGGCTCAACAGCTAATGGGAAAAACTTTCCAACTTCCACGGTATAGATATCATAGTTGTTGTCAATTTTCATGAGCTTTTGTGTCATTCCTTTAGCCTTTTCTACACTTTCTGCCACACCTCTGATTTTGATTCCCCACACATCACATTTCTGTGGCATGTGAGGACCTACGATACTGACTAAAGCAAATCTTTGCTGAGAAATCGGTGGGTCTTCAAAAAGATAATCAATTGTTTTCTTGCTCATTCTGTTTTACTAGTTCAGCCGAAAATTTTTACTCGTAGTTAACGCAAACATTTCGTTAAGAGCTTAAATAAAAAGACTACGGTACTAGTATATCTATAAACACTAATCCAATGTTCAAAAAAGTGTCTAATATAGACCTTAGAAACAAAATTGACTGCCTTGACAATAAGCTCGATATTGTCATGAGTCATTTGTCTGCTTCGAATAACATAATTGGTTGTTGTGACTGTCAAGCACGCGAAACCAAGGTTTACAATGAACTAAAAGATTTCCTAGAAACCAAAATGAACAGTTTCAAGACTGAAATTGAATCCAAATTGGAGCATTCAAGTAGTAATACCTTTGTTAATTTATTTGAAGAATACAAACAAGAACTCATAACCAATTTAGAACTGATTATTCAACACATTGACTGTTGGAACGGGAGCCAAGAACCCCAGCACACTGTTAAAGATATCTACAAACTGCTTGTAGCTCACACATCCGCTTTAGACAAGATACGTAGTGGTCAGTCCTTTTTGGATAGTAATGTTTCTGCGACTTTGGATTTGGCCAAAGAAATATCCAATAGCATGGCAATTCTGCATTATGAGAACGAAGTGATTAAGCACCAACTTTTATTACAAGATGAATTGCGTAAATACGACAATGAAATCGATTCTCTAAAACAGCAAGTGGAGGAAACTTTACAACAAGTTAACAAACTTATCACTGATCTAACAATACGAAATGTACAACCATAAAAAACACGCAACAAAACTAAAACATTAAAAAAACTTAATAATACTCTTAGTGGTAACACTTCAGATTACCACCAAGTTTTACCGTGTGAGATTGTGTAATGAACGTGGTAACAGATGCATATCTAAGCGATTACCGCCGAAGAATAAAAAGTATATCTCAACGCTTTTTGTTGATTGGTATACAGATTATAGATATAGAAAGAATCAACTGCAAAATTTTAGGTTCGTCTAATCGTATGTACACATTAGAAATAGTAAAAAGCGAGTTCGCACCGTTTGTATATACGAGTTGTAATTGTCCAGATTGTACAATTCGCAAGGTAACTTGTAAACATATGTATTGGTTCGGTACCAAACAGTTAGGTGTATCTCATCCCAACTTATGGACGGTTGAAATAATAGAGCTTTTTATCATGAATAACACCCGGTTTCATGTTCAATTTGCAACTGGTAGAAATGAAACATGTCCTATTTGTTTGGAACCCATTAACTATCATCAAGAACACACTATTTGTTGTACCATGGTTTGTCAAAACTCAGTACATTCGATGTGTTGGAGGAGATACCATTTTAGCTCTTTTTCAGATAAATGTGTGGTGTGTCGCAGCAAATCCATGCCCAGCATTTTTTAACACTAATTCATCTTATACTGTAATACTAATTCATCTTATTTTAATACTATTAACTTTATTTTAACATCAAAAATGGTAAAATATAAATAGCACGAGTCTCTAAATACTAGGATAAAATACCCAGTTGATAGACTTGTCCTTTTCCGCTATTTCTGCCACTATTTTTTTAAAAATTTCGTCTTGTTGACGTAGTTTATCAGCACTTTTCAACAAAGGAAAGTATTTGCTGAATTCGTGAAGTCCAAGAATCTGAAAAAACTTATGCAAAGTGTAACTATAACTTAAAAAGTTTTTCCTTCCAGGTGGTTTGTATTTTTCAAAAGGATCTTGTATCTGTTGAAACATTGACTTTATTTTGTCTTCTATTTCTTTTGTTAACTTGAATGGTGGACGTCCATTGATTCGATTGATAATACTTATAATATTATCATAATATTCGTTTAGTCCTAGTTTTTTTAGATACCTCTTTACTTTGTCTTCGCTCAGTAAGTTCAAATCTCGTATTCTTTCTTTCTGTGCTTCTAGAATCACTTTATCCAATATTTCTTGTGGAATGGTTTTATGCTCTTTGGCACCAAAACGTCTCAACCAGTCCTCTAAATGACAGCGTTTGTCGTAGGTGAACTGTGGTCTGTAATCATAGTTTTGCATATCTTTGAAACTTAAGTCCGTGGTTTGATCAACTGTATTGATACAATTACCACAACTAGGACATACCAAAAATCCACCATCCATTTGAAAATTTTCTTGACAATCAACACAAAATGATAAATTCATATCAAACATGTGCCTGGTAGAAACGTAATTGTCTTCAAATTGGGTTAAATAATCATCGGTGAGATTCGCCTTTTCAAAAGCAATTGAATTTAATTCGTCTATTTGTTCATTCGTGGCATTTTCCAATTGAAGTAATTGTTTCTCTCGCTCGTCGTATTCTACAAACTTGGCTATCAATATGGTACTTTTCAACAGGTAGTCGATTTCATCGTTTCCGGATTCAATGACAGATTGTTCTTGTCTAATGGATTCTAATTCTTGTTGTTTGTTCCGGATTTCTTCGTCGATGCCATCCACGGACGGATTGTTGATTTGTTGTAAAGACTTGTTTTTGTGTAAACGTTCTAGTTCCTTTTCAGTATTCTTTAACTTAGTCTGCAGCGTGGACAAGCGCTGAGTTTTGTTTTTGAACTCATCTAGTTTCTGATAATGCCTATGCATGATAGAATGCTGGCTTTTGCTTCTGTAATTGCCAGTTTTGTTGCGCGCACTGCCCTTAGCATAAATGGGATCTTCATGACGATCTTTTTTCTTTCTCATGTTACATTAAGTTATTCCTACATTTTATTTTTAAATACTCTACAAATATATGTCATTGTCAAACGAGGAAACGCGGTAAACGCAGTCTCGGGTAAATCAGAAGAAAATATTCTCAGGAATATACATTGGGTATTAATAACATTGAGCAAACACATGCCACAACATTTACGTGATTTGGTAATAACATTTTTGTACAAATACTTTTTCATATTAAAAGCAGCGGCAGAAGGTTGGCGGATTGCGTATTGTGGAGGAAACAAATTTATTTTTTGTCAGAATGTGACCAACGTTTCTGCTCAAATTAGCGATACAAATTTGGATTTCATCGCCAGATACTCATTGATAAACAAATTACCTTAAGGTGCAATGAGTGGGTAGACTAGCTGGGTAAGAGTTCAATGTTGACAACAACGGAGACTGCAGTTGGTGTTTTTTTATTGGGATTAATTGTGGACACATTATTTGAAGAATATGCGTCGATAATACTGCTTACTTCAAGATCTTTAACAAAACGACTGGTAGGATAATCAAGATGGTTAGTGTGAGTGACGAGACTGTGTTTAAGTGGTTGATAAATGATTTTACATATCTCTACATTCTTACAAAACATTCCTCCAAACTTGTTGTTTTTGACGTTATCTAATTGAAAGTTGATATTTTGTTCTTCTGATTCCATCATAATCAAGTGCGGCTCAAAACCATAATCTGTCATTGATTGCAGTAACCGATCTGGTACAATGATACCTGATACCAAAAAGAAAAGCTGAACCGTTTTGATATTCTTAAAAATGGCACATAAATCAGTTATGGTAGTTTTATTAAATCGAAAAAAAATGTCCCATTTAAAGTTGTATGGTGGAGGCAACCTTACAATGGCTTGTAAAAGTTTAATTATATTCGATACATTACTTTCGTTGACATCATCAAGTACAAGTCCATCCATACCATAATCCATAGTCATTTTTATCACAAACTTGGAACCAAAGGTATATACATTATCCGCTTTAATGTTGAACAAGGCCTTGATATGACGATTTTCGCTTTTATGGTTATAAATACAAGTGAGTAATTCTGTGTCAAGATCGGTAATGGAAAGCGAGTAATGTGTACAAATGGAATCAACGACATTGTTTGAATCGTATACCTGACAAATTATCTTCCTGTTTAACGTGCTATTACTCATCCTTATTTCAAAGTATTCTTTATATTATAAATGAATTTAAAAATAACAAAATTTATCCAGTAAAAAACTAAAGAAAATGAAATACGCTTTCACATCATTTATGCCGTTCATCACTACAGCTTTTGCGCATGTGGTGAATTATCCACATGTTGAACAATGTACATTTGACACATCAAACAGTTCTTTTACGTGCAATGTTGGTCCTGACTTAATTTGTGACAAGCATGCCCAATTTAAAATGCATTTTGTCAACAGTTCTTGTGATGTTCAGCGTTTGTGGCAATGCGGTCAACATCTGTGTGATAAAACCAAAAAAGTGAAAACCGTGGAGGTGCCTGTTACAAATACGGTGACGGCGACTGAAACTTGTACTGAAACTGTTGTTGAAACCAAGACACTGCCTCCAGTAACAGTTGTTCAACCAATTACGGGCGTTATTGCATCTGTAACTACAGCTACGGTTACTGACACTGTTACAACCACAGAAAGTGTGGTAATTGTGGAAACTGTGTGTCCAACTAACCGTGAGATTACTATTGTGGAACCTTCCACATCCACATCCCCGTCACCAACACCCACCCATTGTCATCATTGTCCCAAAACAATTGGCTTCACAACCGTGACAGTGACTTCACCACGGGACGTGACAATTTCCCAACCAACTGAAACAAGTGTTGTACCTTCAAATTCGGTTGTACCGACTGAGATCCCGTGCCCAGATGACTACAACACAACGGTGACTACAACAGAAGCTACACGGGACGTGACAGTTTCCCAACCAACTGAAACCAGTGTTGTACCTTCAAATTTGGTTGTACCGACTGAGATCCCGTGCCCAGATGACTACAACACAACGGTGACTACAACAGAAGCTACACGGGACGTGACAGTTTCCCAACCAACTGAAACCAGTGTTGTACCTTCAAATTTGGTTGTACCGACTGAGATCCCGTGCCCAGACGACTACAACACAACGGTGACTACAACAGAAGCTACACGGGACGTGACAGTTTCCCAACCAACTGAAACCAGTGTTGTACCTTCAAATTCGGTTGTACCGACTGAGATCCCGTGCCCAGACGACTACAACACAACGGTGACTACAACAGAAGCTACACGGGACGTGAAAGTTTCCCAACCAACTGAAACCAGCGTTGTA
>Ga0214923_10007248_pt1 | contig 12158 bp, 15 predicted proteins | sample LL1510_MetaG_FD_177993 | JGI IMG/M metagenome (GOLD analysis project Ga0214923, IMG submission 177993) | Freshwater microbial communities from Lake Lanier, Atlanta, Georgia, United States - LL-1510 | ecosystem: Environmental > Aquatic > Freshwater > Lake | place: USA: Georgia | collected...
CTCTTTTTCCATTTGAAGCATTGGGATTAAAACTTGATTCGGAGGCGATGAGGGCCTTGACCAAATTTGGGTCGAGCGGCGGTGAGGCGTTAAACACTTCATTCCAGTATCTTGTCCAGCCCCGAATTAAAGAATCGTATTCGTTCTCGTTAGGGAAACCCAACTTACTAGCCCTGGGAGCTCCCCTGAGGGAATTAAACTTTGTCAAAGCGATTTCAGAAATCTCATCTGAGTACATTTGGTCTTTATGGGAGGGATTATCTCGGCAATGTCCAGCAACCGAAGTCATTCCTCCTTCAGGATGACGGCGACTGGGCCTCACTCGCCGAGGGTGTTCTCTTACCCAATGCTGCCCCAAGGGGCAGATTCGCCAAGGATGGATTTTTGGAAACTTTTCCTGACCGACCGGATAATTAAGTTTTGAGGGGGAAGTCTTCTTTTTTCTGGCCATCGAGTTGTTTCAGTTGAAATAAAGCGCCTTTTTTAGGCCGCTTTTTGTTTCTTAAACTGTGAAACGTTTAAAACCTGAATTTCAATAATTCTTCCAGACTTATCCTCAGAAAAAAGTATTCCATCTTTTTCATAGGACTTTTCTTCAATTCCAGGTGCCAATTTAATTGCTGCAAAATCCGAATCTTTATCAAAATAAACTTGAGGAAACTTTTCTTTTAAAACCTTTTTTCGAATCGAATCAGAACGCTTATGACGAGCCATAAGTCTTTCTCCTTTTTCTGTAACAAAACAGCTGCAATTAAATTATCACGCCTTGGCAGCAACCGCTTAGCAAAAATCCATTTGGGGCCCTGAGGAATAATTAAATCAGGTTGTGAGAGAACCGTCTGTAATTCAGCCAAGGAAATCTTTCTCTCCTCCATTCTCTTTACCGCGGGGGGGGGGGGGGAGAGAACCCAGTTCTTAATCACAGGCTTCTTCACAGGACAGAAAATAACATTTTTTTCATCTCTCGTCCGCCATCTTTCGCCTCTTTTCATTTTCCTCCAGCTTTTGTCTACCTGATCAAAACCGAGGCGTGGATGAGGCGTGGAAAAATTGCTGAACAGAACCGAAAGAAGCTGAAAGACGCTTAGGGAAAAAACGAACGGGTTTCCAAATTAAAATCATCACTTAAGCCGATTTGTTTGATGTTTTTAAAAAGCGCGGGAACGAGTTCGAGTCTCGTCGCCCCGACCATCTAACTGAAATTATTAACTTAAATTAGATTGATCGTCGGTGCAGGTAAAGATGTGCATCTAGAAACTAGCAAGGATGTTGAGAGAATAGAACGGTGTACTTTAGAGAATCAGACCGAACTTCTTTCTTTAAGACACGCAACTATTGACCGAATGCTCCTTTCCGAGCTGAAGAAACAACGTGGAATTTCCACTTCTCGGCCATCTAGTTACTGGTATAAATCTCGTATTCCAATCCAAGCCGAAGATACTTTCGTAACAGCACCAGGATTTATCACTGCAGACACTGTGGCTCATTGTGGGGAGTCGGCAGCTGGCTCCTACGTTAGTTCTGTATGAAGCTCAAACTCCCTTCAACAGACTCATGAACTCAGGTTTACTTTCCGAAGAGAAAAAACAAGAACTAGTGGAACAGAAAAAGAAGCTCAATCCCTTCCACTTGCGAGCTATGTTAGATGTAAAACTAGAAAAATTTAAGCGGAGGGTGAAAGAAATCTCATCACTACCTAAAGCTGGCTGATTCCCTTTCTGGGTTACATTTTGAAATGAGTCAACACGACCTAACTAAACTCGACCAACAAGCGAAGCAGCGTGCACATTATCGTCTTTTTCATTTAAATACAGAAGGTTACCACGTATCGCTCTTTGCCTATTAATTAGGTACTAGTTTATAGTACAATGCCTATATAAAAAAGAAATGAAATCCTTCAATCCAAATTTTCTGAGTCAGATTCCAATTAGTAACGACCTTCTAAAAATCGTTCGTGAGCTGGGCGAATATCGCGGCAAAGAGTTCTTGTTCCGCCAACAGTCGCCACAAACATTAGAAACTCTTCTGCAAAACGCCATGATCCAGAGTACGGAATCATCAAACAGAATTGAAGGTGTCACCGTTGAAAGTCCTGAGCGTTTAAAAGCTTTGATGCGGAAAAAAGCACGGCCAAAAAATAGGTCCGAGCAAGAAATTGCGGGGTACCGTGATGTTTTAAGCACAATTCATCTTTCTCACCAGCACATTCGCTTCAATTCGAATATTGTCCTTCAGTTTCATAAAGATCTTTTTAAGTTTGCTACGACCAGCGGAGGCCATTGGAAATCGTCAAATAACGACATTGTGGAAATAAAACCCGATGGAAGGCGCTTCATTCGCTTTAAGCCGATTCCAGCCTGGCAAACAGAGGAAAGCATGGGTGCTCTCCATAAATCTTTTGAAGAGGCGCTCTTACCTCCGATGGCAATCGAACCCCTACTTGCTATTGCCGCTTACGTTTTGGATTTTCTTTGCGTTCACCCTTTCAACGATGGCAACGGCCGTGTGGCTCGCCTGCTTACACTCCTATTGCTCTACCGCTTCGGTTATGGAGTTGGAAAGTTTATCAGTCTTGAACGGATTATTGAGGAAACTAAAGAGGGATATTACGACAGCCTGTACAAGTCTTCCCAAGGGTGGCACCAAGGCAAGCACGATATCCGACCTTGGCTCGAGTATTTTTTAGGGGTGGTGTTACGCACAGCTTATCGTGAATTCGACGAGCGAGTGGGACAAATGGAAATGGCTCATGGAGCTAAAGGCGCTCTTGTGATAGCAGCAATTGAAAAGTTGCCAATGAAATTTACTATCTCTGAACTAGCCGACAAATGCCCTACTGTGGGACTGGACTATATCCGGAAATTATTACGCGAACAGCGCCTTGCCGGTAATCTTAAGAGCACAGGAAGAGGTCCCGATGCAGCATGGATTAAGCGTAAGATGTAATATCGGGAGGAAAATTCGTAAAACGAGAAGGTTGAATAGCTGAGATAGAAAAACCTAACTCTATTACTTCCGATTACCGTTCTTTCCCAGATGTGCTCCCAAAATAGCTCGAGCTCCTGTCCACTCCATGGGATACCGGTCATTATCAAGGCTTTCGAACTTGGGGGTTCCACTGTACATATTGTGCATATACTGCATGCCCTGCCAAGGAGGATAAATTTCACCTCTCTCAGGGCTAAATAACTGCGTCACTCGGATCAGACCCTTCAAGACGCCAAGGCCACCAGGTCTCAGAAGACCGAATTGGGTTCCAGAAAGTTCCGTCATGATATTTTGTAATCGTCGAGCGCTAAGCTCCTCTCCAGCAATCTTGAGGAAGCGAGGCGCCTCACTATCTAGCGCTGCGTAAGCTGTGTACTTGGCTGTATCTGCTATCGTCGTCCAGTCCATCAGCTGATCGGGATCTCCCCAGCAAAGAATACGTCTCAACTTAAAAAGAATAAACGGTGCCGTTCCAGTCAACATGTCCATGAAGGCACCGTTAAGAATGGAAGTTGAGCGAATTGAAGCCATATCAAGACGATGACGAAACTCTTCCCGAAGATTGAGGTTGCGGTTAGCGCCGGGCTGAATTTTTGTAAAATCGATTGCAAAATCTGAAGGAATAAATCGGGGAACCTTTGCTTGAATAGCCGCTTCGAGAAGATCTGTTTGTAAATCAACCACTACCTCCCGCAAACCCGCCACGGCTGAGACAATGACTCCAGCGCCCTGGAGAGCGGTGGCCAAAGCCCCTCGATCGCTAAAATCCACAACGACAACGTCCAGCCCTTTGGCCTTGAGTTCATCCAACTTTTTTAATGAGCTGCCAGTTCGGGTCAAAGCGCGCACGCTCGCCCCCTTCAGCAGAAACTCTCTGGCTATTCGGCCTCCTAGATCCCCAGTGGCTCCGACTATTACAATGCAGTTTTTAGACTTCACTTGCGCTGCTCCCTTTACACACAATATTTTTTCTGACTTGATTTTATATTGGACTGACCGGTCCAATCAAGTTATTCTCGGAGTTTATGAGGTCTAAAAAAAATTTGAAGTGGCTAGAAGATGGAGAGACCCCCTTTCCCTCTCGGTACAGAGCACGGGACACAAAAGAGAGGATTGTCGTCGCAGCTCTTAAATTGATCTCGGAACAGGGAAGTCAGGGATTTTCACTCAACGAGGTTTTAAGACGGGCTCGAGTGTCTAAGAGTTCTTTTTTTCACCACTTTGAAGATGTTGATGCATTAAGTTTAGCCTGTTTTGATAGGTGCAAGGTTCTCGTTAAGCCGGAATTGAAAGCCGATGACTATGCTTCAGTCGAGGATCTGCTTCTCGACTTCGGGGCCGAAACTGCGAACCGAACCACATCAAGACGCTTTTTTCGAATGCTAATGTTCTTCGGACAACGCGCTATGAGTGATTCACGATTTCGCCAAGTTCAAGTAGAACTCACTGGGCTCTATCAGCAATTTGTTGCCTCGCTTATTTTAGAACTCGAGCCTTCGTGGAACAGAAATCAAGTTCTGGAAGCTGTCGGGTTTCTTTTAATCGTGAGTCAAGGAATCGCAAGTCACCGTGTTTTGTTTGAGGATCGAGAGCGAATGTCGCGAGTTTGGCCTCATGCGGTTCGAGCAGCCTTGGAGATTATGAAGCGGGCAAACACCTGAGATCAGCTGATGACGTTTAATAATTCTTAGAATAACACTTTTCCCCCACCGCTTTCCTCGACGAGTGGGAATGTTTTGGTTGTTTAAATAATCGGCAATGGCCTGGCAGCTCATTCCGGATGTCCAGAGCTTGTAAATTTTTAGGACTAACTTGTACTCCGTTGGGTGCTTTAACAGTCGCCCCTCAAGGTAACCAAAGCCAAAAGAAATGGTTCCAGACGTCATAGCATCGGGCATTTTAAGCTTTGACCGCTTACCCTTTTTCTGTTTCCTCATTGGTAAACCAGCACGATTAAAAACATCCCGAATGGTTCCTTTCGAGTTGTGCCGATTAATCTGCGGCATTGGGGGGATTGACAAGGCAATAAAAATACTCCAATAATAGACATTAAGCGTTTATATTTGGAGTATTTTAAATCGATGCCGCACCAGCGAAAAAGATATATCTCCCGAATATTGCATAATAAATTAAGTTTTTCTCCAGTGGTGGCCATTCAAGGTGCTCGTCAAACTGGAAAAAGCTTTTTGGTCAGAGAACTGCTGTCCCCTGAACTACCTGAGTCTAGCTACGTGACATTTGATCGGCCGGCAGACCGGGAGTTAGCCGGGAACGCGTCAGAAGCATTTCTGGAAAAGTATGCGGCGAGTGTGCCTCTCATTATTGACGAAGCACAAAAAGTTCCCCAGATTTTTGACGCCATTAAGTTCCTCGTAGACCGACAAAGAAGGCCTGGAAAATATCTTTTGCTTGGTTCGACCGAGTTTTCAAAAAAGACCCTCATACGTGAGTCACTCACCGGTAGAATTTCAACCGTACGGCTGTTTCCATTCACCTGCGCTGAGGCTTTAGGACTTGCTCCAAGGAAAATGACCTCGTGTTTTTGGGTCTCTAAGAAACCACGTTGCAGTCGCGCGGCATTCATACGCCATTTAAACCACGGTGGAATGCCTGGTGTTTTTGGGGTCCATTCTGAGAGGGAACGAGATCTCAAATGTAAAGAGTGGCTTGAACTGACCGTTCATCGCGATTTGAGTTTGATTCCAACGGTTAAACTTGACCCAGAACTTGCGATGGCTGTCCTGAAGGAGGTGGCGACGCTTGAGGAGCCGACGGCAGGAAATATCGCAAAGAAACTAAGACGTGATCTGCGACGTATCAATACTCATCTCAGGTGTTTAGAACTTTTGTTTGCCGTGCACAAATTGGCACCGGCACCGGGGAGTACTGGAAAGCCCATCTATTTCTTATGTGACACTGCATTTGCGCTTTATTTAGAGGCGGATTTCCCGCGCCTGCTTCATACGTGGCTGGTTCAGGAAATACTAGCCAACCACGAATGGGCTTCAAATATAAAAGAATCCTTGAGCTTCTTTCGCAGCTCCAAGGGGACACTGACTCATTTGATTGTGCAACACAGTCGTAATGAATGGACGGCTGTGAAAATCCTTGCCAACGAAAAATTTTCAGAAAAGGACCTGTGGAGTCTAACGCGCCTTCATGAACGATTGCCGAAATCATTGAAGTTAAATTTAATCGCCCTCACGGCGACCAGGGCCACTGTCGGTGAGGTGGAGTGCATTCCCTGGGAGAGTCTTGTTTAGGGGCATAAAGCCCAATGGCGCTGGGGTCTCAATGAAACGGGATGGAGCTAGAGTGACTGCGACTTGCACGAGTGATTGGATTCCCATGATTATTCCTCCTCCTGACGTTTAAGAATCCGCGCAATGACGGCTTTGCCCCATCGCCCGCCCATACGGGTTGGGGTCTTTTGGTTGTTTAATTCTTTTGCAATGGCTGAACAGCTTTTCCCTGATCGCCAGAGTTTTTGGATCTTAAGTACAGTGTTTTAACGAAGCCAGTTTGGCGTTCTATCTCTCGTAAAGACAGTCCTTGAGTGTAAAGAGGAGCGCAAATCTCGAAAATGCGTTCTTTCGTATTTGAGAAAAACCTTATAGTATCGTGATACTAACGTGGATTTTTGAGCGGTTCGTCTGTTGGTGGCCCGAAGCCACCAGAAAATTCTAATGAACACTCGTTTTAGAAAAAAGATTAAGAATAATCACTCCTGAAGTAATTAAAAAAATTCCTAGCCAACTTGCTAAATCGAGCCGTTGATTGAACAGAATCCAACTCACTATCGTGATCAACACTACACCCAAGCCGGACCAGACCGCATAAGCAATGCCCACGGGAATAGTTCTCAGAGTGAGAGATAAAAAATAAAATGCCGTTCCATATCCCAAAATGACTAAAAGAGATGGATAAAGTTTTGAGAACCCTTCCGAGGCCTTAAGAGCTGAAGTGCCAATAACTTCACTGATGATTGATACCTGATCCCTTTGAGTGGACCTACAAAGGGTTCAAACGGCCAGTCGGCCGAGCCAACGTTGCGAAATTTGTAAGCCGTTTAATGTTTAGTTAAACGTAAAATGAAACTCCTTTAGGCCCCAATAAAGATCAATACATTTGGTCCTCTCTAAGTACTCGACCCACTTAACAAATTGCATCGGACCAGCCCTTTCTAGGTCCACTCAAAGGGATCAGGTATCATTTTTCGATACCTGATCCCTTTGAGTGGACCTACAAAGGGTTCAAACGGCCAGTCGGCCGAGCCAACGTTGCGAAATTTGTAAGCCGTTTAATGTTTAGTTAAACGTAAAATGAAACTCCTTTAGGCCCCAATAAAGATCAATACATTTGGTCCTCTCTAAGTACTCGACCCACTTAACAAATTGCATCGGACCAGCCCTTTCTAGGTCCACTCAAAGGGATCAGGTATCATTTTTCGCTTCGGGACCACGCTATTGGCAACATCACTTGTGGGATTTGGGATCGAGCTACTAACTAAAAAACCCGCTCAATGGGCCACACTTGCTATTTTTTCCACAAGCGTGCTCTTAAGCATCATAAGCTATGAAGCTTTTGAAAAACATTTTCTTCAATTAAAAGAGGTCTGGTTTCAGAAGCATGTCTCAAAAGTTCAAAATCAAGGCCTAATACTAGACCATGAACTCACCTATTGAGTTTGTCTAATCAAAGCACAGTCTGGATTGATAGGCTCTGCCGCTCTAAATCCGGTTAATCCAGCAATTTGGGCTCGAAGAGCTCTAATCCGCTCGTTAAAACGTACAACTTGCGGCTTCTCGGTGCGCTCGACTGCTTCAGCATTCGATTTGGCTAACTCAGCCGCAGTTTTCGTTCCTCGAAGCTCAGCTAAAGTGCGGTTGTCAACAGTGTTGATGTTATCCAATTCTGTATTGATCGCATCGATTCGTACCGACAGAGTCTGAATAGCTTCAGACAAAGCGTTGTCACGGAGATTAAAATCAGCTTCTCGTGCAACTGCATTTCTTTCATTGAGAGTTAATTGCGCATTAGGGTTTTGTGCCAACTTTGCAAGGGCTGCATCAAGAATACGGCCATTGTTTCCTTCGCTTTCCCACTGGTCAAAACCATTTCTCAAAGTTCTCTGCTGTTGCTCTTTGGAACCTTTCTCTCGAACTTTGGCAGTTTTCTCATCTAGGAGCTCAGATTCCCGAGCAGAATTTCTTCCAAGGTTGGCTATTCTTAGTTCCAGATCTCTAATCTCGCTCGCTTTAGTTGCAATAAAGGTTTTTGCATTGTTGAGGGCCGTCAAATGCGGAGCTCTGTCAGCAATTGCAGTTTGCAACTGAGTATTGAGTGTTGCTGATTGACTATTTAGGCTCGCCAAAGTTTCACGAATGTTAGTATCCCTGGCCCCCTGATTTACGCATCGCTGCCTGACAATATCTGATTCTCTTTCGATTACAGCATTAACTGTGGCTAAATCTCGAATGGTCTGAGCAAGCTCTGCGCGACTCAGAACTCGCCCTTCAGAGCTACCTGACAACAGAGCCAAACTAGTTATAACGAAAGTTTTTTTGAATGACATAGGCGCCTCCGACTAAATTGCAGAAAAGAAAATAATGGACCTGAACCTCTTAAGAGAAGGGTCGCATACTTTCAACGGCACAATCAATAAAGCAAGTGTGAAATTTTAAACATAATTAGTTTTTTCAAATAACATCTGTAACTTGCGAAACATCTTAACAACTAAAACCTAGCCTTAATCTTGGGCCTCAATTTCATAGTCCTTCAAGATTAATCCAAGCCTCTCAGGGAACCACTCAAGCCCCCACTGAGCATGAACCACGGGTAATTTCCCAATCACTTCAAGAAGGCATATTTTTACAGAGGTTTTTTCCTCGCAGGCCAAACGAAATGCAAAATCTCTAAGCTTTTTTAACTTTCGAGGCCCTATACAATGACTGGGGCGATACCTCGCATTTGACCGTCCTCTGACCTCGATAACCCAGTATCGACGAAATTGAGGATCCCATGCCAAACAGTCTATCTCCGTACTTTTTTGTCGTAGGTTCTGCTGAACTATTCGAAGCCCTTTTCTTCGACAAAACGCCTTCACACATCGCTCATAGCTTCTTCCCAGTCGAAATGTATTTTTATGACTCATGAAGTTGGGACAAGCAATTTAAGGTCCGAATTTTAAGCGATGCTACTTAAATACTAGCTGTGATTGTATCAACAAGTCTCATTTACAAAAGTGGTCTCTAAAAGTTAATGTATAGTATCAATGCTATCGGTTCCAAAAATAACAAAACCAATCAAATCGCTCTTTCTAAAGTTTTGGCCAAGAAAGACTTCTAAAGATAAAATCGATTTTTTTTTAAAGAAATTCAGAGCCCACTATGTTTCTGTAGACTTGAATAGAGTAGGCGGAGAAACTGACGGAGGATATCTTATTCCGGATATTCTACATAAAGTTAAGTTTTGCTTTTCTCCAGGAGTTGGAGAAATATCAACATTCGAAAAAGAGCTAAGCAATAAACATAGTATAAAGTGTTTTTTAGTCGATGGCAGTGTTCAGGGCCCCGTTGTAGGTGACCCCAACTTTGAATTTGATCCTCTGTTTTTGGGACCTATTAATGATGCTACTCATGTAAGGCTAGGTTCTTGGATGTCCCAAAAAGTTTCTAAGGACTGCGGGGACCTCTTACTTCAAATGGATATTGAAGGTGGTGAGTACGCTGTTTTAAATTCAGCCTCCAGAACAACGCTAAGTAAATTCATTTGCCTAGTCATCGAATTTCACGACTTACATAAAATTCGAACGTTTAGTTTTTTTAAAAAATTTCAAAGTTCGTTTGATAAGCTTTTTCAGGACTTTTTTGTTGTACATGCTCATCCTAACAATTGCTGTGGATCTGTGGAAATAGAAACTTTTTCTGTACCTCGCGTTCTGGAAGTGACGTTTTTGCGAAAAGACCTAGGTGTAACTTTGTTAAAGACCGAAGATGTTCAACTGCCCCACTCTCTTGATCGAAAAAACGTTCCAAACAAGAGAGAACTAAACTTGTCCAAGGAGTGGTGGGATAAAGGCGTGTAGTGACCCTATACTTACCGCTTGGCCTTAAAAAAACTACATTGAACTATCGACTAAAGGGCTTACCAGTCCAACCACGAAATGCTGCATAAGTTGGAAACAGGGCCTCCATGACAAACGAATGTTTAGTATAATAGGGCTCCCCAGTTATGTTCTTTAGATTCTGGGGGCTTACTTTGTTGGGATTTGCGATTTTAATATTGCCTAGAAATTGGTTCAGGATTTTTAGGAACTCATCTCTCCGCCTAAACGGGAGGGAAGAAAGCAAAGCTTTTAAAATCTGCCCATTAACTCCTGTAACAGATGGCGCCCGCACATAAGGAACCGGTTCAAAAAGCCAAGACTGCAAATCCGTGCGAGTTTGATCCTCCATAATCTCCATAAAAGGCCTGAGCAAATTCTCAATGTAATCCCTGTACAGGCTGGTTCGACAGATCTGATAATTGTAAAAACTCGGCAGAATATTGAGCTTATCAAGATCTAATTTATAACCCAGCTCTTCAAAAATCTTTTTAGGCCAAGACGTCAGATCGATTTGCAACCAAAACTCATTTTGCTTCCAAACACTATTGGTCGTTCCCCACCACCAATTAGCATAATAAAAATCGCAACTTTTCTCATCTTCAACAATAAACTTTTCGAGAAAGGGAATCTTTTTCACTTTTTGCCAAATGCGCCAGCTAACAACTCCAAAAAATTCACAGTCGCTCATTTTTCCTTGGTCGTAAAGATCCAGAATAATTTGGTTCTCAAAGTATTTAGAAGAGTGAGGATTTTTATAAGCTATAAATTGTGGATCACAAGCTCTTCGAGAGTTCTCATCGTAAAACACTTGGTAGATGTGACATTTTTTTTTACTGTGATTATGCATACTGAAAACATAGATAGAGACTTCTATACATTCCCTAGAGCTCCAAACCCGTATGATGGTCGTTTCATGATTTTAATTCATCTTTTTGAGCGAAAACTATGAACCTAGAAGGATGAGAGGTAAAATAGTTTTCAAGTAAAAGAACAGGGCAGGACAAGAAAAGCACAAAGAGTCCGCAGACCCTTTTAAACAAAATAAAGAATTTAATCTCGTTATTGTAAAAAGCATACGCCGTTGCGCTTTTAAAAAGGCTAAGACCCACCGCCATAGCACAGCTTAAAGAACTATAGGGTAACAATCCTAAGTTTTGAAGTCCGAATCGCTTGAAAAAATTTTGGGTCCCTTTAACGCTGGGAACAGATACATGGCGCGGGACTTCATTGAGCGCTACATAGTCTTCTTTGAATACACGGACCGGAATAGAATCCTGAGCTGGAAGCCCTGCCACTATCCCCCCCCCCGGACGAATCAAAGGCAATATTTTACTAAAAAAAACTTCTAAATTGGGAATGTGCTCTAACACATCAAAACACATAATGACATCAAAGGAATTCGGTTCAAAGTGTTCGGGCAAGGTTTGAATATCGATGCACTGAGCTTTCATCCCCTTGGATTGAATAGCCTCGATAGCTCCCTGAGACATATCAACACCTACAATGTCAAATTTGAGATTATGAAAAAACTCTAGTCGATTACCATTACCACAACCAAATTCTAAAATTTTTATGGATGGCTTTTTAAAAACAGGAAGCTTTCGATACAAAGCCCGAGCCTCCTTTTGATAGAGGAAATTTAAAAACTTTGACTCAACGAAACTTACCAATTTCCTAACCCCAGATGTCTGCGTTGGTGAGGGAATATTATATTTTTCCGGGTAGAAGTTCCCTATATCTGAGGTACTGGGAAATGGGGACAGAACTAAAGATTTACACTCACTGCACTCAATCAAATCCCAAGTTCCGGGAACATATCCAAGTCGATCTCTTACATTGTGATATTTAACTTCTCCAAGTTTTCCCTTGCACCAAAGACACGCAATCGGAGTTGTCGAATCGGACTTAATATTCAAATGGTTCGCGTTTTTCATGGCAAACTTTCCTAGGCAGCTTTCTTTGGTACCCACCTCAAAGAGGGGTCATTTTGTTTTTCCGAACTGCTTTCTAAATACTCCGCATCTTGATTAACATTCCACAAGTCAAAAAGTTTCTGTCCTGC
>Ga0214923_10007249_pt1 | contig 12158 bp, 10 predicted proteins | sample LL1510_MetaG_FD_177993 | JGI IMG/M metagenome (GOLD analysis project Ga0214923, IMG submission 177993) | Freshwater microbial communities from Lake Lanier, Atlanta, Georgia, United States - LL-1510 | ecosystem: Environmental > Aquatic > Freshwater > Lake | place: USA: Georgia | collected...
GACCGTTTGATCTCTTCATCGGCATTCTTGGTATCGCCACCATGTCAGCCTTAACGGTGTATGGACTCGCGAACTGGGGGCAGAGCGCCTCGACGCCGCTGCAGTTCAATCCACTCGTAGCCACCGCGATGTTCCTCTTTGGCATCATCGTCTTTGTCGGCGTGATCTTCATCGCCATCCGCGCGCTGATCACGTCATAATCAGCGCATGGCAATCTTTGAGCCAGATGGCACCGTTCACCATCTCGGCCTAAAGAAGGGCGACGTTGGTCGTTATGTGCTGCTGCCTGGCGACCCTGGTCGCGTTGAGGTAATTGCCCGACGATTTGATAATCCACGATTCGTGGCGCAGAAGCGCGAATACACCACCTGGGTCGGCGAGCTCGACGGTGTGCCGGTGGCCTGCACCTCAACTGGCATTGGCTGTCCATCAACGGCAATCGCTGCTGAAGAGCTGCACGCGATTGGAGCCGACACCTTTATTCGTGTGGGGACCTCGGGCGGCATGCAGCCCGGCATGCAGACGGGCGACCTGGCGGTGATCAGCGGCGCGATTCGCGACGAGGGAACAAGTAGCCATTACCTGCCGATGGAGTTCCCCGCTGTTGCTGATCTTGACGTTGTACTTGCCATGCGTGATGCGGCGCGCGAGCGAAACGTGCGCCATCGCGTGGGTGTGGCGCAGTCGAAGGATTCGTTCTACGGCGAGGTTGAGCCGGAGCGCATGCCGATCTCCGAGGATCTGGCACGTCGCTGGAAGGCATGGATCGGCGGCGGTGCGATCAGCTCTGAGATGGAGTCCGCCACCCTCTTCATCGTTGCGGCGACCCTGCGCGCACGCGCGGGCGGCATCATGGTCTGCGTGGGCAGCCCCTCTATGACCCACGAGGAGTCGCAGGCTTCGATGAAGAACTTCTCGATTGATCCGGTGATCGACACCGCCGTGCACGGTCTGCGTCTGCTGATCGCCCGAGACCGCGCCGCTGGGGCGTAACCGCGTGGCGGACTCAGAGCTTCTCTTCGACCCGACTGACGCAGCCACCGCGCTCGACCCCTTCCCCGCCTACGCCCGCCTGCGCGAGCACGGCCCCGTCTGGCACTCGCCGCAGAGCGGGATTTACTTCATCACCCGCCATGCCGATGTGCACGCCGCCTGGCGCGATAAGCGTCTCGGCTCTGACTTTTCGCAGCGCTACACCGCCGAAGAGTTCATTCGCGACCCCGCCGACCTGCAGCCGTGGCGCGACGATCGCTATGTCGACTTCAAGGCGTTTGAGCGCTGGGACATGATCGCCCTTGAGCCACCCGACCATACGAAGCTGCGCCGCCTCGTCACCACCGCTTTCACTCCGCGTTCCATTGAGGCACAGCGCGGTCCAGCAAGCCGCCTCATTAGCGAGCGCATCACCGCAGCACGAGAGCGTGGCAGCCTCGACCTGGTGCAGGACCTGGCCGAGCCACTCTCACTGACGATCATCTGTGAGTTGATCGGCGTCCCCGAGCCTGACCGCATGCGCATCCTCGCTCTCTCCCACGACGTGGTCTCGATGTATGAGCCATCGCCTTCAGACGCGGTGAAGGATCGCGCCAACCTTGCGGTGCGCGAATTCTCAGCATTCACCGCAGATCTGATTCGCGCCCGTCGCCGTCAGCCAGCCGACGACCTGCTCACCGGCCTCATCGACGCAACCGTTGATGGCGAACACTTGAGCGATGAACAGGTGATCTCCACGGTGATGGTGCTCCTGATGGCTGGCCACGAGGCGTCGGTCAATTCCGCCTCCAATGGTGTCGCGGCGTTTGCTGCGCACCCAGATCAGTGGCAGCTGCTCCGCACTGGGGCAGTGCCGATGAAGAGCGCGATTGAAGAGATCCTGCGCTGGGATCCGCCGCTGCAGTTCTTCCAGCGCTGGGTGCTCGACGATGGGTTTGAGGTGCGCGGTGTGCAGATCCCCCGTGGATCAAAGGTAGGCCTCATGATCGGCTCGTCGAACCGCGACCCCGAGAAGTATGAAAACCCTGACGAATTCCGTATCGAACGCGGCGAAACGTCGCATCTTTCGTTCGGTGGTGGGATTCACTTCTGCCTCGGTGCGCCGCTGGCACGGCTAGAACTAGAGCTCCTCTTTGGCGCGTTGGCGGAGACGCTCCCTGAAGTTACGCTACTCCCAGGTGCCGTTCGTCGCCCCGGCTTCCAGTTTCGTGGGTACGTGAACCTGCCAATCGTCGCCCCCAGCGCATCGCGCTAACCCCGCTATCCTGAGCGCATGACCACCCCACGACGTCACGCCATCACCCTCATTCCTGGCGACGGGGTTGGCCCCGAGGTTGCCCTCGCGACGAAGCGCGTCCTCGACGCCGCCGCAGCAACGGCGGGCGTGGCCTTCGACTGGGAGGAGGCCGAGGCTGGTGCCGAGGTCTTCAAGAAGGGCGACACCTCTGGCGTACCCGCCGCAACACGCGACAGTATTGAGCGCACTCGCGTTGCCCTGAAGGGGCCACTTGAAACGCCGGTCGGCTTCGGCGAGAAGAGCGCCAACGTCACACTGCGCAAACTCTTTGAGACCTACGCCAACGTGCGGCCTGCGCGCGAACTCCCTGGAGTGCCAACGCGCTACAAGGGCGAAGGGATCGACATGGTCATCGTTCGCGAGAACGTTGAAGACCTCTACGCCGGCATTGAGCATCTGCAGACGCATGATGTGGCACAGGCGGTGAAGCTGATCAGCCGCACAGGTTCAGAGAAGATCATTCGCTTCGCCTACGAGCTTGCACTGCGTGAAGGTCGCCACAAGGTCACCACCGCGAGCAAGGCGAACATTTTGAAGTTCACCGAAGGGCTCTTTAAGCAGATTGGCGAGGAACTCAGCAAGGAGTATTCGTCGCTCGAGGCGAATCACCTCATCATCGACAACGTTGCGCATCAAATGGTGAAAGACCCAGCACAGTTCGATGTGGTTGTCGCTACGAACCTGCACGGCGACATCATTAGCGATCTTGCATCGGGCCTCGTCGGCGGTCTCGGCTTTGCCTCGAGCGCCAACTACGGTGACGGCGTTGCGATCTTCGAAGCGGTGCACGGTTCTGCGCCGAAGTACGCCGGCAAGAACGTCATCAATCCAACCGCGCTCATTCTTTCGTCAACGATGATGTTGCGACACTTGGGCGAGACCGATCTCGCCGATGTTGTAGAGGACGCGGTGCTCGCAACGCTCGAAGCGGGGAAGGCGCTCCCACAAGATGTGGTGCGCCAGCAGGGCGGCGATGTTGAGGCGGCGACGAGCACGAGCGGATTCGCCGACGCGGTGATCGAGAGCCTCGGTTCGCGACCAACAACGGTTCCCGCCGCAGCGAGCCGCCCACGACCTGTTGATGTGAAGCCACATGCGCGCTGGACGAGCGGCGAAGCGCGCGAGCGCGAAGTCGGCGCAGCGCGCGTGGTCGGCCTCGATCTCTTCTTGCAGTCGCTCATGGCCCCGGCTGAACTCGGCGCAAAGCTCTCGGCACTCGCTGGCCAAGAGCTCACCCTCAAGATGATCGAGAGCAAGGGAACGGTGGTGTGGCCAAATGCGGCACCTGCGTTCGATCCAACCGGGCTCTTCCGCGCTCGATTCTTGGCCCGGGCAGAAGGATCGGATCTCCCCGACGAGACACTCCTCGCCCTTGCCGCTCGCGTGGCGGGCGTTGCACCGTGGGTGCACCTTGAGAAGCTCCGAGTGTGGGGTAGCGAAGAGGGATTCACTCGAGCCCAAGGCGAGTAACGAGTGAGCACGCAGCGCGCGAATCAATCCAGCAGAGGGGGACGTATGCAGTTCATTGCCTTGGCACTCTTCATCTTCGCCGCGGGAGTTGGCTCCTCGGTGCAGTCCATCTTGAATGCCGAACTTGGGCGCCGCACTGATCCGGTGAGCGCCGCGGTGGTCTCGTTCATTGGTGGCCTCGCGGTGCTGCTCGTCGTCGCGCTGTTGAGCGGCAAGCTGCAGCTTGTTGAGGCAACGAAAGTGCCACCACTCCTGCTCACTGGGGGCCTGTTCGGCGCGCTGATTGTGACTGGATTCGCCACCAGCGTGCCGGTGCTCGGCGTGACCGAGGCAACCCTCATCTACATCCTCGGATCGCTTGGAGCCGCACTCGCTATTGACGGGTTTGGCCTCCTTGGCACAACGGCGATTCCGGTCACCGCTACGCGGGTCGCTGGCATCGTGCTCGCTGTAGTCGGATTCCTGCTCGCTCGACGATGAGCAACGAGCGCCAACGCATCGTTCGCCCCGATCAGATCGACGGCGCAGAGGCGCTCCCGCACGCACTTCCTGGGGCCGAAGAGGAGGCGCCAGACGCAGGCGATTTAATGCGCGGTGTGCTCGTGGACGAGCGCTACGAGCCAGGGATGATCAAGCTCGATCGCCAACCTGTGCCAATCGCCGATGACGGTCTTCCCGCATTCGTTCCCGAGTCTGACCCAACGCCGCTGCGCGGCGGCTACATCTACCTGAGCGTTGTCGCCCTCATCTGCGGCACGATCGTGATTAGCGCGTTGAACCTCGGCGCAAAGTGGAGTGACGGCATCGTTAAGGTGCCGCTGCTCATTGGCTCCATTCCACTCTTCGTTGCTATGGGTGAAGCGGCGCTGCGCATTGCCCGCTCCGTTGTTGCCTGGTGGCCGATCAGTCGCGGGCGTGCGCTCTTTCGCGCTGGGTGGGTGCTGATGATTGCAGCACTGGCGTCGATTGTGCTCGCCGCGATCTGGGTGGCGCTGAACGCCTAACGACGCCGCGGCGCGCTTAGCTCGCGAGGCCTGCGATCAGGTGATCGATTGACGTGCGCAGGTAATCTTCAACGCGCTGCCCCGCCATCACGGCGAGCATCGGATCAAGCTCCGTTGAGGTTCGCCACGAGGCGTTGCTGCTCGTTGCGCTCGCCGCAGTCAAATCAATGAGCGCAACGACGATTGCGTGACCACCGATATCTGGTCGCACCTTCAGTCGTAGATGCAGCCGGGTCACGCCGCCGTCAAGCACCTCAACCGTACGTCGAACTGAGATCGCAGCCTCAATCGGAATCCCGGCGACCTCTGTCGCAAGGCGGCCCTCAATGTGCTCTGGGTCAATGCGGTGCAGTCCATCGCATCCAGGGATCAGCTTCGCAATCAGCTCTGGGCTGTCGCTTGCGGCGACAAGGTCCGCCACAGATTTTTCAAGAGCGGCCTGACCAACGATTTCGCTCATCGGCAGCTCAGTAGAGCGTCACAACGTCGGGGGGAAGCTCAAGGTCAAATGCACTGGCGGGAATCGAGGCATCAGCCTCAAAGGCGGTGCAGAGCGCGCTGCGCACGAGTTGCGCGCCGCGGAACTCTTCCACGCCAAGCAAGACTCCAGTGAGTCGGTCAAAGGTGACGCGGAAGCGGAAGTCGGCTCGATCCCCGTCAAGACCAACGGCGCGAGGTGCTGCCGCCTCAATCGTGAGCGCGACGCGACCGGCAAGAGCGCTCTCATGCACGGCACCGAGCACCGCGCCGGCGAGAACGCTGCTGCAGAACGATCCCGGACGAACGAAACTCGTCGCCCAACCCTTACCAGGGAGTGGACCCATGTCGGTCGGCACTCGCGAGCTCTTTGGCAGGCCACGGTCGTCGAGGCCGGTCGGCGCGGCGCGATGCGGTCGACGCGTGGTGGTGTTGGTCACCGCGTTGTAGCCGCGCACGTCGGTGCCGTTGGTGAGCCACACCTCGTAGCCACCCTGCGGGTGCGCGGTCGTGACGCGGGCGTGGGGTCGATCAATGAGCAGCTCGACCGATCCGAGGCTTACGCCTGCGGCCGTAACGGTGCGCTCCTCAATACGGAGGCGCAGGGTACGGAAGCGGCGCTCGGCGCCCGCGGCGAAGTCAAAGAGGTCGGCCGCCGTGGGGAGCCCAGGAGTGAGGCTGGTCGCGATCGGTGGGAGCGGGGAGGCGGCAGGTACGAGGGTCTCGCTCATAGCTCCATCCTAGCCGAGGGGCGGGCGTAGACTGAGGGCATGAGCAGTCGCGCACCACTCTCCCAGAACAGCACCCCGGGTCGCCCCCTGAAGGAGGCCTGGATCGTTGAGGCGCTGCGCACCCCCTTCGGTCGCTACGGCGGCGCGCTCTCGGGCGTTCGCCCCGACGACCTCGCCGCCACCGTGCTCGAAGCGGTCGTTGCTCGCAGCGGCATCAACGCCGCCGACATCGATGATGTGATCTTGGGGTGCGCCAACCAGGCCGGCGAAGACAACCGCAACGTCGCGCGCATGGCGCTCCTTGTTGCCGGCTACCCCGTTGAGGTGCCAGGGCAAACGGTGAATCGCCTCTGCGGCTCTGGTCTGCAGGCGCTCGCCGCCGCCGCGAACGCGATTGCCGTTGGTGATGCCGAAGTAATCGTCGCGGGTGGCGTCGAGAGCATGAGCCGCGCACCACTCGTCACCCTGAAGCCCGAAAGCGCACTTGAGCGCGGCAATCGCGAGCTGGTCGACACCACGATCGGTTGGCGATTTGTGAACCCGCGACTACACGCGAAGTACCCAGCGATCTCGCTCGGCGAAACGGCGGAGCGGGTTGCCGACCAGTGGCACGTTTCGCGCGAAGCCCAAGACGAGCTTGCCCTTGCATCACAGCACCGCGCCGCCGCCGCTGCAGCAAGCGGCGTGCACGCAGAAGAGATCGTCCCCGTCTCTATTCCACAGCGCTCCGGCGCGCCGATCGTGGTGGATCGCGACGAGCATCCGCGACCCGATACCAGCGCCGCCGCACTCGCCAAGCTAAAGCCGGCCTTCGCCGCCGATGGCACCGTGACCGCAGGGAACGCCTCCGGCATCAACGATGGCGCTGCCGCACTGCTCGTGGTGGAGTCGGAGCGCGCGCGAGCGCTCGGCCTCACCCCGTACGCGCGGATCGTTGCAACGGCCGTTGCCGGTGTTGACCCATCAATCATGGGCGCGGGCCCGATCCCCGCGATCAAGAAACTACTGGAGCGCACCGGCCTCACCGTCGCCGATATTGATCGCGTGGAGCTAAATGAGGCGTTCGCCAGCCAGGCGGCTGCCTGCATCACCGAACTTGGGCTCGACCCGGCCAAGACGAATGTGCACGGCGGCGCCATCGCCCTCGGCCACCCACTCGGCGCCTCCGGGGCCCGCATGGCTACCACCCTCGTTCGCGAGCTGCGCCGCAGCGGAGGTCGCTATGGAATCGCTGCCATGTGCGTAGGCGTGGGCCAGGGGATCGCGATGCTGGTGGAGCGCGTCGAGGCGTAGGCGCGCTAGAATCTTGAGCAAGAAGCGGCAGATGCCGAAGGAGGAGCGATGTTGAACCAGGAGCCACAGGTCGCGAACGATGCGCCCGCCGGAGCACCCGTCCTCGCCCTCACCGACAACGCCGCGGCCAAGGTGATTGAGCTCGCCAAGGGCGAGACGAATCCACTGATTGGTCTGCGCGTCTACATCGTTTCGGGCGGCTGCAGCGGCTATCGCTACGGCATGATGCTCGACGATGTCGAGAATCCCGGCGACAGCGTCTTCATGGCGAACGGCGTGCGCGTCTACGTCGACGAGAAGGCTGTTCCGCTGATCAAGGGCTCAACCGTTGATTACGTCGACGCGATGATGGGCGCCGGCTTCACCGTCGAGAATCCGAACTCGGTTGGCGGCTGCGGCTGCGGCTCCAGCTTCCGCACGGCGGATTCGGCGGGACAGGCCTCGGCCTGCAGCCACTGACCTGGAGCAGAACGGCGACGCGCCGAAACTGATTCCGCTCTTCCCGCTGCAACTCGTTCTCTTCCCTGGCGTCGCTCTGCCGTTACACATCTTTGAGCCACGCTATCGCCTCATGGTGAAGCGATGCCTTGAACTGAATCAGTCATTCGGAGTGATTCGCTCTGGAAACGATGGACTCTCGGAAATTGGCACCCTCGCAGAAATTCGCGAAGCGACGCGTTACATCGACGGACGCTGGGACATCGTTGCGCTCGGCACGCGGCGCTTTCGCATTACAAACTTTGATCGCAGTGCCGCGTACCTTCAGGCCGAGGTTGAACTCCTCGACGAGGCGGTAGGCGAACCGGCCGAACGCGTGCGCGCCACTGCGGAGCGCGTCTCCGATTTATTCATTGACTATCTCGAGCTGCTCCGTGGTGTGGATGAGGGTGAGCACAACCACGACGACGATGATGATGTCGAAGATGAGAGCGGCGAATACATCGAGGACGACGAGGTCACCCCCGAAGCGATTGACGAGGCGCTTGAAGAGGAGCAGGGTGCAGCGCTCAGTGCAGAGGTGGTCTCTGAGATTGAACGACTGCTCGTCGCATCAAACACCGCCGCCGGCCCAGCGAAAATTACGGAGCATGGTGCGGATGATGATGAATCTTCCGACGCAGAGAACGATCCCGACGGTGAACTTCTCGCTACAGCGATCGACCGGCTCTCGGGAAGCGATGATCCTGTCGGCCTCTCCCATGTGGTCGGGGGTGTTGTGCAGCTCAGCGTCGAACAGCGGCAGACGCTCCTCGAAGCACCCGATGCCCTGACACGGCTCGCCCTTCTCGCCGCGCATTTAGACCGCGAGAACCTACTTCTTGGCGAGGGGATCCGTCCGTGGCAGGCGGATACCGAAATATTGTTAACGCGCCGAAATTAACGGATTCCCGCACGGCACATTACCGTCTGATTACCAACACAGTACCGGTAGCCAACCGCTGGCAGAGTGCAGCACACCGCCCAGATATGGGAATAAAGAATTAACACTGGAAAAGTTGACAAGCCCCCGCCGGTATGTGAGGGTGCGATCATGTTTATTGGGAGGCAACTGCGCTGGGCTCTCTTTGCCGTGCTGGGCGTCGCCTACCTTCTTGCGCCGTTTAGCGATGCAAGGGCTGTCCCACCACCACCATCTGGTGAGTCGCCGAACACGCCAACCGCAGCTTCGAAGAGCAATCTCTCGGTCGGGGCGACGCACAGCAGCGGAGCCAAGCTCGACGGTTCGCTCTGGAGTACCGGCGACAACAAGGCCGGTCAGCTCGGCAACAACACCACCATTTCAACCACCTCGTTTACGCAAATCGGCAGCAGCACCAACTGGTCGGACGTAAGCGCCGGCAGCTCCCACACCTGCGCCACGACCACAAGCGGGGCGCTCTTCTGTTGGGGCTCCAACGCCAACGGCCAGCTCGGCATCGGCTCTACCGCACGCGCGCTTACGCCACAGCGTGTTGGTCTCCTAACCGGATGGTCCTCGGTCAGTGCCGGCACGAACCACACCTGTGCGATCAACGCCGGTCAGCTCTTCTGCTGGGGCGCCAACGCAAACGGCCAGCTTGGCCGTGGCAACACCACCCCGAGCAACACTCCGGTGCGTATCGGCTCGGCCTCAAACTGGCTGCAGGTCGCTACCGACCCAGGTGCCAACCACACGTGCGCCATCGACAAGAGCGGAGGCGCGTCACAGGGAGCCCTCTGGTGCTGGGGTGTCAACACCAACGGCCAGATCGGTGACAACTCGACCGCGACTCGTACGGCACCAGTGCGCATCGGCACCGCCGCTGACTGGAAGGACGTCGCCGTCGGCGCAACACACAGCTGCGCGATTCGCTCGGCGAGCAACCTCACCTACTGCTGGGGCTCAAACGCCGTTGGCCAGCTCGGCATCGGGTCAACCGTCTCCAAGCAGGCGCCAACGATTGTCAACGCCGCCGCGGGCTCGGTCGATATTGACGCCGGCACAGGCCGAACCTGCGCGACCAACGACACGGGCGTCAAGTGCTGGGGCCTCGGAACCACCACCCCTTCAACGCTCTACTTCTCTACTGGTACAGCCATTCCGAAGAGCATCATGGTTGAGGTTGGCGGCACCAATGAGTGCGGTATCACCGAAGGGCGCCTTGCTGTTTGGTGCCGCGGAACCAACGCCTCCGGCCAGCTCGGCACCGGCGGCAACCCCCCTCAGTCTGCGCCCGATCCAGTTTCGGTATTCCGAGACTCGCAGACGCTCTCAGTGGCAACCCTCCCGACACCTGAGTACACCGACATCACCTTCAGCATCGCGGGCGCTGTCGCCACCGACTCGGACCTCGACGAGCAGATCACCTACGCGATCGATCCAGAGGAGACGAGCTGTTCCGTAACGGGCACGACGGTCACCATTACTGCCTCGGGTGACTGCGACCTGGTGGCATCACAGGCCGGCGACGGTCTCTATCTCGCCGCCACGAACCTGCCGTTCGCCGTGAACGTGGCGCAATCGGTCTTGACGGCCTCGATTGTTGCTGCCGACCGCGACTACATTGCCGGCGACACCGACGCCGACGCCACCTGCTCCGTCTCGGGAGCACGCGTTGGTGACGACGTTGGATGCGATGCAGGATCGCCAACCTTCGACACCGATCAGGCCGGCGTGAACCGCCTCGTGACAACCACCGTCTCACTCACTGGCGCGAAGGCAAGCAACTACACCCTCTCGTCAACCGCAGCGTCGGACACGGCGGAGATCCGCATGATCAACGACTCCATCTCCATCAGCAACGACCCTGCGCCAACAACCATCACCTACCTCGCGCCGATTGACTTGAACAGCACCTTAGGACTCGGCACGGGTGGACTCACATGGAGCGTTGAGGGTAGCGGTGGGGCCTCCTGTTCAATCAGCCCAACCACTGGTCTGGTCAGTGTGACCAACGCCAATTACGGCTCAGGCTCTTGCATCGTCACCGTCACGAAGGCTGCGGACAACAACTACAACTCAGCCTCTGACTGGATCGAGCTCTCGACGTTTAGGACCGGGCAGATCGCCTTCTCCGTCACCGGCAACTCCTCCGCCCTCACCTACGGCTCGACCATGGACCTCGACACCCTCGGCGGCTCAGGCACGGGGAACGTGAGCTTTGCGGTCACCGGCGGCCTCGCCTCCTGCTCGATTGATCCGGCCAGCGGCCTGCTGAGCGTTACCAACGCGCACGGCGTCGGCACCACCTGCATCGTCACCGCGACGAAGGCGGGCGACGCCAACTACACCAGCACCTCCGCCAGCACCACGGTCGACATTGCGCGCGCCAGCGACAGCATCACGATCGACCCAACTCTCGATGACACGGCGCTTGTCTATGGCGTCGACCGCCCGATGGCGCTGAGCGTCTACGGCGCGGGAAGCGGCAGCATCACCTGGGCGATTGGCTCCAGCACGGCAAGCTGCGACATCGCCGGTGAGTTCCTCGATACCCTTGTCATTAACAACGCCAATGGGGGTGGCACCTACTGCGTCGTCACCGCCTCGAAGGCCGACGACGACAACTACAACAGCGCCACCACATGGATCGCGATCAACATCGCCCGTGCTGAGCAGACCGGGTTCTACATCTATACGAGCGACCCTGACGACGCCGTCACCTATGCCGCCTCGCCAAAGACCACCGTCGACCTCGTGTACGCCGGTGGTGAGAGCACCAGTGAGGTCATCACCTACAGCGTCGTGGACAACGAAGCAAACTGCTCCATCTCTGAGATTGAGGGCACCAAGATCGTCACCGTCAACAACGTCGGCGATGGCGCCTGCGTTGTTAGCGGCACGAAGGCCGGCGATAGCAATTACAACTCAACGAGCAACACGGTTACGCTCACCATCGCCAAGGATGACGCCACCGTCACGTTCGATCCGATCGGCGGACCGTACACCTACAACGACGCTGACTTCACGGTCACCGCCCAGACGACGAACGACGACGGCGCGACGATCGACTACGCCTCGTCGACCACCGACGTCTGCACGGTCAACGCCACGAGCGGCGTTGTCTCGATCGTTGGCGCTGGTTCCTGCACGATCACCGCCGACAGCAGCTTCACCGCCAACTACAACACCGCCACCGGCGACTCCGAGACCTTCACCGTCGCCAAGGATGAGGCCACCGTCACCCTGGACCCTATCGGCGACAAGGTCTACAACGACGCTGACTTCACGGTCACCGCCACCTCGTCGAGCACCGACTCCTACACGATCGACTACGCCTCGTCGACCACCGACGTCTGCACGGTCAACGCCACGAGCGGCGTTGTCTCGATCGTTGGCGCTGGTTCCTGCACGATCACCGCCGACAGCAGCTTCACCGCCAACTACAACACCGCCACCGGCGACTCCGAGACCTTCACCGTCGCCAAGGATGA
>Ga0214923_10007250_pt1 | contig 12157 bp, 13 predicted proteins | sample LL1510_MetaG_FD_177993 | JGI IMG/M metagenome (GOLD analysis project Ga0214923, IMG submission 177993) | Freshwater microbial communities from Lake Lanier, Atlanta, Georgia, United States - LL-1510 | ecosystem: Environmental > Aquatic > Freshwater > Lake | place: USA: Georgia | collected...
TTTGAGTGATGAGTGCTCGGGACAAACCCTCAGTGGACAGCAAATGAATCAGCTCGCCGTGGCGGTTGAGTTGGGGATTACGTTTGTAGAGCATGGCTAACTTGTGACACGAGGGGTGCGGGCTTGCACCTTAAACACCAAGCGCCCTTGATCATCTTGGGCCAGCCGCAGGGATTGGTCTTCAGGCAGCTTGGTTTGGGCCATGGCCAAGTCGGGTTGAATGGGAAGCTCGCGCCCGCCGCGATCGACCAGCACCGCCAAGCGGATGCGCGCAGGGCGACCAAAGTCAAACAGCTCGTTCATGACGGCCCTGAGCGTGCGGCCGGAATTGAGCACATCGTCCAGCACCAGAATGTCGGCTCCCTCCACCTCAAACTCCAGTTGCGTGGCCTGCGCGCTGCCGGAGAGGCCACGGCTGGAAAAGTCGTCGCGGTGCATGACCGAAGAGATGATGCCTGGCTTGCCTGGCAAGCCCAAATCGGCGTGCAGGCGTTCGGCCAACCAAACGCCTCCTGTAGCCACGCCCACCAAATGGAGTTTGGATCTTATGATTGGGCGTACTGCCGCAAGGAGGCTTTGGTAAAGCCCCTCTGCCTCAGGCAAATCCACATTCAATTCGTTTGCAGATGGCTTCTGGCTCATGCCATGTCTCTCAAAAATTGCTCCAAGATGATGCACGCCGAGGCCGCATCGACGTCTTTGGCTCCCGAAGATAAGGCCTCGGTAGTGCTGTAACGCTCATCTACCTCAAACACCGGCAAGCCAAAGCGGCCGTGCAGCTGGCGCGCAAAACGACGGGCACGCCTCGTGTTCTCGTGTTCAGCCCCGTCAGGGTGAAACGGCAGACCTACCACCAACGCGTCGGGCTGCCACTCTTTGAGGCGCACGGCAATTTGGTTAAAGCGCTGGTCGCCAGCAGCCTGAATGGTGGCCTGAGGTGTGGCCGTGCGCATCAAGCGGTTGCCAACGGCCACACCGGTTCTTTGGGTGCCAAAGTCAAACGCCATAAAAGTTTGCAGCTGAGCTGGCACGTCTTGCAGGGCCATGGCTGCCTGCATCAGGCGTGCCCCGCGTCGGGCGAGAGCATCCAGGACTGCAGCCCCAGCAAAGACAAGGCTTTGTCGTAGCGTTGCTCGATGGGAGTGTCAAAAATCACCTCATGGTTGGCGTCCACCGTGAGCCAGGCGTTTTCGCTGATTTCGGATTCCAGCTGGCCTTCGCCCCAAGCGGCGTAGCCCAGAGACACCAGCAACTTGCGGGGTCCGCCGCCAGTAGACAAGGCTTCCAACACGTCGCGGGAGGTGGTCATTTCCAGTCCACCTGGGATCTTGAGGGAGGAGGCATAAACGGTTTCATCGTCATCTTTCGCCTCTTCCATCATGGATTCGTGCAGCACAAAGCCACGCTCGGTTTGGACCGGACCACCTTGGAAGACGGGCTGGGTTTTGAGGTCGGCGCGGCCTAGTGACAGCTGCACTTTTTCGAACAAGCCATCCATATCAATGTCGCCAGGCTTGTTGATGACCAGCCCCAAAGCACCGCGTTCGCTGTGCTCACACATGTACACCACGCTTTTGGAAAAGACCCTGTCCGTCAAGCCGGGCATGGCAATCAAAAAATGATTCGTGAAGTTGATGGGTGCAGAATCATCCGTCATAAAACCATTCTAGCGGTGAACATGTCTACCCCCTCCTCCCCAACCTGTGAAGCCCTGTACCCCGTCGGACTGATGTGGTTTCGTCGCGATTTGCGCTTGGGCGACAACCCTGCCCTGCACCAAGCGCTCACGCAATGCCGCACGGTGCACTGTGTGTTTGTGTTGGACACCGATATTTTGGACCCCCTGCCCCGGGCCGACCGGCGGGTGGAATTTATTCAGGCCAGCCTGGTGGAGCTGGACCAAGCCCTCAGGCTGCACGCCCAGCGCCCCGCTGCAGGCCTGATCGTTCTCCACGGCAAGGCCGCACAGCACATTCCGGAGCTGGCTGCCAGCCTGGGGGCGCAAGCGGTGTTTGCTGCCCACGATTACGAGCCGCAAGCCTTGGCACGCGACGACCAAATTCAGGCGCTGCTGGCGGCACAGGGCATACCCCTGCGCACCTGCAAAGACCATGTGGTGTTTGAAAAGCGTGAGGTGCTCACCCGCACCGGCACGGTGTACGGGGTGTTTAGCCCCTATAAAAAAGCTTGGATTGCCCGCCTGACAGAACACCCGCTGGTCGTGCGTGACATGCCCCAAATGTCTGCTCTGATTGCCAAGGGTCTGGCCGACCGACCGCCAGCGCTACAAAAACCACCGCCCAGCTTGGCCGATATTGGGTTCAAAACCACCAACCTGAGCCAGTTGAGCATTCCCACCGGGGAAAGCGGTGCCCGCCAGCTGTTTGAAGACTTTTTGGACCGGATGGACGCCTACCAAGACGCGCGCGACTTTCCGGCGCTGCGTGGGCCCAGCTACCTGAGCGTGCACCTGCGGTTCGGCACCGTGTCCATTAGGCAACTGGTGTTGTCCGCCTGGCAGCGTAGCTTGCAAAGCAGTGCGGGCGCCAGCACTTGGCTGGGCGAGCTGATTTGGCGCGACTTTTACGCCCAAATATTGGCCAATGCACCACAGGTTTGCACCCAGTCGTTCAAGCCCGAATTTGACGCCATTCAATGGGAACAAGGTGACTTGGCTCTAGAGCGCTTTGAGGCTTGGAAAAACGGACAAACCGGTTACCCGCTGGTGGACGCAGCCATGTTGCAACTCAAGCAAAGCGGCTACATGCACAACCGTTTGCGTATGGTGGCAGGAAGTTTTTTGGTGAAAGATTTGGGGGTGGACTGGCGCTGGGGTGAATGCTATTTTGCCGAGCAGCTCAACGACTTTGAGCTGTCCAGCAACAACGGTGGTTGGCAGTGGGTCAGCTCCAGCGGGTGCGACGCACAGCCCTGGTTTCGCATCTTCAACCCCATCACTCAGAGCGAAAAATTTGACGCGCAAGGCAAATTCATCAAACGCTATTTGCCGCACCTGGCAAATTTATCGAGTCGTTGGATTCACGCGCCTTGGCTGACGCCGCCGCTGGAACTTCAAGCCGCAGGGTTGAAATTAGGCAAAGACGGCCATTACCCCATGCCCATCGTGCAACACGACCAGGCCCGCGACGCCACGCTAAAGCGCTATGCGGTGGTTAAAAAACCTCAGATTTGAACCATCTCAAAGTCTTCTTTGCGGGCACCGCACTCTGGGCAAGTCCAGTTCATGGGTACATCGGCCCATGCGGTTCCGGGGGCAATACCCTCTTCGGGGCAGCCAGCGGCTTCATCGTAAATCCAGCCACAAATCAGACACATCCAGGTTTTGGTTTCGCTCACAGGGCTACAGGCCTATAAAGAAGAGAAGGACAGGGCAGTTGGGTCAAGATCAAGGCAACTGCTCACAAGATACGCTATTCTGCCCGAATACATGAAACACTCCATGCCCAACCCCACCCTCCCGGATGCCGAAGACGCAGACGACGCGTCTAACGAAGCCACCGTTTGCGTCTTGACCTTCAATACCAACGACCCCAGTGGCGCAGGGGGGGTGAGCGCTGACATTTTGTCCATGACGTCGGTGGGCGTGCATGTGGTCCCGATCATGACGGGCAGCTATGTACGCGACACCGCGCAAATTTTTGAACACTATTCGGTGGATGAAGACATCGTGACCGATCAGGCCCGCGCCATTTTGGAAGACCTGACGGTGCAGGCCATCAAGGTGGGGTTTGCCTCGTCCCCAGAAACTTTGGCTGTGATTGCCGAAACCTTGTCGGACTACGCCGACATTCCTGTGGTGGCCTACATGCCCGATTTGTCCTGGTGGAACGATGTGCAAATTGACCTTTACCTCGATGCCTTCCAGGAACTCTTGCTGCCCCAAACCGCTTTATTGGTGGGCAACCACAGCACCTTGACCCGCTGGCTGCTGCCCGACTGGAGTGAAGAGCGCGCCCCATCTGCCCGCGACATTGCCATGGCGGCTGGTGAATTTGGAGTGTCTTATGTGTTGGTCACGGGTATTCCACTGCCAGAACAGCACATTGATAACGTGCTGGCCTCGCCCCAAGCCACCTTGGGCAACATCAAGTTTGAACGCATTGACGCCACCTTCACCGGTGTGGGCGACACCTTGTCGGCCACCTTGGCGGCGCTGATTGCAAGCGGTTGTGATTTGTCCGACGCGTTCAGCGAAACGATGGGCTTTTTAGACCAATGCTTGGACTACGGATTTCGCCCTGGAATGGGCCACGTGATTCCCGACCGGATGTTTTGGGCTCAAGCCTCTGAAGACGATGAAGACGAAGGCGCCACCACCAGCAACCCGTTTCAGCTGCCGCCGCACGACACTCAGCATTGATGCTCCATAGGGATTCCCGCCACCCAAGCCTCTGAACCATTTTTTGTTTATCTCTCTTAAGCTTGACCATGAAACCTGCTGTAGACCTCAATATTCCACTTTTTGAGCGCGCCAAGCGCGTGATTCCCGGTGGGGTGAATTCACCCGTACGCGCCTTTAAAGCCGTTGGCGGTGTGCCCCGTTTTGTTAAACGGGCGCAGGGTGCGTACTTTTGGGACTCCAACGATCAACAGTTCATCGACTACATAGGATCCTGGGGTCCCATGATTTTGGGTCACGGTCACCCTGCCGTGGTGGAGGCCGTGCAAAAAGCGGTGACTCAAGGTTTTTCTTTTGGCGCACCCACCGAACGCGAGGTGGAGCTGGCAGAGGAAATTTTGAAGCACGTGCCTTCTATGGAGATGGTCCGTCTGGTGAGCAGCGGCACAGAAGCCGGCATGAGCGCCCTGCGCTTGGCCCGCGGCGCCACTGGCCGCAGTAAGATCATTAAGTTTGAAGGCTGCTACCACGGCCATGCCGACGCCTTGCTGGTCAAAGCCGGCTCCGGCCTGGCCACCTTTGGAAATCCCACCAGCGCGGGTGTGCCGCCCGAAGTGGTGCAACACACCTTGGTGCTGGAATACAACAACCTGCAACAGCTCGAAGAAGCCTTTGACCTGCATGGCCCTGAACTGGCTTGCCTGATGATCGAACCCATTGCAGGCAACATGAACTTTGTGCGCGCCAGCGTGCCCTTTATGAAGCGCTGCCGTGAGTTGTGTACCCAATACGGTGCGTTGTTGGTGTTGGATGAGGTGATGAGCGGCTTCAGGGTGGCATTGGGCAGCGCCCAAAGTGTTTACGCCCGCCAAGTTCCTGGCTTTAAACCCGACCTCACAGTGTTGGGCAAAGTGATTGGCGGCGGTATGCCACTGGCTGCTTTTGGCGGTCCGCGCGCCATCATGGAACAAATGGCACCGCTGGGTCCGGTGTACCAAGCGGGCACCTTGTCGGGCAACCCGGTAGCCACCGCCTGCGGCTTGGCCACGCTCCGAGAAATAAGCAAACCCGGTTTTTATGAAGCCCTGGCCAGCACCACCCAAAGCCTGATGGCGGGCCTCAAGCAAGCGGCCGACACCGCAGGCGTGCCCTTTTGTGCTGACAGCGAAGGCGGCATGTTTGGTTTTTTTCTGTTGCCTGAACTGCCCAGCAACTACGCACAGGTCTTGAAAACCGACAGCGCGCGCTTCAACACCCTGTTTCACGGCCTGCTGGATCGAGGGGTCTACATAGCGCCCGCTTTGTATGAAGCGGGTTTTGTAAGTGCAGCACACTCCAGCCAAGACATTGAAGCCACAGTGGCTGCGGCGCAAGAGATTTTTAGAATTTGGGGCTAAGTTCAAACCTTTTCAACTGCCAATTTAGTCATGCCAACTGAAACCATTGACCTTCACAGCCACGTGATCGCCCCCGATGCCGACGCTTACCCGCTGAACCCCATGGGCGGCAAACAGTCTGATTGGTCGCGCGAACGCCCCATAGACGGTGCGGGCATGCTGCAAGCCATGGCGTTAGCGGGGGTTTCCAAATCTGTGCTGGTTCAAGCCTCTACCTGTTATGGCCACGACAACCGCTACGTTCAAGACTGCGTGGCTGAGCACCCCCAAGCCTTTATTGGGGTGTTTTCGGTCGACATGGTGTCTGACCGAGCCATAGCCGATATCAACCGCTGGGTGAAAGCCGGCTTAAGTGGTGCACGCGTGTTCATTGCAGGCCACACAGCTGCGGACAAGTCCGTAAGGCTTGACGATCCACGGGGGTTTGAAGCTTGGCGATATGTTGAATCTCAGCGCATTCCGATGTGCGTACAAATCCGCTCCGACGGCTTGGATCAAATCGAAACACTGCTGCAAAGCTTTCCCAACGCGGTGGTGCTGCTGGACCACTTTGCCCGCCCCCATCTGGAAGGTGGTGCGCCCTACTCTGAGGCGCAAGCGCTGTTCAATTTGGCACGTTACCCCAACCTGCATTTCAAGTTGACCACCCACAACGTGCGCGAATCGTTGTTGGGGCAATCCACCCAATCCGATTTTGTTCATGCCGTGGTCAGCGCATTTGGTGCAGATCGCATTGCGTGGGGCTCCAACTTCCCGGCTTCCAAGGGCAGCCTAGCCGAGCATGTACAAGAGGCCCGGGCGTGTTTAAGCAGCCTCAAGGCTTCTGACCAAGAGTGGATTTTTTCGGGTACTGCCAAAAAAATCTATCCCAAACTTACTCAAGCTTAAAAAATTAAGGGCCAGATCAATGCCATTTACCAGCCCCGAGCCCGTGCTCAAAACCCTGCTAGGCAACTACACCAATACCCTGCCCCTGAAAAATGGGGATCTCAAGCCCTCTGGCTTTAGCTTTGAATTTGCCGACGTCAAGGTTCCGAACCGAGCCTTCAAACGGGTAGTGAGGGAGCAAGAGTTTGATGTGGCCGAACTGGCCATGGTGACCTGCTTGCAGGCCATTGCCTACAACAAGCCCTACGCCATGATTCCAGCCGTGATTGGCGCGGGCAGATACCAGCACCACTGCCTGGTCTACAACGCTGAGAAGCAAACCATGCGTGTGGGCCAACTCAAGGGCAAACGCATTGGCATTCGGGCCCACGCCCAAACCACGGTCACCTGGGTGCGCGGCATTTTGTGGGACGACTACGGCGTTGCTCTGGATGATGTGAATTGGGTCACCATGGAAGACGGTCACTTGGCCGAGTTTCCCGATCCCGCAAACATTGCACGAGCACCAGAAGGCCGCACCATGGTGGACATGCTGCTTTCAGGTGAGCTGGATGCCGCCATCATTGGCACGGACTTGCCCGATGACCCGAGGCTCCAACCCGTGCTACCAGACCCGCATGCGGCCGCCCAAGCTTGGAGCCTCAGGAACCAAACTGTGCCCATCAACCATATGGTCATGGTGCGCAAAGACATGTTCCAGCACAGGCCCGACATCGTGACCCAGATTTACCAGCTGCTGGCGCAAAGCAAAGCCCGCGCCGAGCGCGACAAATCCGCAGCAGTCGATCTGACGCCGTTTGGTGTGGAAGCCAACCGCAAAGCGCTCGAGGTGTTGATTCGCAACGCCACCGACCAGAAACTGCTGCCGCGTCCCCTCACGGTAGATGAAATTTTTGAAGACTTTTACAAACTGAACATTCCCAACACAACGGACCACGCATGAGCACACTGTTTAACAAATGGGCCCTGGCTGGCCTGATAGCGGCCAACCTTTTGAGCTTGGCTCAAGCCCAAACTGGCGCATCAGTCTCCAAAATTGTGGTGCCGTTTGCTGCCGGTGGAGCACGCGAGCTGCCGGCTCGGTCCATTCAACAAGAGCTGAGCAAAGAATTGGGACAAAAATGGATTATTGAAGCCAAACCCGGCGCGGGTGGCGCCATTGGTACCGTGGCGGTTGCACGCTCAGCTCCAGACGGCAAAACGCTGCTCATGGCAGCGTCCAGCCATTTTGTGACGGCAGCCATGGGTGCCAAGCCTTATTACGACCCTCTGAAGGAATTTGTACCTGTGGCCAACATAGGCAACCAGAGTTACATCTTGTTGGTCAACGCCCAATTGCCAGTGAAGACGGTGGGTGAGTTCATCAAATACGCCAAATCCCACCCCGGGGAGCTGAACTACAACTCAGCTGGAGTGAGCAGTTCCACACACCTGGCCATGGCTTACTTCGCCAAATCCGCCGGTTTGGACATGGTGCACATTCCTTACAAAGGCACCGCCGAAGCCGTGACCGATGTTTCCGGCGGCCGCGGGCAAGCCGTGATTGTGCCCACAGCCGGCGTTGGCACTTACCTGCAAGACCCCAAATTGCGGGTGCTGGGCATCACCGCCCCAAAACGTTCAAGTACGCTGCCGAACATCCCCACCTTTTCAGAATCTGGCTTGCCTGGTTTTGTGTTTGACTCGTGGTTTGGACTGCTCGCCCCTGCAGGCACTCCACATGCCGTGGTGGAAAAAATCAATGCTGCCGTCAACAAAGTGATTGCCCAGCCCGAGGTCAAAGAACGACTGCAAAAGCACGGCATTGAGTCCGTGCAACTGAGCGTGGAGGGTTTCAACAAATTGTTTCTCAACGACTTTGAGCTGATGAACAAGGTCGTGAAAGAGTCGGGTATTACAAGGGACTGATGACACGGGACTGGCCCGCCCTGCGTAAGGCTTAGTGCCGGAAGTGCCGCACCCCGGTATACACCATGGCTATGCCGCGCTCATTGGCGGCGTCAATCACCTCTTGATCGCGCATGGAACCGCCGGGCTGAATGATGCAGGTAGCACCTGCATCCACCACCACATCGAGGCCGTCGCGAAACGGAAAAAACGCATCACTGGCCACGACCGAGCCTTGCAGTGACAGCTGGGCATGTTGCGCCTTGATGCTGGCAATGCGGGCGGAATCCAAGCGGCTCATTTGACCTGCGCCCACGCCCATGGTCATGCCATCTTTACAAAACACAATGGCGTTGCTTTTGACATACTTGGCCACTTTCCAGGCAAATAGAAGGTTTTGCAGTTGCTCAGGTGTGGGTTGCAATTGGGTCACCACCTTTAGGTCGGCCAATCGCAACTCATGGTTGTCGGCACTTTGCATCAGGATGCCTGAGCCAATGCGTTTGATGTCCACCGCATTGAGGCCTTGCTCCCGAGGCGTTTCGCCGCCGGGTGGCAGCGAAATTTCAAGCACGCGGACATTGGGTTTGGTTTTCAGCACTTCCAGCGCTTCTGCAGAATAACCTGGCGCCATCAACACTTCTACAAACTGCCTGCTCACAGCCAATGCTGTGGCATGGTCCAGCAGACGGTTGAATGCAATGATGCCGCCAAATGCACTGGTGGGGTCGGTTTGAAACGCCTTTTGGTAGGCGTTCAGGGCGTCGGTGCCCAGGGCCACGCCACAAGGGTTGGCGTGTTTGACGATCACGCACGCCGCGCCTTCCTGCACAGGGTGAAAGCTTTTGACGCACTCCCAAGCCGCATCGGCGTCGGCAATGTTGTTGTAAGACAACTCCTTACCCTGCAGCTGCCGCGCGGTCACCAAAGAACCCGGGGCAGGGTGCAGGTCACGGTAAAAGGCCGCGGTTTGATGCGGGTTTTCGCCGTAACGCAAGTCTTGAACCTTTACAAACCGCCCGTTGGCTTGGGCCGGGAATTCGCTGCGCGTGCCGTCTTGCAAATTGAACGACGACAAGTAGTCGCTGATGGCGGCGTCGTAGTTGCTGATGCGGTTAAAGGCAGCAGCAGCTAAAGTAAAACGCATGTGATCGGACAAGCGGCCTTCTGCCTTGAGTTCGGCCAACACCGCTTCGTACTGGCTGGAGTCGGTGACCACGCCCACATCTTTCCAGTTTTTGGCGGCGCTGCGCACCATGGCGGGGCCACCAATGTCGATGTTTTCAATGGCGTCATCGAGCTTGCAGCCGGGGTTGGCCACCGTGGCTTCAAACGGATAGAGGTTGACCACCAGCAGATCGATGGGGGCAATGTGGTGCTGGCTTAAAGCGGCCATGTGCTCGGGCACATCACGGCGAGCCAACAAGCCGCCGTGCACCATAGGATGCAGGGTTTTGACGCGGCCGTCCAGCATTTCAGGGAAGCCCGTGAGCTGCGCCACCTCGGTCACGGGCAAACCCTCAGCCTCCAACAACTTGGCGGTGCCGCCGGTGGAAATGAGTTTGATATTCAAGGCGTGCAGTGCACGCGCAAATTCCACAATGCCCGACTTGTCGGACACGCTGATGAGTGCCTTCATCTGGGTGGGTTCCTGGTTATTTGATGAGCTTGTGCTCTAGGAGCTTTTTGCGAAGGGTGTTGCGGTTCAGTCCCAGCCATTCGGCCGCGCGGGATTGGTTTTGGTCGGCGTGTTGCATCACCACTTCAAGCAGGGGTTTTTCCACAATGCCCATCATCATGCTGTGCATGTTGTCGGGCTCGGTGCCCCGCAGGTCTTTGAAGTAAGCCTCTAGGCTGGTGCGTATGCATTCTTCAATTTGCTTTTTACTCATGCGCCGCTCTCCTCATATCCGAATGCCCCTGCGTGAACTCTTGAGGCTGAATGGTGCCCACCATCCGTGACAGGTATGCGGTCCATGTGGCTTGACAGCTCATCAAAATAGTCCTTGACGGCTTGCCACTGCGCGTCGGATTGCTCCAGCGTGTTCATGTAATCCCTGAACGCCTCACCACCCGGCATGCTGCGTAAGTACCAACCAATATGTTTGCGCGCACTTCGCACACCGGTGCACTCGCCATAAAGTTGGTAGTGGTCTTGCAGGTGCGCCAACAAAAGGCGTTGCACTTCCGCCACCAAAGGTGGGGCCAAGTGCACTCCGTTTTCCAAAAAGTAGGCAATTTCTCTAAAAATCCAGGGCCGACCCTGGGCGGCACGCCCCACCATCACGGCATCGGCTTGGGTGTAGCGCAACACATCGCGGGCTTTTTCGGGGGAGTCAATATCGCCATTGGCCACTACTGGAATGTGCACGGCTGTCTTGACTGCCGCCACGGTGTCGTATTCGGCATGGCCGCTATAGCCTTGTTCTCGGGTGCGGCCATGGATGGTCAGCATTTGAACGCCTGCAGACTCCGCTGCACGGGCCAAGACCACTGCATTTTTATGCTCTGAGCTCCAGCCTGTACGCATTTTGAGAGTCACAGGCACGCCACGTGGCTCGCAGGCGGCCACCACCGCCTCCACAATGCTGAGTGCCAAAGGCTCGTTTTGCATCAAGGCTGATCCCGCCCATTTGTTGCACACCTTCTTGGCAGGGCAACCCATGTTGATGTCAATAATTTGTGCGCCACGATCGATGTTGTATAGCGCGGCGTCTTGCATCATTTGCGCATCGGTACCGGCAATTTGAACCGCAATTGGGCCTGGCTCGCCTTCATGGTTGGCGCGGCGGGAGGTTTTGAGGCTGCTCCATAAATCGCGCCGTGAGGTGACCATTTCGCTTACAGCGTATCCTGCGCCTAAGGTTTTGCACAGCATGCGAAAAGGCCGGTCGGTTACCCCCGCCATGGGAGCCACGAACAAACGGTTGGGCAAGGTGTAGGGGCCGATTCGCATGGTTAAATCATTCTATCTGCTCAAAATCTTAGCAACTTAGTTCTCATGGAAAACTGGATACAAGCCCTACTTGACGTTTTGGCCCTACCTCAATATGGCTTGAGCACTCTGTTTGTGGTGGCCTTTATTTCGGCCACGCTACTGCCTATGGGCTCAGAGCCAGCGCTGTTTGGATTGGTCAAACTCAACTCCGACTTGTTTTGGATGGCGATTGCCGTGGCCACTGCGGGCAATACCTTGGGTGGGGCCGTCACCTGGGCGATGGGCTGGGGCACTCATAAAGTCGCCAGCCAATACAACAGCTCCCGCACCCACCTCAAAGCCCTACAGTGGCTGGAGCGCATTGGCCCCAAAGCCTGCTTACTCGCTTGGCTGCCCATCATTGGCGACCCCCTTTGTGCGGTAGCGGGTTGGCTGAAGCTGCCGTTTTGGCCCTGTTTTTTTTATATGGGTATTGGCAAACTGATCCGCTATGTGGTCATGACAGCGGGTTTGTTGTGGTTTTTTCCGGGTGGCTTGCATACATAATCCGCCCCACAACTTCAGCCACCACTACCCCATCAAACACAATAAGGAGAACTTTGTGATTCAACCCGATGCCGACCTTGCCCAACAATTGGTGTACGCCAACCGCATTCTTTACGACCAAGGTGTGGTGGACGGCTTGGG
>Ga0214923_10007251_pt1 | contig 12153 bp, 14 predicted proteins | sample LL1510_MetaG_FD_177993 | JGI IMG/M metagenome (GOLD analysis project Ga0214923, IMG submission 177993) | Freshwater microbial communities from Lake Lanier, Atlanta, Georgia, United States - LL-1510 | ecosystem: Environmental > Aquatic > Freshwater > Lake | place: USA: Georgia | collected...
TTCTGAGCGTCGGCCCACTCGTCGGCTTCATCAATAAGGTTTTCAAGTCTTTGATTCATTATTACAACTCCTGCAATGCAACCATTAGATCGTCATAATTCTTGTATACTTGGTCAGCAGCATGACTGCATCGAAGAATCATAAAATTACGATTATAGATTTCTACTGTGGCATCAAGTGATCTAGCACGACCAAAAGTCACACTCTTGAACTTGGTGCCTTTCTTGTTGACATGTTCACCTTGTAATACGCCATAAGGTGCTGTAAAGTCGCTACGACTCATTGCGTAGTTATACACAGCATCACTGATTTCTTGGCTATTCATAACCAACTGCCCTCTAAGACATAGGGTTTACGCTCTCCCCGCACCCGCACATCAATCTGTCTCACTGCTCGTTTCAGTCTCCGAGCAAAGTAACGAGCACGACCCAGACTAGGCGTGGAGATGTAGTTACTCCATCCACCGTCCGGGAAGGTACGGGGCTTGTTCAGTGCTACATAGTAGAGCGTTTTTGGTCTGATCATCTTCATCACCGACTCCTAGACGAATTTAGCGAACATTGCTTCGCGTTTCATTTTACGATTAATGGCTTGGATACTGCGTATGACCTTGTTGAGCTCACTAGCAGTATTGTCGCCTATATTGACTGCGGCCAAGGCCTGTAAACGCTGAGCCCGCAATACCAAATCTTGTTTTTTACGGAAAGTCGCGGCGTGTGCTGCTGCTACTAGAGCCTTCTTACCTGCTATAACAACAACTGTATCTCTAATCATTGTCAACTCCAATTTAGTAGCCTACCCAATTAAGCAAATCGTCTTGATACTGGAGGAATCCAGCAGTCCAACCAGTGCCAACCCAAAATCGAACAGTACGATAAAGTCGACCATCTTGCCCGGTCCAAGTATCGCTGTAAATTGGTGCTCGGTTCATCATCTGCTCCTTGTTGTTCACTATAACCATAGTATAGCAAAAATCAAAAACCTGGTCAACTCTAGGGTTATTGAACCTTCAACAAGTCCGCTACATAACCGTCGTAGAGATATTCTAGAGCCTGCCAAACACTGTCCTCTACAGAATTGGTCTCCCGCAGAACCGTGTAGGCTTCGCGGAAATAGTTGTCGTCACCGCGGGCTTGTGCGTACAGTTCTGCTCGCTTTAGATATTCCATTGAATGCTCCTGGTTGTTCACTATAACCCAATTATAGCAAAAATGGGCAACCCTGTCAACTCTAGGGTCTTTTGTTGTTTTTACGCAAAGAACTTGACAACGTCATCGACCAATGTAGTAGCAGGGTTAATGCTTGTATCATCAAACACCAGCCCGCTTTTGAGATTTTTGGTGTATGCTTTACGCAACAGGATCTGCCGGCCTTCTGCGTCAAAAACAAAGCGATGGGCGAATGCGGCACGGGCAAAGCCGTTGCTGGTATAGGGCTTCACTGGATCTCGCTTGTCACTGTTAGCGAAACCTACGCCCTTGTAGGTGGCCCGTTGTAGGCTCTTGCCCAACTTCAGTGTATAAGTAGTTCCTGGAACGAGTTTGCCGGGTGCAATTGCTTTTGACATTTGTTTCTCCTTGTTGTTCACTATAACCCAATTATAGCAAAAATCAAAAACCTGGTCAACTCTAGGGTATTCGCCGTTTGTGGGAGACTAACAACGGTTTATAGGAAGTTATTGCCATCTTAATTTGAAAAACAGGTAAAGTTCGGGTTGTAGGTAGTAGACTCGGCGTTCATAGGGTTCCGCCATATTAGTCCACTGACTGGAGTCTTGGCTGCGAATCCAAGCATGTATTTCATCACGGTCTGCTATGGGCTCAAAGTCAGGGTCGTCGAAACAGAAGATTTTATCGCGGTTAATGAATAACTCATACTGTCCCTTTCTGGGTAATGTCGTCATCCCCATCTCAATAAAAAAGCGGTTACATCAGATTCATGTTTGAATTCGAAATTACTGTAACTGGTGCGGCGACCAACTTGGTTCTCCTGGCACCAATCGCCCATTATAGCTATTTCGTCCGGCCTTATTTCAAAGTGGTCATTAGCCAGGTTCAGCTGTAAATAGATTCGTCCTCTATTTTCCCAACGACGCCATTGCATAATTCACCAATTTGAGTTCTCTTGTGGTCGATCGGGTAGTCTAGTGTAGTTTAACACATTTCCCTGTCCATATTGAGCCTCGCCTAGTATTCGGGCATTGTAGTCGTCATTGGCCCAGATTCGGGTATGCGCGGTTTGATAATCATTAATTTTGACCCATAATTCATATTCGTACACGTTGTCCTCCTCCATGTATTGGCACTCATCGAGTGCCTGATAAATTTGACCGCAGTCAATCGCATGTTCACGGTAACCTTCCAGCAGGGCTGTCAAATAATGATCGCCCGGCAGAAGATCTGCGTGTCCCGGTGTCATTTGGTAGACCATGGCCCTAAACAATCTACGATGCTGCCTGACCAAAAGTTTTTTCCTAGTATAGTATGTGGGGTACCCTTCAAAGATGTCAAGGCTTTCTAGGCATTGGGCGGTAAGCTCCCAGAGTAGGCCCTCAACTCGATCATATGGCGATCTGACCACATCGGCATGACGTGCAAATCTAAACCTATGCAGCAACAACTGGGCTGGACCAATGCACACAGCATCGGGACATCGTTCGGTCATGGCCAGACTATTGGTATTATAGCCGTAGGCAAAATAAAGCACTTATGACCACCTTAACATAAACATAGTGAATTCTTCATCGGTATTAAAATGTATGACCATACCTTGCTGTTGACAGCTGATACCATTTTCTGAGCAATATTCCCGTATGTCGTATTCATTCGCCATCCACCATTTTGGATCAAGTATGATGACACCTATGTGTATACCATAGACACTACGAAATACTTCAAATCGTTTATTGGCCATCAAGTGATATCATTTTGACCTAACCGCTATGAAGTTAGTGGTAATCTAATTGGCTCTTGGTCATGGCCTTACTGCGGCTATCAGAACCTGTGCCTCTAGCAAGACCGGCATCTGCTCTATCTGCTGGTCAATGGTCTGAACCAGCAGTTGATCTTCTAGAGCATGGGCATAGATATCCATAGACAGACTGGCCGCGGCCAATTCAGCGTCAGTGGCCTGATTATACCAGTCTAGCTGCTGCGATTCGCTGGCAGTGAGTAGAAAATCAACAATATGGCGATCAAATTTGATTCGATTCAAGTTGGACTCCTGACTAATTGACTATTGATTATAGACTAATAGTGGCCTATGGTCAAGATCAATCGAACAGACTGTTTTGGCTAGACTAGATCCAGGGTCTACCGGTTATTAGACCACTGGAATTGGCATTATCCACTATGACATTGCCCGAATATTTGGTTGGCAATTGGTCAATGTCCAGTGTATATCTGCGCCCAGTGGCCTGACGTCTAGTGGAGGCCGCAGCCAATTTGGCCTGTTGCCGAGCCTGCCTGGTGGCCAGAGTGCTGATCCCGTTGGATGCCATACTGTTATTTAGTATCAGCCCAGTCCGCTATTGTTGAGTGCGGCTGGGGCAGAGACCTGTGCATCAGCTTGCTCTTTGATCTTGACAATCAAGGGCCAACAGCCTGAACTACTGGGTAGCTGTCCTAGGGTGTTAAGTACAAATTGTGCTTCGTTTAGTGTTAGTTTAAGTACGATCTGATCCATGGTATTTGATAGCTCCTTTTAGGTATTTATCTTGACTATTATAGGTGAATTAATTGGTAGTGTCAATGTGGTTTTATAGTAGATCTACATCAGAAGATTGCCAAATTGAATGATGCAGGCAGCTTCGCGGTAAAGCACTGTGCCGTTCTCGGTGACTGTGATTTGATCTACTACGGTTTGTTTTTCAATGCTCATTTGAATCTCCTATAAAAGTCCGTCTACATCAGTCCAATGCAGATAAATTACGCTACTGTGTAAACTCCGCTCACTCTAAATTTAGTTCCGTTTGTTATTTGTGCTGGTGATGGGGAGGTGCCAGTAGTAGCATTGGTGTGGTTATAAAACTGCATTAATGTATTGTTGTCAACAATAAGACCCGATAAGGTGTTAGTTGATGTTCCATAAGAACTAAGACTTTCTACGAGTCCAATGATTACCGAGTCTTGAAAAGTTCCACTAAAATTTTTGGATGTAAAAGGAAGCCCACGAATCTGTAAGATACCATCCTGTGGGCCAGCCGTAACCCCACCAGACGCCGCAATATATATAACATACTTGCAAATATTTCCTATTTTTGTATAAGTACCAGTTTGTGAAGCATAAGTTAAAACAATCGTTCCATTAGACGAGCCAAATGTCGGAGTAAATGTCCCTTCCTCATAATCATCCAAGGTATTGGCATCGCTGGACGCTGATTGCGTGGCTGGGAAGGTGATGCCGGTGCCCGTTGCAGTATTTACCGCTCCAGCAAGAGCTATTGAACCGCCAGTATTAACTCGCAATAGCTGCGTACCATTAGTGGCAACCAACAACGGAACTGCAACCGCCCCAGCTCCCGGACTCGCATCAAGATACGCATCCGCATAAACACCGCAACTATCTGCTTTACCGTGAGCAACAAAATGCCCACCAAAACCGCCATTAGTTGGAGAAAAGGAATAGGCATTATTAAAACCAACCGATCCCGGAGTGGCTATACCTCTAACAGCAGCCAATATCCCGTTATAATTCCAAGTCCCATTATCAGCTTCGCCGTATATACTTGATGCCGCTTGCACCGCCTGAGATGTGATAGCTGTTTTCCCATGTACGGCATAATACTGACTTCCATACGTTCCTACATCTCCATCAATTCCAGATCCTGCGATTGCGTAAATCGCAGTTTGACTCATGTACCTAGACCCCCCTCCAGATACATAAAGTCCATACTGCGTTCCAGAACCAGAACTTAGTTCCGTTCCTCCAATTAATTGAAAAGACTTATTATTAGCAGTTGTATTACCAACGCTTACAGCGTGAAGACGGGAAGAAGGTGAAGTCGTCCCAATCCCCACGTTGCCGGAGGAGGTGATCCGCATCCTCTCCGTCCCACCCGTACTAATAGCAGCCGTATCCGCAGCAGGGAAGAACACGCCCGTATTCGTATCACCTGTCGTGGTGATGGAGGGTGCGCCAGCAGTGCCAGCACCGTGAACAACAACGCTTGTGGTTAGTGTGTCCGTTGTCTTGTTGTACGTCAGGCCAGCGTTGCCGCCGAAACTGCCGCCGTCGTTGAACTGTACCTGCGTGTTGGTGCCACCTATGGCAAGACCTGTACCTGGTGTACCAGCCACACCAGTAGCACCGACCAACCCAGTGGCGCCCACTGAACCTGGTGATCCAGCCACACCAGTAGCACCGACCAACCCAGTGGCGCCCACTGAACCTGGTGTACCAGCCACACCTGTGGCACCAGCCGATCCTGGTGATCCAGCCACACCTGTGGCACCGACCAACCCAGTGGCTCCTGCTGAACCAGGTGACCCAGCCACACCAGTGGCCCCGGTAGCACCAGTCTGCACCGCAGTGCTGATCAACTGCCAGGCACGCCCATTCCACTGCCATATGGCACCGTTTAGGTTATAGGTTTGACCGTTGGTAGGTGAAGTTGGAAAATTGGCTGGCATAATTTATTCAGGCAAAGGAGGTGGCGGTGGATTATGATCAGCCCAGACATTGTTATCTGAGTCCCAGAAAAATCTTGGAGTCTGCACATCATATGGACTAGTCCAATAATCTATTGTATGCAGACCGTCTGGCGATGTTACTCTAATATGTTCTGATTTAAATTCGGATGTCATACTAATTCCTATAACTTATTTCGTAGTACATTAATTTGCCGTCGTTATTATCAATTTGCATACCATAATAGCTGAAGGAAATAGTATGAGTTGGAGAACTTCTTGATTGTTCAGATATTAAAGTATATACACCATTCGCTGCTCCATGCCTTTGTGGTATATAATGATATAGTCTTAAATGTTGTTGAGTGCCAGTCCAAGGCGCTGAAGGCGAGTACGGATCTGTTGCAACTGTCACACATAACAATCCACCAGGAGTATCAACGCCTGGCCAAAAAGTATATGAGCCACCACTGGCAATTGTACCAGAAACAAAATAACGGGGAGTACCTGATCTAGTAGCTCTGGTTTCTATATAACCGTCTAAAAATTCTTCTCGAGTCACTAGTGCGCTGCCTATGGAAGTTTGTATGCTTACCTTAGAGGCTATACTTCCTGAAGCTGTTGTTGTGGCTACAGAGTTTATGGTCGAAAAGGTTTGTAACGCACTAGCACTGTCGTAACCCTGAAAAACAATAGATCCTAGAATATCATTATTACTAAGTGCAGCACTGTTTCTACCATGTCTGAATGTTAGTAAACCTGCTTGTGCTCCGTTATAACCAGAATTTATTAAAAAATTGGGTGTATTTATTGAAGCTTCATAAATTTCTAATCGGCCATTGGAGCTTGATGTACCAATGCCTAATCTACCGTTAGTATTGTCCCAGACCAAATTGGCTGATCCAGCAAAAGCTGAACCTGAGTTATACTGTACATGACCTGCAGATCCACCTGGACTAGATGTTGGTCCAGTTGAACCTGTTAGGCCAGTGGCACCAGTAATGCCTGTTAATCCGGTAGCGCCAGTCAAGCCCGTAGCCCCAGTCAACCCTGTGGGTCCGGTGGAACCAATGTTGAGATTGTTGCCGCTTACGGTCCAGGTGGTGCCGTTCCAAGACCAAGTAGCACCGGAAAAGGTATAAGTTTGGTTTAGAGTGGGCGAGTCTGGAAAATTGATTGGCATAATATATTACTTATTGTGATTCTAACAAAGCTATTCTAGCGGCTTGTGCGTCTACGATGGCTTTGAGTTCCTGAATGCTTTTCATCAGCGCATACTGAAGGTCGGTTTGGTAGACAGACAAACGAACTTTCTTTTCATCATCAGGTCCAGCCCAATCAGACTCATTAACGAGTTCAGGCGCAACCGCTTGAACGTCTTGAGCAACGACACCAAGCGTAGGCTCATCATCTGTTTGATCGATATACTTGAACGTCTGAACCGGAATAGCGCAGATGATGTCAAGATAATTCTTAGCCGGTGCGAAATCTTTCTTTTCTCTACGGTCAGAAAGATTTGTGTCGTTTGCTTGGTAGTTACCTATGCCGCCATTTTGACGGACATAAAACCGTGTTGCCGAGCCAGTTTGGTCATAGCCAAAATAAAAATATGCCGTTCCACCAGAGCTACTTGTTTCAATGTTTGCATAATTGCAAAACGCAGTTGAGTATGCACCTAAATCTTTGTTTATAGCGTTATAAACGCCGTATTGGGACCCGTACGCACCCGTCGCCTTAAACCAACCGCCGTAACACGCACTTCGTAATCCTTGGGTTATGTCGCCATAAAAGCCATAAGGTATAACGTTATTACCAACACCTGACACAATTATTTTGAACCCGTAACGATCACCAATACCAGTTCCGCTATTACCCATTGCGGCTTCATAAACCGCATTTGTCCAGTTAGCATCATCAGAAGTACCGCCGTATGCGTAAAGTCGGCTTCCGTTAGTTGTAGTTGTAGCGATGCTTATCAAACCGACGCTGTTTATACGCATCCGCTCGGTTGGAGAGGCAGAACCATCGGCTGTGGTAGAAAAAATCATTCTTCCCGGCATGTCATCAGAACCGGGAGTACCATCAACCTCAACACGAATAGAACCCGCATAACTTTGAAGGTCAACTCCATCGGCTCCGGCAAAACGAATCTCTCCTAGTTCATCTCCGCTCTGAACAATTGTTGTTCCTCCTGCGGATGACCCCCGTGACTTACCAAGCACCAACAGAGCCGATGATCCAGAAGAATTGTTATTATTTACTAAAGATGCGGCTACCGCATTAACCGCTTCAATTTCAAAAATCGCACTGTTAGTCGTAGCGACCGCTCTTGCTGAACTCGTTCCCAACAGCAACTGACCGGAGGAGTTGAGGCGCATCCGCTCATTGCCGTTTGTCATAAAAACCATCGGAATAGAGACACTAGGCCCAATGTCTAACGATGTGCCGTTAGTGCGAATAAAGGCTTGATTTACATTGTTCTGCCATAAGGTCAACTGTACATAGTCACCGGCAGGGCAATCAATTTTTAATTGACCAGTACCAGGCACATTGCCGCCATACAAACTTAATTTAGTTGCAGGCGAACTCGTCCCAATCCCCACGTTGCCGGAGGAGTCGATCCGCATCCGCTCGGTTGGAGAGGCAGAACCATCGGCTGTGGTAGAAAAAACCAAGCGCCCAGGCATATCATTTGTTCCGGGGGTATTATCAACTATTGCTTCTATTCTTGCGGCTTCTAGCTGTTTAGCTCCGTCTCCGCCTTGAAAACTTACAGCCCCAAGTTGATCATTACTGCTGACTAGTCCAATGGTACTACTTCTTCCTTTACCTATTGCTATATGACTACCTGTACTATCATTGGCCGTATAAATTTGTGATCTCTGTAACCAGCCAGAACTGTTTTGTACATGCATTTGTGATGCGTTGGTACCACTATACCATATCAATGGGGATGAATTTGCTCCAATTGATAGTCTACTGTTACTGATCTCCCAAAACAAATTAGCTGATCCGCCAAATGCACCTGCGTTATTGTACTGAATTTGCCCCGAACTACCAGCTGGACTAGATGTTGGTCCAGTTGAACCTGTTAGGCCAGTGGCACCGGTAACACCAGTAGCACCAGTTATACCAACATTGCCCTGCGGACCAGTGGCACCAATTTGGCTAAGATTAACTGGCTGCGCCCATTGGCTGCTGGTACCGTCATTGACATATATATACTCGACCATGCTGTCCGAGTTAAGCCATCTGGCACCAATGACCGGACTAGATGGTGCAGTATTGGCAAAAGCAAAACTACCTGCGCCAGTAGCGCCCGTGATACCTGTGGCTCCGGTGGATCCCACTGGACCTTGCGAACCGGTAGCACCAGTGGCTCCTGCACCGGTGGCACCCGTGATACCTGTGGCACCTGCTGATCCTGGACTTCCTGCCAAGCCAGTGGCACCCGTGATACCTGTGGCACCTGCTGATCCTGGCGATCCTGGACTTCCTGCCAAGCCAGTGGCACCCGTGATACCTGTGGCACCTGGCGATCCTGGACTTCCTGCCAAGCCAGTGGCACCCGTGATACCTGTGGCACCTGCTGATCCTGGACTTCCTGCCAAGCCAGTGGCACCCGTGGCACCCAAAGCACCGCCTCCGGAGATTATGGTACTTGGTGGCAATACTATGGCGTTACCTTGAGCAGTTATCGTGGCTTCGCCTAGTATCAGACTGTTGCCCGACAAATAGAGATCACGCCAACGCAAGGATGCAGAACCCAGGTCATAGGCAATGTTGGCTGCGGGCAGTAGACTGGTATTGATGCTGGTGGTCAACAGGTTGTTGAGATATCTATTGGCACCACTGCTGCCTTCTGAATTGGTTTCTACCCACTGATAGCTGTCACCGTCATAGATGTTCACATACTCGATCAGGTTGTCGGAATCAATCCAACGATCACCGGCTATGCTGCTGGTTGGTGCTGTATTCTGATAGAAACTACCACCTACACCTGTGATAGTTATGGCCACATTGTTGCCAATATTGGCGGTACTCACGCCCGGGCCGATAAAATTCAAGCCATTGACATTGGTTACTATCAGGTTGCCTTCATCATAGACAGCAATGGCACTGCCGGCTCCAGGAGTGCCCGCCGATCCTGTAGCACCGGTTGGTCCAGTGGCGCCTACCGAGCCAGTAGCTCCAGTAGCGCCAATGCCAGTGGCTCCAGTGGATCCCGTAGCACCCTGTACACCAGTAGCTCCAGTAGCTCCAATGCCAGTGGCTCCAATGCCAGTGGCTCCCGTAGCACCCTGTACACCAGTAGCACCCTGTACACCAGTGGCTCCTAGTATTTCAGGTACAACCACTGCCTGCCAATAGCGGCCATTCCACCGCCAGGTAAAACCTGTATATGAATAAGTTTGATTTAGGGTCGGTGAACTGGGAAAATTTGCTGGCATAATTGTTAACTAAGTCTAGGCACTATATGACTGCCCATATTGATTAAATTCATGCTCTGAGTAGTACCCGTCCAGGTCCAGAATCTAAGACCTGCTACATGAGTATCATCTATTGTGGGATCAGCTAGAAAATTCAATAACATATTGTGCCTAATACCTATATTTAGTTAAGATTGGCAATGGGACTCTCACACCACCGGTAACATGACTGACACTACTGATAGTCGGTGTATAATTGTCTGCAGATCTAATTAATGTACTTGGCATTTAATGTCCTCGCTGCGATTCTATTAGATCTCAGAAATTTCTACCCAGGCCGTAGTATCTTCATCCCATTGATACATCTTCCCGTCCGTAGGCCTGGCTACTGGAGCATCCCAGAGACAAGTCTGCTCATTTAGCACCCAACTGGGATAAGGCTTAGGCGGGATGAAAGCGTCACGGTCAGGGTCGTAGGTGTAGCCGATGCCTGCGTAATTCTTGCGGAAGTTGCCGTTGTAGCTGGTCTGCTTCCAGTACGGATAACCGCCCGACCAGTTTTGCAGAAACCATGCACCTTTCCATTCTTGCTCTTCGCCATTCTGGTCAAGCAGTTCATTGTTGTGAACAACGTGAACCTCTAGCACGTTGTTGTTTTTATCTAGCTTTGCAAAGTGCGCCATAGTTAACCTCAGAATGTGATTGAACCGTTGCCAGTCCATTTGTAAACACGATAACCGCCAGCTACTGTGATGGTTGGCGAGCCAGTAGTCGCTGCGGCAGCAGCAGATGTGTCTGGGTAGCGAATCACAACAATGCCGCTACCACCGGCGCCACCGTTGAATTGATAAGGCCCACCGCCACCACCACCACCCGTATTTGGACTGCCAGCTACACCAGCAGTTGATGTCGAATTTTTACCACCAGCTCCGCCGCCTCCAGCACCACCAGTACCTGCTGTTCCAGTATTGGCAGATCCGCCCCCTCCGCCTGCATAAGTTAATGATGATCCCGTGATTGATGACGCAGTACCAGCGCCGCCATTACCGGCAACTGGGCTGACTCCAGTACCACCGACGGCACTTGCCCCACCTCCTCCGCCTTGTGCATTTCCAGTAGCGTCGGTATTTCCACCATTGTTACCTTGTGATGGTGATGTACTCGGCGTATTGCCAGCTCCACCGGTGTTTGAACCCCAATTTCCGCCACCACCTCCAGAACCTCCACTTGAAGCGGCTATGCCGTCTCCGCCCCTGCCACCACCTGTTGAAGTGATAGTTGTAAGACCAGAACCAGAAATTGATGAATCTCCGCCGCTTGTGTTTCCTGATGGGTTGGCATCTGAAGTTCCACCGGCCCCGCCAGTACCTACAGTGATCGTGTAGGTTGTTCCGATATTGAATGTAGTCGCAGTGCCGCCGACATTTGTTCTAAAGCCACCGGCTCCACCGCCCCCGCCCCAGTTTCTTCCACCACCACCACCGCCTGCAACAACCAAATATTCACCCAAAACAGATGCTGGATAAATAACGTCTGAAGCTACGTTTGCATAGATAATCCAGCCCTGTGTTGAATCAATATAAACAAGATTGACCGAGCCACGGTTTGTGGAAACAAGCTGATTGCTCGTCGATCCTTCTATCTTGCTGCCATTCGGATTCACCGTCAGCTTGTTTGTCCCCCACGTCCCCGCATAGTCCGTCAGCGTCACCAAATCCCCTGCCGCTGGGCTTGCAGGCAGCGTGACCGTGAAAGCTGCTGAGGTGGTGTTGCAGGGATAAGCTCTGCCTGCGACTGCGGTGAAGCCTGTGGTTTGGACGGATTGCCAAGTTATACCCCCAGCTGCGGCCGCACCAGTGGCCCCAGTAGCACCAGCTGACCCAGGTGTTCCTGCTGATCCCGGAGTACCAGCTGCCCCTGTGGCACCGGTAGCACCAGCTGACCCAGGTGTTCCTGCTGATCCCGGAGTACCAGCTGCCCCTGTGGCACCGGTAGCGCCAGCTGACCCAGGTGTTCCTGCTGATCCCGGAGTACCAGCTGCCCCTGTGGCACCGGTAGCACCAGCTGACCCAGGTGTTCCTGCTGATCCCGGAGTA
>Ga0214923_10007252_pt1 | contig 12153 bp, 11 predicted proteins | sample LL1510_MetaG_FD_177993 | JGI IMG/M metagenome (GOLD analysis project Ga0214923, IMG submission 177993) | Freshwater microbial communities from Lake Lanier, Atlanta, Georgia, United States - LL-1510 | ecosystem: Environmental > Aquatic > Freshwater > Lake | place: USA: Georgia | collected...
ACCTGACCCTCAAGCTTAGTTTTAGCCATTCCAAACTTGAACACAAATTGTTCTGCCTGTTTAGCGTCTACGTTCAGATTATCCATGGCAGATTTTATTATTGTTTCTACGCCTATTGGTATGCTTCTTGTAAGGTGCGGTACACCCGATTTTACTATTACTAAATCGGCTGATCTCCTGCCTATATCTATAATCAAATGACCAGCATCATCTTTAGGGGCCAGAGCTCTTGCAATTGCCAAATTATCTGGCTCAAATGCCACTACATTTAGCCCAATGGACTCAAGCATATCCAAGCGATCTTCAACGTATTTATTGGGAACGCTAGTTAATATAATTTCTTGTTTATTTTTATCAACTGGTGAATCACCTATTACTGCCCAGTCAATTTTAGATTCATCGATTGGTGTCGGGATTAAAGAATCAGCTTGAAGCTTAATAGATGCAGCAAGCTCCTTTGGCGGCAACCTGTCAACATCAGCTATTACCGTAAAAACCTTACTAGATGGAATACCTACTGCAACATTTTTGGTATTTAAAACTGTTTTAGATACCAACTGCTGAATAATACTTGCCACTTTTGCTTGATCGGCTGGTGAATCACTTAATGCAATCTTGCCGTCTATTGGCACGTATGAGTACTTAACGAGCGATTTTGATGCACCATTCCCCCTAAGCTGAACAAGTCGAATAGCACTAGAACCAATATCTAGTCCAAAAAAATCCTGACTAACAGATAGTAACGGGCTCATAACCTACCCTCGATTATAGCATAAGCGTAATCTGTAAGATCGATTTTTTTATGAGTCTTTTTTGCTTGCAATTCTTGTCCCACCGTTTCAGATATGCGCTCTTATACGCTAATGTTTATATTCTATCACAATATAGGTGGCATATTCTTTATTAGATTGTAAGGGTTCTGCGTCGTGTTTTCATTTCTAGTATCAGTTCCATTGATATATATTTCTGGACTTTTCACAAATACTTCTGCAGCACAATTATTGTATTCCTTAACTGTTCCTGAATTATTATTGCATGAGGCTGGGTTAGAGTCATTAATATCTCCAAGCGTCCTGAGCAGGTTGATTTTATTGGCTATGAATGAACCATATACAAGTAACTGCTTATTACATCCAGAGAGTGAAAGTATTGGTGTCTTTGAACTATTGACGCAGGTAAAAATAGCATTGTTTGCAACGTAGGTTCCATCGAGTCTAGTAACATTTTGGTCAATGTATATGTTGCCTGTGGCCCTGATTACCAATGAGGGAATACTGCCACTATCAGACCATGAGCTATCACTGGCGTATTTGATATTGTTTTTTATATATATATTTCCATCCACATTGACAGTTATACGTTTGCCAGCAGCTATTGTTTGCGCTCCAGAATTACTTATAGTTGCATCGTTTTTATAATTCTTAACTCCGGCATTAGTCAAAGCGTCGATATCTGTATATGTTCTGGTATTGTCTGCAACACTTACTTGGCTTCGTGCACAATTTGTTTTAAAGAAGCCCCCAAGTGTCGGACTAGTACTATCTACGTTAGTGTTGGTATTTGCAAAGGATAGACCCGCAGGACCATAGGTTGAACCAATTGAACTTGCAAAACCTACTATTGCATTATTCGAGATTGAAGCCAGTGTTGTTCCTGACCCATTAGCAGCACCGCTATTGTTATAGTATCCTGACAATAAACCAAGATTGCATCCTGCCATCACACTTCCATTAATAGCTTGAAAAAAAGGATACTTACTTGTGTTTGTTGTAGTGGGAGGTGGTGGTGGATTTGCTGCCACTACTGAACATACTGCATTACTAGAATAAGTACTACCATTGCCATATTGTAAACTACCAGCAAAAATTTTTTCACAAACTTTATCGCCAACCTTATAGCCATTTGCTGTTGTTGGCATAAAAACATCATTGACATTATTAGGATTATAGCCATTGGACGGGACATTATTTGCAGTTAGCAATGCCTGTTTTTGGCCACTCAGGGTCACATCGACCACGGATATGCCCAGTGCTGATGAACCTTGGTTATTGGCGTCAACCTGACTAGCAGTTGTAGTGCTTTTAGTTACTTTATACCTTCTTACAATGAATTTATAATCAATAGGATATGCCGAGACATTCCTAACAGAGTGAGTAAATGTTATGTTACTGTTCAATTTGACAGATGTTGGCGTGACAGAAGATCTAGGCTCTACCTTAGGTATGCGGCGGTAATAGAAATAAATATTAGTCCACTTATTGCTGTTCAAGTTGCCAACGGTCCAATTAGGAAAACCCTCGGACAACTTAGGATTCAGTGGAGGCGTGTCTGATGAAGCCGAGTTATTATAGTCTGTTTTGACCATTACGCCTTTGTTTTGTATTGCACCTGCAATTTTTCCATATCCATGAGATTCTGGATAAATACTTCTATCAACCACAACTCCACCCTGCTTAAATTCTGTTGGATTTCTAAATCTATAATAGTACGTTTTGCTAGTGCTTACGGGTTGCCAAATACTGGGCGCGGGATGTTCTACGACTGTCCAAGTTGGCTCAAAACTAAAACAGGTGTCATAATAGCTTACTCCATCCGCACTATTATCAGTTGTATAGGTGTACTTTCGGTATTGGTCAAGGTTTTTAGGCATTTGACCCGCGAAGTTTATGACACACTCAACATATTGTCCAAAATACTTTACCGTATTGTCGTTATTGTCAACAGTTAGTTTTGTCCCGCCTATACTTCTACCGGTTGTAATGTCTACTGAGACTAGATTAAATTTAATTCTATGTGCTGAACATGCAGAACTATTTGCACTAACGTCCTTAAAAAGAACATTTTCAATTATTCCACTTTTGCTCTCTTTGTAACCTAACTTAATTGATTTACTGCTAGAAAAATCTTTGTAATTTTTGGGTAAATATTTTTTTTTGTAAAAATCTAAAGCCTCATTCCATGAATTAAATTTGGCACTATTAATGTTTTCTAATCTAACTACCATTAGATTTCCAGTTTTAGAAGCAAATATTGGCGTTGTATCGCCTTTATTCTTGAGTTTTTTGATTTGTTCGTCGGTGTTGTACCATTTTTTTGGTTTATAGCTCATGAATGATCCACTGTCCAAATCGTTGAAGTATTGCTGGTCTACCTGATAGCCTTCTTTATAATCTACAGTTGTTACTGGGCCGTTATAAAACTTGCTTATCTCATCAGTATTTGAACTACGGCTTCCTTCTCCGAAATACTGTACATCCACCTTTTTAGATATTTCTTCTTTGCTACGATTCTGTTTAACTAATTTTTCTAGTCCCTGCATTCTATTTTGGGCATCATTGAGTAATTTAGGCTTATCCGAATCATTAGCCTGTAAGTAAAATGGCGTATCTAGGTTTAGTGCTACTATAAAAATATCTCTTCTAGTAATTAGATTTTTGTCTAGTTTATTTTGTAGGGCCTTATTTTCCTTGACTATCCTGAGTATTACGCTAGAGCCAGCTAAATATTTTTTATATTCGCTCGGATCCATTTGTGATTTAAGATCTGGGTCAATCGATACATACAAGTCATCATTGCTCAAATTTAATTTAAAGTTATTGAGCTCATTTTTCAGCGAGGCATTCAAAACTAGGTCGTCAACAGCCGCCTGCCTTGGCGACTTGTCTTTCAAAGATATGTTATTTTGTTTATTGTATATTTTAAGTTCATTCTCATAGTTGTCTATTTGCTTTTTGGTTATTGTCTGATCACCAATCTTAATGTCTTCAGATGACTTATTATAAAGAGCTTGGTACAAAAAGATGCCAGTAATCAATATAAGCACCAAAACAACCAAAATGAGTAAAATTCTTTTCTTCTTTAGAAAAATGAGAAGCTTATTATTACTAACACTACCTGTTACTTCCACGTCTGCCATAAGCATAATGGTAGCATTTTAGGGGTGATAGGCGCAAGCGGTTTAGTGGGTGGCTACGGGGGGTTTTTGGTTGGGATCTACCTTGACTGGTTTGATAACAATCAAAGAAATTAGCGAAGCTAAAATGCCGAATGTGGAAGCTAGCAGAAAGCCGCGCTGAATACCATGAACTGAAGCAGCATCCATGAGCTCAGGTGTGGGTTTTGGCATGGCTGCACTAAGATGAGTTTTTAAGTAATGTGTACTACTTGAGGTTACAACACCTGTAAGTATGGCTAGGCCGATAGCTCCACCAATTTGCTGAGCGGTAGTCAGTAGCCCTGAAGACAGACCTGATTCTTGTTTACTGACTCCACTAGTTGCAGCAATTGTAATGCTAACAAACGTTGCTCCTAAACCTAGGGCAAAAATTATCATGCCAGGGGCAACATCGTGCCAGAAAGTTCCATTTACTCTTACGTGTGATAGAACGAAAAGTCCGGTTGAAACAAACAAAGGCGCTATAACAAGCACTGGTTTAAAGCCTATTTTGGCAATGATTTTAGGTACATTAGCTGCCACCACACCAATGGTCACAGGAATTATCAAAAAGTTAAATCCGGTGCGCACTGGTGAATAATTCAAGATGTCTTGCATGTATAGGGTTAGAAAGAAAAAGACCGAAAAGAGTCCAGCTGCTAGTGCTAGCTGAGATAAATCTGCGCCTACAATATTACGAATTTTGAAAATCTTAAGTGGCAATATTGGGTGCTTAGAACGGCTTTCGTTGATAACAAATAATGTTAGTGACACAATGCTAATTGCAAAATAAGTCAGTGCAAGAGATGAAGTCCAGCCCTCGTTCGGAGCTTTTACTAGAGCGTATACTAGCGCCATAAGTCCGCCTGTAACTAGTACTGCGCCTATTACATCAAAGCCACGTTGCTTAGATTCGCCCTGATGCTTGGGCAGTATGAAATAGGCTGTTAGTACTACTAAAATTCCGACTGGTACATTTATGAAAAAGTTCCAGCGCCAATCTAGGTATTGCGTGAGTATTCCCCCGAGCAAAACACCCACTGCGGCACCACTGGCTGCCACGGCTCCCCAAACCGACAAAGCTACATTACGATCTTTGCCTTCTTTATAAATAACTAGAACAATCGATAGAGCTGCCGGCGACATGAAGGCTCCAAAAAAGCCTTGCAAAATTCGAGCCATCACAATCATTAATCCACTTGTAGACACACCGGTTAGAAATGATGCAAAAGTAAAGCCTGCTACACCAATTAGAAATATCTTTTTTCTGCCAAACAAATCGGCGGCTCGTCCACCAAGCAATAAAAATCCACCGAATGCTAGTGAATATGCTGTGACAATCCACTGCAAATTATCGGCTGTCATATTGAAGGCTTTTTGAATTGATGGCAATGCCACATTCACAATAGACACGTCTAGTACCACCATAAATTGGGCAAGAGCTAATAGCACCAAAATGAACCAATGCCCTACTCCCTCATCTCGCTTTTTTCGTAATGTTTTTATTAACACTTTTTATTCCTCTCGTTTTTGGTTGAAACTTATGTTTAATTGTATACGACACTTAACTATGCATTCAAATAAAATACATTTTAACTACACCTAAATCCACCTAGCATGTTATGATTAACAGATGAAAATTGAGGTTTTTAAATGAGTTTGAGTATTGGGATTGTGGGACTGCCGAATGTTGGCAAGAGCACTTTGTTCAATGCGCTAACCGGCAGTAATATACTGGCGGCTAATTATCCGTTTGCAACGATTGAGCCGAACACTGGAATTGTACCGGTTCCAGATGCACGGCTGGCCAAATTAGCTGAACTGTATAGTTCTCAAAAATTAGTACCTGCCACTGTTACTTTTGTAGATATTGCTGGGCTGGTAGCTGGCGCAAGTGAGGGCGAAGGATTGGGAAACCAGTTCTTAGCGCACATACGCTCCACCAATGCTATTGTGCAGGTGGTCAGAGCTTTTGATGATAGCAATGTAGTCCACGTTGATGAAAAGCATGATCCTAAAAAAGACATAGACGTTATAAACACCGAGCTAGTTTTAGCTGACCTGCAGACTGTAGAAAAACGCCTGCCTCGTATTCAAAAAGAGTCACGCGCCAACCCCAAGCTTAAACCAGTTGTTGATGCCACAGAAAAAATGCACACAATTTTAAATAATGGCGAACCTATCTGGAAACACCCCGATACAGACCTAGAATTGGTCAGCGATTTACAGCTACTGACTACTAAGCCAATTATATATTTATTCAACCTTGATGAAGCTGGACTGAGTGATCAAGCTAAGCAAAATGAACTACGACAATTGGTGGCACCAGCGCAGTGTTTATTTGTGTGTGCTAAGCTCGAAAATGAGCTGAAAGACCTAGATGAGTCTGATGCTTCGGAATTATTAGAGAGCTACGGTCAGCATGAATCAGGTCTTGTGCAACTAATCCATGCAGCCTATGAAACTCTTGGATTGCAAAGCTACTTAACAGCTGGTCAAAAAGAAGTCAGAGCCTGGACTATTAAGTCTGGTAGTACCGCCCCTCAGGCCGCTGGAGTGATTCACGGAGATTTTGAGCGTGGCTTTATTGCCGCTGAAATTGTTCGATACCAAGACTTAGTTGAAGCCGGATCACTAGTAAATGCTAAGTCTGCTGGCAAGGTGCGCACCGAAGGCAAAACTTATGTTATGCAGCCAGACGATGTAGTTGAATTTCGATTTAATGTTTAGTCTGTAGCCGGAATTTGGTTATGGCCATTTGGAACCGTTACTTCTATGTGAGGAGCTTTTGGCTTTATTGCTTGAGGTATTTTCGAGTAAGCTAGTTTCAAAGGATTCACTGGAAACTGGCTACTGTCTTGGTTAACATATTGCAGATTGTCTCCTTCTCCACCAACACTTGCAACCTGACTACTTGGCTTGCCAAAAATCTCTTTCATGCCTTCATCGTATAATTCTTGATTCAGCTGAGTACTAGATTGCTGGAATTGCATTGGCTGAGTATCTGCTGGATGGTGATCTGTATTTATGCCTTGGGCAAATAAATAGTCGTTTAGTTCAGGTGAAATTTCTGGCTCAGTATTTGTTATTGGAGCCGGCTGAGATTGTACTCTTTTAAGATGTTCGCCTAGTTCCGTTTGTTGACGATGTTGGGCTAGAAGATAGGTTTGCAACTGTTGATTGATTCTCTCAAGGTGTTGCTTTTGATCGGTCTGCGATTCTGATTGAATCTTTTTTGACTCGGCCATGCAGTGCTGGACGTGAGTTATTAGTTTGCGTAGTTTTCTTTGGTTAAGGCTGGTGAAACGTAGGCTCTTAGCGCCTGCCGATATGTTTATATATGCGCCAATTAAGCGGTGGCTGTAGTCTAGCTCGTTGATCATATCGAATCGTAAATCTTCAACAGTTAGATAGTTCAAAGGTTTTTTATCGATAAGGAGCACGCGCACATTAGTAGCCACTAAGAGTGCAAATCCACCCTCGTATATGCCATTAACGCACTCATAAATTACCTCGTCGGGCAAAATGATGCTTGGCAGTTCGCTTACTTCCGTTCGACCCCAACCGTTTTGGTTGAAGCTGATGGCCTTTAGCTGATTTTCGATTGATTCTCTGCTTACCATAATCTTACCTTTCCTTCCTTTGTAACTATATTGTAATAATTTTTTAAAATCCATGTGGTGAAAATACTCACCATTTAGGTGCGATTTTTATCACACCTAATCTGTTAAAGGGGTCACAAATTTGCAAAATAAGGTGATTTTTATCATAATAAATACATGTTGGCGTCAAAAGAACAGATGGCCGAGTTCGTGGGACTGTTCAAGACGTTAGGAATAAAACAAATATACCGTAAAGGTGATCAGATTATCCGCCCCGGCGACATACCGCGCGGGGTTTATTATATTGAAAAAGGCTTAGTTAAAGCCTACGACATTACTCGCTATAACGAAGAAAACCTCCTTATTATACGAAAAGATGGCGAGGTGTTTCCGCTTATTTGGGCAATTACCGGCAAAGAGCGTCATGTAATATACGAAACTCTTGAAGAAACTACAGTATATCGACTAGAGCGTGAAGCTTTTTTGAAGTTTATGGAGGGCAACCCCGAAGCGATGGCTCCCCTGCTTGATATGGTGATTGAAATGTATCGCTTGCATAGTGAGCGAATTATTAATCTTGAATATCGCACTGCGCGCGAGCGAATAGTTTCATTCTTGTTAACCATGAGTGAACGCTTTGGCGTGAAAACCGATGAAGGACTGTTAATTGACGTGCCACTTAGACATCAAGACATAGCTAGCTCAGTTAATGCCACCCGCGAAACTGCCTCGCGAGAAATTGCGGCTCTCGCTAGAAAAGGGCTTATTGTAAACAAGCAGTCTCAGACAATCATCAAAGATGCCGATGCCCTTAAAAAAATTCTAGACTAGCTATTTCCAATTTAGAATTATTTTTTCGATTGTTTCGATTATGTCTTTGTGAGGCGGTAATTTCTTTTGGTCATAATAATGATCAGCGCTAATATAGTCCGAAACTACGTTCATGCAATAAAGATCATTTGCTAGCACGTGCATTCTATCGACGGCTTTTACACTGGCAAACGGCACTGCTACAACCAAGCTTTCTACTTTAATTGGTTTTAAAAATTCAGCCGCCAAATCCAGCTGAAAACCATTCTCAAGTCCGTCGGAAACAATTATTACATGATGCCCCCTTAGCAAGCTTTTTTTAACTGTTCCACCCATTCCGACCAGGCGGTTCATGTCGCGCATTTTAGAAAGTTTTTCTTGTTCAATCAGATTGAAATAATCTCTTTTATACTCCTCAATCTGTCCACTAGAATACTCGCTGTTATACATCAGCTCGCCACTTGAAGTTATGCCGGCCACCGCCTTATTTTCGCGGGGCAAAATAATTTCTGACATCATCAATAAATTAATTGAGCAGTGTAGTTTTACAGCTATTTGCGAGCCAATTACCACTCCACCGTCGTTGAGCGCCAAGACAGCACAGTTTTCATAGCGATATTTATCATATAGCTGGCTGGCAAGCATTCGACCTGCCTGGACTCTCGAAGCAAAATACATATGCTTAGTTTAGCTTATTTTGCTTAAGATATAGAATCGTTCTTGATTGCCCTTAGCACCAGCTACTAGCGAATCGGCTTTGTTTTTTATGACAAAATACTGTCTAGCCCATTGCTCAAAATCTTTCAAAATTTCTCGGCGAATTTTATCGTTCTTAATGACGCCTTTGTGCATAATTTGACTATTTATAGCCTCGAATTGCGGCTTTACCATGGCTACTATTTGAGTATTTTTAGAAGATAGCTTAGCTACAGCCGGCAATATTGTTCTAAGTGATATAAACGACACGTCTATTACAGCTATATCGATTGCTTGATCCGTTTTGAAGGTTAAGATATCTGTTTTTTCGTGCAATTCAATGCCAGGATTGCCAATCAAACTGGGATGCATTTGATCACTGCCTAGCTCTACAGCGATAGATTTTTTGGCACCATTTTGTAAAGCATAATCTGTGAAGCCACCGGTGCTACTGCCAACATCTAAAACTACTTTGTCTTTGAAGCTAAGATTAAGAGCCTTGGCTACTGATGCCAGTTTTAAGCCAGCACGACTAACGTATTGCTCGCTGACTTCAAGTTTTATTTTATCTTTAACCGAAACTAATGCGCCGGGCTTAGTTACAATTTGTCCATTAACACTTACCTGGCCAAGTTTTATATAGCTCTCAGCTTGAGAGCGTGAATTGACTTGCCCGCTGGACGCCAAAAATTGATCAAGTCGTGTCTTCATTATTTTTTAACGCGTTCACGGTAAGTTCCACTAGAAGTATCTACCGAAATAACATCACCAGTCTTAATAAATGCCGGTACTTTGATTGTTATACCGGTCTCTAGTGTTGCGTCTTTGGTGATAGATGAGCTGGTATCTCCCTTAACGGCATCTTCTGCGTAAGTAACTTTTAGTGGCACGTTTTTAGGCAGCTCAACACTGATTGGCTGGTCGTTGAAAAACTGTAATTGAACGTTGTCACCTTCTTTCATGAATCCTGAGCTATCGCCAACTAAATCCGAACTGACTTCAAACTGATGAAATGTATCTTGGTTCATGAAGAAATAATTTGTACCGTCGCTATATAGGTACTGAACAGCTTGGTTAGTTACATCTGCACTGTCTAGTTGCTCGTTGCCCTTAAAAGTTTTTTCCAAAACTTTGCCATCAACTAAACTTTTTATTCGGACATTTACAATTGAACCGCCACGACCCATAACCTTTTGGTTATAGTCGACCACACGAAAAGGTTCGCCCTCGTATTGAAAGAGGACGCCCTTTTTTAGGTCTGTGATACTAAGACTCATTGGTAGTTACCTGAACTTTAGTTAGTTGCAACGAAAGGCATTAGTGCCAAGTGTCTAGCGCGCTTAATAGCAGTGCTTAGGCGTCTTTGCTGACTTTCGGTTAAACCGGTTTTTTTGCGGCTTTCAATTTGCCCGTATACGTTTACGTAACGTTGCAAATTCTTGAAATCCTTGTGGTCAAAATAGGCCACTTCGGTTCGATGTTTAAAAATCTTTGCCATATTTACTCCTTAAAATGGTATATCGTCTAAATTGATTGGTTCGTCGCCGATATCTTCTACTACGACGTCATCTTTTTTTGACTTCTTGCTGGCTGGCTTGGAGCTGGAATCGTCTGAGTAACTTTGATTATTGTCGTCACTGCGACCATCTAGGAATGTTACGTCGCTGGCGAGCACTTCAACTTTGCTGCGCTTTTGGCCTTCTTGTTCCCATGAGCGTGATTGCAATCTGCCCTGTACTAAACAGCGGCGACCTTTGCTAAGATACTGATTTACTCTTTCGGCTAATGGCCCCCAGCAAACTATGTCTACATAGTCTGTGGCTTCTTGCCATTCACCATCAGAATCTTTGTAACTTCGGTTTAGCGCAATGCTAAAATTGGTTACATTTTGACCATTTGGTGTGTTGCGTAGCTCTGGATCTCTTGTGAGATTACCCATTAAAGTTACTTGGTTTAAACTGCGTGCCATACTGACATCCTCCTTTATAAGACATATGTCTTTTAATATTTAGTATTTTTACCCTACGATGCTCTTCGCCTTTACGTCAAGCTTAAAGTCTATTTTTTAAGATATTTTTAATGTAGAAATATTACTCTTCGGTTTTTTCGGCTTCTTCGTCACCGCGTTTAGCAGCCTGCTGGGCTTTTTCAGCCTTGGCTTTTTCAGCCTTAGCAATTCGCTTGAGGTCTGGCTTGGTGATCAAGAATCGAATAACTTCATCTGTAATGTTGAGTGTGCTTTCCACTTTTTTAACGCCAGCTCCTGGCATTTCAACAGTGTAAAAAACATACACAGCATGCTCGTTACCCTTGATTGTGTAAGCAAGTTTGCGCTTGCCCCAATTGTCGGTAGCTGTAATTTTCCCGCCGTTATCGGCAACAATTTTAGCCACTTTTTCCTCAGCCTTGCTAAGGTCGACTTCTAAATCAGGGTGATAGAGCACAGCTAATTCGTACTGATTCATGCTTGTCCTTCCTTTGGTTAAAGCCTACGTACCATAATAGATTGTCGTAAGCAGAAGTTGATATTAACGTAATTATAACTCATTGACCCCTGTTAGTCAATTGCTTAACGAAGCGGAGCGTCAGGGTCGTCTAAGTAGTCTTCATTTTTACTAGCTGAAGCTGGTGCATCACCAAAAACCTCATCTACTGAATTCACCAAAACTTGCCTCGGCCTAGAGCCATCGGCATGACCGATTATGCCCTGTTCTTCCATCTGTTCGATAATTCTAGCAGCCCTGCCGTAGCCTATTCTAAGGCGTCTTTGAAGCAAACTAGTGCTAGCTTTTTTGTTTTCTATAACAACACCTACAGCGTCTTTGAACATCGAATCATCGGCATCGTTGGCTCCGTAATCGGCCACGATTCCGCCTTTGCCATTGAGCTGGACGGGCTGAGCCACAACTTCGTCGTCATACTGAGCTTCACGTTGCATACGAATGAAATCTAATACCTTCTTGGTTTCACCGTCGCTTATAAAGGCGCCCTGTACGCGCTTTGGTTTAGCCATATCGGAAGTGTTAAATAGCATATCTCCCATGCCTAAGAGTTTTTCAGCGCCAGGCTGATCAATAATTGTACGGCTGTCAATTTGGCTTTGTGTGGTAA